>Ga0207713_1000797_pt1 | contig 29170 bp, 34 predicted proteins | sample KBSS64metaG_FD_184404 | JGI IMG/M metagenome (GOLD analysis project Ga0207713, IMG submission 184404) | Switchgrass rhizosphere microbial communities from Kellogg Biological Station, Michigan, USA - KBS S6-4 metaG (SPAdes) (version 2) | ecosystem: Host-associated > Plants > Roots > Rhizosphere >... | reverse complement strand
CTTCATAAGATCGCGGGTGTGAATATCAATACAATGCGCGCAGCCATTAATCTGAGATACTCTTAAAAAAACCAAATGTATTAACTCTTCCGGGAGATTTGTTCCTGTTGTGGCAAAATGATGCAGCGTTCCCAGTGCTTTTGAACCTTCTGCAGATACCTGGAACCAATTTGGACGTTTCATGTGTTTTCCTTTAGAAAGTGATAGTTGATTGATTTATCTACGGAAATATACCTAACCTTCTTCAGAAGGGTTACCGATGGATACTTCAGTGTTAAGTCATCATAATCAAAATTGACATGTAAAAAAGACACAAAGGAGAGGAAAACGGGTAGGACATGATAAAAATGAAATGCCATGAAATTAGTATGGGTTTAACTTTGATTCAACAATGATGATTGTTTGAATGGCCAGTTTTAGTCTTTATGCAGAAATGGCACCTGAGAATGTGACTTGGTGAAGGCCTTCATCATAATGATAAAAAAGGTGCAGGATACATTGTCGGAACACTCTTTCTTCTGGCTGAACTGACGATTACCAGCAGGCTAAAGCCTGGCTATCCCAAACGACAATCGACGTTCCCCGGGAAGAAATGTTTAATTCATATGTAATGAAATTCGTTCTGTACGTCCACCTCTCGCTCTTAGCCGACGTTCATATTTAAGCGTAGCTCAATACAGCGAACGGTTTGGTGATCTACGGACGAGTCCAGGGAGCCAGCGCAACGTTAATCTTACTGCGCCCAGGCTGATTTTTCCTGCAATTTTCAAGCCTGCCCCCCTTAAAATTGGGGGTGTATGAGCCAACAAGCCCCCCTCTCTGATTTTCGTGCCATAATGCCCCGATTCATCGGTGCGTATCGATACTTTTGGAAAAATCATAAACGGACTTAGACATGACCAAAATCTTGATGCTGGTAGCAATGGTAGCAACCATTGCTGGTTGCACTCCATTAACCCCAAAAGATTGTCAGAAGAAAAGCGCTCTTGATTCGTGCTCTTACAAACGTTCAGGAAAAGTAACCGATAAAGACATTTATGGCGAACAAGCATCAGGTATAAAAAAAGCACTCGATGCAGCACTGACCAAACCCCATGCCTGGAGTGGGAAAAGATGTAATGTGCATCTGGATTTCAATATGGACGGCACCTTGCAGAATTTCATCATAAAGAGTGGAGATAAGGATTACTGCCGTGCTTTAGCTGAAGCCTCCAGGCAAGCAAAATTCCCATCATTTACTAACCAGCATGTTTACGACGACATGAGTTCTGCCCGGTGGGAAATGCACGGACAACCATGAAAAATATCTACTTTGACTGTCGGCTTCGTGCCATAAACGGAAGTCGTATAATCCATAATATCCGCGGACAGTTTCCGTCCTCGCGGCGCGCTCTTTTCGAAAAAAGTGTGGGCTGACGGAACTGACTCTAGATATTAGTAACAACTAAAATCAATCCACTGTTGATCGCTGCCAAGAGCATCCAAACGGTAAGCAATTAATTGGCCGATCCCAAGCAGTCATCGCATATCCAAGCATTTCAATATCACAGTGTCGCGAGGTGATAAAAGTGGAGTCGGCAATTACGTTGAGAGAATGAAGCAATTCGTGCTCATCTAGTTTAAGTAAAATAAAAGTTAATGCAGCAACAAACCTCTCAGGTTGGGTGGCAATATGTTCAAGTCTACCTAGCATGGCAACTACTCCCAACCGTGTTGGGACACACTTGTGAGCCTCAATAGGATATCTTTTTAATAAGGTCTCCAATACTAGGCCAAGTGTCATGAGTAATTTAGGTTGCTCAATACAATGACTCAATGCTTTAACAACTACCCCCCCTAAACCAGAAAGAAATTCTTCACGCAAAGTTGTGCTGAAATTGTTTATCGGTCCGATCCATTCTGTTTGCTCAAGTTCATTGAGTGACTCCACAAGGAAATCTATAGTCGCGGAAGCCCTAAGAATAGAATTTCTTAAGGCTTGTTCAGGCATATCAATAAATTCCTTAAGTAAATCCTCAAGATCCAACGTGTGCCCATGTTCGTGATCAAAGGAAATATGAGTTCGCCAGCCAGTTAACGCCATTGGTATATTTAATTTGCGCTCTACAAAATCATAAAATTCATTCGCTTGCTGGGAAAATTCTGCTGTTTTTTCTTGGAACAACGCTACAAATACGTGGGCGCAATCATCATGTCCTGCGATAGATAACATTTGGTCGTCAAATGCGATACAGCCAGGTGTGGGATTCTGGAAAACAATATTACTCTGATCAATTTTGCCTAAAAGTGGTTGCAGTGCATAAAAAACTTGATGATGTGAATATTCTTCAAGTGCACTTTTTAAAAATACAGTACGTACTCGGTCTCGGTTAGTGCACATCACGCTTCGAGCAGCTGTTGCACCTGCAGACTTAGAGAGATAGTAGGTACGTTTAGCCCAACAAGCAAATAGTCTAGGTGACAAATCAGCTCGTAGACGCTTCCAAACCGGATGCCCATAGTAGCGTAAATACCACCAATTTGAAAAGCGAGCATGTAATTGTAGCAATCCACTCGGTGAACTGAACTGACTACTTGATAGGGTAATACATCCTTGCTCTCTCAACAGTGCCAATAAGGCATGAACCCACGGGCTGCAAGATTTTACATCTTGTGCTGTTTTTCGGCGAAGAAGAAATGCTGCAAAATCTACTTCTTTTTCTACAGCAATAGAAGGAAGTGATAACGATACCAATCCGAAGTTGATCACCCATGAAGTTCCATTCAACTCAGGAATTATCTCGTCGCAAAGCAAGCCACTAGGAATGGTCATTAATAATACCTATCGAACGACAACATCATCAGTGGTGTAGAGAATCTTTGCAGTTGCTCCCTCGGGTAATCCCAAGATTTCTAGTACTTGCTGGAGTTTTTGTGGGTCATGTAGCACTTTGCTACGCTCCCCAGCAATTATTACCCGGGTATCCTCTGAATCGTCAGGTAACTTAAAAATTACTTCGACTTGGGTTGGTTGCTGGCTCATGGTCTACTCCTGTTAGTGCTAGACAGTTTAACCATAGTATGCATCCAAAAACCTTTCAAGATTTGAAATACACACTACAGAATCTAGCAATACCTAACATTGACCACCAAAGTTTTGAATTATTTGATGCCAACATACGTAGTATTGAAGCATCCACAGCAGGATCAAGATGAGAAGTAATTGCTTTTGTAGCCAAAACTTCTTCTATCAATATATCAAGATTACGGCCCAAAGAGGTGTCATTGAAATGGCGGGTTGCAAATGATGTTTTCGTCCAATCAAGCTCAGTCTTAATTTGACTTGGAAGTTCATCGTAAACCCATTGTTTTCCCTCACTCCACTCCGCTCTCCAATGCAATGACATTAACTGAGCGCTACAGAATGGTACTCGTGCCTCCATAGAATACAGTCCTGCTAAGCAATCAATCTGCTCCAAAGACCTACGTAACGGTCCAAGGATGGACAGTGCAGTCAATGGGCGGTCAAAAGCTAGCGGACTTTGTATCTTAGCTACGTTACCAAGGTCTGGAATATTTTTTAAGTATTGAATAAAATTAGATGCAACTTCTCTATTGATGAGTGGAACCTTATGCATCCGCCCATGGCTGTATTTAATAAAACAATTTTCGAGTACACGATCAATTAAGGATTGATAAGCTAATATTAGTGAGTCCTTGCAGAGAAAGGGGGCTTCAAAAAGATAACCAGACCAGAGATCATCAGCACCTTCTCCTGATAAGCAATACCGAAATCCTAGATTACTCGCTTTTTGAAACAATGCAGACAACGCAAAGGGTGTTGTATCACACACTGGTGATGAAAGCTTGATTGTGAGATCAGTCAGCCTATCATCTGATATTTCATCATTCCGCAATAACACCATATTTGGCTGCAGCCAAGGCATTTTTTCTGCAAGATGAAGTACTCTCTTTGCGATAGGGTCCTCCAAGCTGCTAACCACAGTAAACGTAGGCATTGCTGTGAGCGAACCAGAAGAAATTGCAGCAATCGCTGTGCTATCTAAACCTCCAGAAAAAGCAAGGCAACCATTGATAGTATATGAATGCTCAAGGCGATTTTTTATTGTACTGGCGAGAATGTCCGCGCGGTTTATCATCCCCTCAAAATCAAGGTTGTATGGTTCAACTTGTATTGATCCATTTCCTAGAGTTACAGCTGTACCAGGGGGAACTTGGTAGATATTTTCAAAGTATGTATCAAGGCGAGGCGTCCACTCTTGTAGCAGCAATTGTCCGAGTATTGCCCAATCATTGGGGTTAAGAATAACAGCTGTATCTTTTGTTATAGCAGATAGCTCCGTTGAAAAAAGCCAACAGTCATTATTTATCTTACAAAAATACAGGTTTCGAGCCCCAGCGCTATCACGTGCAAGTGTAATTTCTTTCTTATTTACATCGGTAATTACTAAGGCAAACTCACCTTCTAGTTGTCCCAAAAAAGACAACCCCATTCGTGCAAGACCTATAGGAATAACTCGCCCATCAAATAAACCATCTACAACACCTAATTGCCTCGCCAGCACATTATGATTATAAATTTCTCCTGCAAAGGCGCATTGTATATCTTCCCAACAAAATGGTTGGTTTGAATCTGAATTTTTGGTTGTAATCGATAGTTTATTGTGAAATAAGGCAATATTTGGACCAATTAAATGTCCAAATGTATCAGGGCCACGATGTGCTTGGCGCACAGACACCCGTTCAGCAATGCTAATTTCATCGGCAACCAACAGTCGATTTGGTGAATAGATACCAGCGAACCCACACACTTTCCACCCCCACTTAACGCTAACATTGAAGAATATTCCATCTTCAATACACAACTAAAAATGTGAACAGCCGTCACAACTGTGGACGTTTTTTTACACATCATGATTATAGACAAAAATCACTAACGTCCGCTTCTCGCTCATAAGAGACAACCATACTCAAATCTCCCACATTGCAGGAGATTTGAGTATGAACACGTCACCGTGGAATAAAGACCGTATCATAGGCCAAAAAAGACCACTTCAGATATCTCATATCTGGGGGATCCGAATCCGGCTTGAACTGGAAGGTAAAACGCGTGATTTAGCTCTGTTCAATATGGCCTTAGACAGTAAGCTACGAGGCTGCGATCTGGTGAACCTCAAAGTATCTGATGTTGCATATGGTAGCTCGGTTTCAAGCAGAGCAACGGTGCTGCAACAGAAAACCGGTAGCCCTGTGCAATTTGAGATAACCAAAGGGACAAGAGAAGCTGTTGCTGCATTGATAAAGCTTGGCAATTTGCACAGTAAAGACTTCTTGTTTCGGTCTCGGATCGGAACTAACCGGCACATATCAACCCGACAATACAGCCGAATTTTTCATGGGTGGGTAGAAAAGCTTGGTCTCGAAGCTTCGCTTTACAGCACACATTCCATGAGAAGAACAAAACCTTACCTGATATACAAGAAAACCAAGAATCTTCGGGTGATCCAACTTCTGTTGGGCCATAAGAAACTGGAAAGCACTGTCCGTTATCTAGGCATCGAAGTCGATGATGCGTTAGAGATCTCTGAATCGATTGAAGTCTAAGGTTGTCAGGGCTGCAACAGCAGCCCTGTGCCAAAAGCGGAAATAGCTAACAGTACTTAGTGTTAATCAACGCGAAGCTGGTCAAGTCCATTACTAACTGATCGTTGTATCTAATATTGGGGCAGGTCGGGCCGAGCCGGGCTGTGCAAGCTGCCTAACAAATTTCGTTGAGAACATTAATTCCTGTTGTTAGTTATTCTCCTACCGAAATTGTTCTTCCAATTTCATTAACTATCGCCTCCTTGCATTGCATGAGTTCTTTCCGATAAAAGGTTTCATGTTTATGGAAACGTGCCGCTGGAACTAATAATGAGATAGAAAAACGACCAAAAAGTGTGTCTAACGCTACTGCTATCGTGCAGACGCCCTCAAGAGTTTCACCCAGATCTATAGCCAGCCCATTGGCACGAACATCAGCGATCAGCTCCAGAAGCTGTGGAAGAGTTTTAACTGTCATTCCGGTTAAATCTTGATAGGCATCGCCTACCAGTATGCGGACATCTTCATCACTTTCCATAGCCAATAACACACGACCGCCGGAAGTACTGTAGAGCGGCAAATTAAGTCCAATACGAGGTACAACACGTAATTCACGTGATGCTACAACGTAATGGACGATTGCCAGCTGGGTACCACTGGCACGTGCCAGGGTCACTGTTTCATTAATATTGGCCGAAAGCTGCTCCAGGAAGGGACGTACAAGATCCACTACATCGCTGTGCACACTGGAAATAAGTTTGAGTAGTGCTGGTCCCAGACGCAGACCACCTGCACCGCTGCTACGCACAAGTTGAGCACTGTCTAAGGCCGCGACAATACGCTGCACCGTTGATCGAGGGAGAGCAACCTCCTGCGCAATTTCCCCCAGACTCATGCCGCCTGGGTGTTTACCCAGCACATTCAAAATTGCAGCTGCACGCGCAATAACCTGAATCCCAGCGGGTTTTTCATCCTCAAAGCTTGAAGCGTTTACGACCATATAGAGCTCCTTATTTTCCGGTGACTGACAGCCTGTTACCTCAGTCCATCTATTAATTATCACATTGCAATGGACGCTACCACAATGTAAGATGCCACAATGTACCATAATGCGGTACATCGTATCGATTTAATGCACGAGAACTTTGTATGAATGCACAGCGTTCAACCCAACCTTCGCCCCCCTTTACCTGGCGCCTTGCAATGGGGTTTGTGGGTGTACTGATTGCAGCCTTGACCTCCGGACTTAATGGTCGGGTTATAGATATAGCGCTTGCGGATGTGCGTGCCGGAATTGGCGTGACTTATGATCAAGCCATTTGGTTCACATCTGCCTACCAGGCCGCGGAAGTAGTGGCGATGATGATCGCACCATGGTTTGCTGTGACTTTTTCGCTGCGTAAATTCGCGCTTGCTTGCGCTGGCGGTTTTATGGTTTGCGGCATACTTTTACCCTTACTGCCGAATGCGCCGTTGTTTATTCTCTTGCGAACGATACAGGGCCTGTTTAGCGGCGCACTCCCTCCGTTACTCATGACGGTGGCGCTACGTTTTCTGCCACCATCGTTAAAACTTTATGGACTTGGAGCTTATGCTCTGACTGCGACTTTTGGTCCAAATGTGGCCCCTTCACTGGCGGCATTCTGGACAGATGATGTGAGCTGGATGTTCATGTTCTGGCAAGTGGTCCCCGCCATTTTGATTTCGATGCTATTTATTGGCTGGGGTTTGCCGCAGGACCCGATTCACCTCGACCGATTTAAACAGATCGACCTGTTCGGTATGCTTACCGGCTGTTCTGGTATGGCGTTTTTAATAATCGCCATCACTCAGGGTGGACGTCTGGACTGGTTTGAATCGCCCTTATTTAATGGCCTGTTATCCAGCGCCGTCGTGTGCCTGGCGATTTTCCTGATTAATGAATGGTTTCATCCCCTCCCTTTGTTCAAATTACAGATGCTGGAGAGAAGTAACTTTTCATATGGCCTGATGGCGCTCGCTGTAGTGTTGGTACTGGCACTGGCTGGCTCGGCTTTGCCGTCCAATTTCTTTGGTAAAATTGAGGGCTTTCGAACAGTGCAATTTGCCCCGCTGGCTTTGACCATTGGGCTCCCGCAGTTAATTATCACCCCGCTTGTTGCCGCACTGCTTAGTCTGCGCTGGGTTGATTGTCGCTGGCTGATAGCTTTCGGGATTGCTCTGATGATTTCTGCCAGCCTGATGGGTATGCAGATAACCAGCGACTGGGTACGCCAGAATTTCTGGGCCATACAGGTTCTGCAGGCGATTGGATTACCGTCAATTATTTTACCGTTGCTTATGAGCGCAACCAGCGTGGTGGCTCCCCCGGAAGGACATTATGCCTCTGCTATGTTCAATACCGTACGTGGTTTTTCAAGCATCGCTGCTGGCGTATTAGTGGAATGGTTTATAAATCACAGAGAACAATTTCATTCTAATGTTCTGGTCAATAACGTAGCCAACCGCCCATGGTTGATATCGACACCGGTCAGTGAGCAGGCCAGCAGCAGCACCCCTTTATTACACGACGGCAGCATCAGCAATACCGAGAACATCGCGGGATTTATCACCTTATTAAAACATCAGGCAATTGTTCTGAGTCTGGGCGATAGCTATCTGCTGATGACTGGCTTTGCCGTCCTCCTGTTATTACTCACTGTCTGGCTGCCAAAACGTGTCTGGCCGCCCCAGACACGTTTTCAACCTGCCATGACTGAATAGAGGTGGTTAAATGAAATTTTCTGTATCCAGAAGGACGATTCTGCTCAGCGCATTATTAATCCTGATGATGACGATGATATTTTTCGTATGGTCGACAATGCTGAATAATGATACCCGTACCAATGATGCCTATGTGAATGCGGATTACACACTGGTAGCACCAAAAGTATCGGGTTATATCAAAAATATCTATGTCGCCGATAACCAACGGGTTAAAGCAGGGCAAACACTGGCCACGCTGGATGACCGTGACTACAAAATAGCGCTTGAAATGGCGCAAGCTAATTTGCAGCTTAGTGAAGCAAAACACCTGAGCAGCCTTGCACAACTGGAGCAACAACAATCCATTATTGCCCAGACAAAAGCGACCCTTTTAGCCAGTCAGGCATCGGCGCAGTACGCCAGTCAGAACGCTGAACGTTTTAACAAGCTTTATCAAAGTGGTACCGTCGCTGCGGACGATCAACAAAAAGCTCATTCAACGCAGCGTTCTGCATCCGCAGTCGTTCGTCAGAACGAAGCTGCTCTGACCTCAGCAGAAAAACAGGTAGGCGTGTTGAGGGCCGCATTACGTCAGGCGGAAGCCGATGTTGCAGTCGCGCAGGCAAAGGTCAGTCAGGCGAGGCTTAACCTTTCTTATACGCGTATTGTTGCACCAGTCGATGGAATGGTAGGCCAGCGTTCGGTGCGCCTCGGTGCCTACGTTAACGCAGGGACACGTCTGCTGGCCGTGGTTCCGCTACATCAAACTTACATCACTGCCAATTATCTTGAAACACAGCTGGCAAATGTTCAGCAGGGGCAGAAGGTCTTAATTAAAATTGATGCCATGCCTGGCAAAAAGTTTACTGGACATGTCGATAGTATCGCTCCTGCAACCGGCGCAACGTTTTCAGCCATCCAGCCAGACAATGCAACGGGTAACTTTACTAAAGTCGTCCAGCGTTTACCGGTGAAAATAGTGCTGGATGGTAATCAACCCGATGCAAAATTATTGCGCGTCGGGATGTCAGCCGTTCCTGAAATTGAGATCCGCTAATATTCAAGATATTCTCAAAACCCCGCTCTATTTTTGAACGCCTGGCTTAGAAACGGTGTTCCCGTTAGCTATACGTAATATCCTGGAGAAGATATATGGCACCGACACCAGACTAAATTCCTGTTAAAAAACACATGTACTATCACGATCATATTTAGTCGACCCTCATTTACAGGGAGTGATCGACTAAATATTTTTATCAGGCAACGATACGGTTAAACAAGAGATTATTATTCACGCCTGGCTATCAAAAAGCTTAATGCTGCATAAGCGCCAGTGTTTTTTCCTTAACCCGCTCCAAAATTTTCTGCGCCTCTTCGGTTGAGCGAATATTAGTGTATCCAATTACTAACCCATAACGTTTTTGTGTCTGCGCATACCAGCTCGAGAGTGGCCGGACGTAAAGCTCGTGTTGTGTCCATAATGCAGCTAATGCAATATCTTCAATACCGCGTTGCAGGAAGGCAACAATATGCATCCCGCCATCTGTAAGCTCAAATTCAAATAACCCTGGAAAGCTCGTTTCAATTGCTTCAAGCATCATGCGACGCCGCTGCTGATAGAGTAAGCGCATCTTTTTTATATGCCGGTAGAAGTGTCCTTCGCTAAGGAATTGCGCAAGTATTTTTTGCGGCAGTAATGGCAGACCCGTTTCAAGGATTTCGCCCAGTTCACTGAAACGGGCTACCGTCTCCTGTGGTATTACCATATAGCCGATACGCATAGCTGGCATTATCGTTTTACTAAACGTACCGGTATAAATAACCCGGTCATGCATATCGAGGCTTTTCAACGCCGGGATTACTTTTCGTGTGTAATGAAACTCTCCGTCGTAGTCATCTTCGATTATCCAGCTACTGTTTTGCTGTGCCCAGGCCAGCAACTGATGCTTACGCGGTAATGAAAGGCTAACTGCGAGCGGACTTTGATGAGTGGGTGTAACGATAGCGAAGCGTGCATCGTTGTGATAGCGCTGAAGATAATCAACATCCATGCCCTGCCGATCAACAGGTATATAGTGCAGATTGGATGCCATTCGCTTCAATAATTGCTGACCATAAAAGTAGCCAGGATCTTCAAACAGCACTTTATCTTCAGGCTGTGCAAGTACCGACAGAATTAACCGTAAGTTGGCCCGATAGCCGCTGGTAACAAAGATTTGCTCCGGTCGGCAATTCAGTCCTCTTGAAATATTGAGATAACTTGAAATGGCCTCACGTAGCGGCTGAAAGCCCATTACCGGGGGCATGAGCATTTCTTCCGGACGAAGACTTCGCGCCGCTTTTCCCGATATTAGTAACCATTTTTTATGGGGAAATTCATCCAGGGCAGGGATTCCGAGCCTCAGATCACCCTTTCTTTCAGTAACCTGTGTGTTAAGTGAACAAGACGATACAGCGTTGTCTGCGCTGACCGTTGAGGTCAGCCTGAGCTCAGGATTTATATAGGTCCCCTTCGCCCCCAGACTCACGAAATAGCCTTCTCCAATAAGAATTTCATACGCAGTTTCTACCGTTTTTCGCGCTACCTGCAACTCGCTTGCTAGCGAACGAATCGAGGTAACGCGCGCTCCCGGTTTCAGAAGACCGTCCTGAATCTGCTGACGATAGCGGGCATAAATCTCTTTGTACCCCATTAAATGCACCTTTAGATGTCCTACCAATTAAGTCCAATAATGGCCCTTTTTAACCAGACATACAAGATTAAGATATGGCTATTAACTAAGCCACTCAATATGAGGCGTCATGAAGATTGAACATTACGACACCGCTACTGACCTTGCTCATTGCTTTGCGCTGATGCGGGAACTACGCAGCAAACTGACGAATGAGAAACAATTTATCGCCCAGGTACAGCGCCAGCAGGCGCAAGGCTATCGGCTTGCAGGACTGGAGCAGGATGGCAAACCAATGGTGCTGGCCGGTTATCGACTGCTTGAAAATTTTATTCACGGGCAATTCTGTTACGTCGACGATCTGGTAACAGTGAGCGAGGCTCGCGGTCAGGGGATGGGTGCAATCCTGTTGAATCACTTAGCGGTCATCGCACGTGAATACGGTTGTGGTCAGATGGTCCTTGATACCGCCATTAGAAATTCAGGAGCCCAGGCATTTTATCAGCGTGTCGGATACACCGCCCTCGGCCTGCACTTTTATCGCGATCTTAACTGAGGAAAAGAATGATGAAACTGCTTCACATTAAAGTCAGTCCGGATTTATCAGGATCGGCATCCCGCGCGGCGTCTGAACGCCTGGTAGAAAAATTACGTGCGCATCATGCCGAGCTTGAAGAATCAGTTCTGGACCTGGCTCAACGACCGCTACCACATCTTGATGCATTTACCATTGCTGGTTTTTTTACCCCACCAGACCTACGCAGTGAAGCTCAGCTCACCGCTATTAAGACTTCGGAACAACTGGTAGATCAGCTTTTTGATTGTGACACACTGGTTATCTCATCACCGATGTGGAACCTCGGCCTGCCTTCGGTGCTGAAGGCTTGGTTCGATCATATAACCCGCGCCGGACGAACTTTCGCCTTTACGCCAGAGGGCAAAAAAATAGGACTAGTCAGCGGCAAAAAAGTGTATTGCGTTGTCGCCAGCGGCAGCGTATTTGCCCACGGTCCATTTGTAGCAGATGACCAGTTCACGCCCTACATTCGCGTAGCGCTTGAATATATTGGCATTACCGACGTGCAATTTATTCGGGTAGACGGCACGCATGACCCCGTCGCTCGTACTACAGCGTTACCTCATGCACTGCAAACCATTGATCGTTTATTTTAAAAAGAGGATTACAATATGTCGTCACGTGTGAATCATTTTAAAACCATTCCTGCACTGGCTAAAACACTTGCCGATGCTTCTATGGCATTAGGAAAAATCTCACTGGATAAAAAACTTAAGCACTTAGTGGATATCCGTGCCTCACAGCTGAATCATTGTGCGTTTTGTCTGGATATGCATGTTAAAGAAGCAAAAATGCATGGGGAGCGTGAACTGCGTCTTTATCACGTTGCAATCTGGCGGGAATCGCCATTGTTCAGCGCCAAAGAGAAAGCTGCTCTGGCACTGACTGAAGCGTTGACACGCATTGGTGATAATGGTGTAAGCGAAGCGCTTTACAGCGAATTGCGCGAACATTTCTCTGAAGTGGAAGTATCAGAGTTAACATTCACCATTGCTGTAATCAACGCTTGGAATCGTCTCCAGATTTTATCACAGATGGCACCAGGATCGATGGATAGCGCTTACGGTCTGGATCGTGCTGAATTACATTAATAAATGTCCGTCAACAACACTTCTTGTTGGCGGCTTTATTTTTTAATTATAAGCTTACATATGTTGTAATAATCGCACACAAATAGTATTCATAGTGTATTTTTAACCTAATATTATACATTCTTAAAAGAATATTAAGATCGATTATATTCATCATTAGCTGTTAAAAAAGTAAAAACCGCCTTTCGGCGGTTTTTACTTTGGGGGAAATGAGTAACCAATCGCGAGAAGAAAACGAATGGTAATTTATGCCTTGGCCAGCGGCTTCATTCGAAAGCTGACGCCCATACGATTAAGTGCATTCATTGTTGCAATAACGATGGTCAAATCGACCAAATCTTTTTCACCAAATACTGAAAGCGCTGCAGAATACGCTTCATCCGAAGCATGTGTCTCACTTACTCGGGTAACTTCTTCAGCCCATGCCAGTGCCGCTTGCTCCAGATCCGAGAATAAATATGTAGCCTCCTCCCATACGGGAATCAGAACTATTTTCTCTACCGACATGCCACACTTTATAAGATCGCGGGTGTGAATATCAATACAATGCGCGCAGCCATTAATCTGAGATACTCTTAAAAAAACCAAATGTATTAACTCTTCCGGGAGATTTGTTCCTGTTGTGGCGAAATGATGCAGAGTTCCCAGTGCCTTTGAGCCTTCTGCAGATACCTGGAACCAATTTGGACGTTTCATTCGTTTTCCTTTAGAAAGTGTTATTTGATTGATTTATCTACGGAAATATGCCTCACCTTCTTCAGAAGGGTTACTGATGGATACTTCAGTGTTAAGCCATCATAATCAAAATTGACATATAAAAAAGACACAAAGGAGAGGAAAACGCGTAGGACATGATAAAAATGGAATGCCATGAAACTAATATGGGTTTAACTTTGATTCCACAATGATGATTGTTTGAATGGCCAGTTTTAGTCTTTATGCAGAAATGGCACCTGAGGATGTGACTTGGTGAAGGCCTGCATCATTATGGTAAAAAAGGTGCAGGATACATTGTCGGAACACTCTTTCTTCTGGCTGAACTGACGATTACCAGCAGGTTAAAGCCTGGCTATCCCAAACGACAATCGACGTTCCCAGGGAAGAAATGTTTAATTCATATGTAATGAAATTCGTTCTGTACGTCCACCTCTCGCTCATAGCGGACCTTCAGATGCTTACCGCCTTTTAATCCTGCCCTAGCTCCTCATCACTTCCTGAGAATAGTCAGTAAAGATCCGACTTCGGGAGAAATCGGATCTGTGCTGCGTGCAAAGGATAAATGTAGAGATTGGTGAAGGCTGAGGGGGAGACATCAGCAGCAACTACTGAAATCCTGATAAACCACAGCCGTTACACGGCATTACAGATGATACCCCAACAACCTCAGCTCTCTGTCCATCCACTCGACGAACTGCTGTATCTTCCAGGCACGTTCATTCATATGCGGCATCACCAGATGGTGCGCGTTAATGGCAATCCCCATCTCATCAGGGAGAACCTGCACCAGTGAACCATCATTCAGGTGGTCTGTGGCCATCATTTTGCTCTCCAGAATAAATCCCAGCCCCATGCGCGCCGCTTCAAAGCTCATATAAGAGCGGTCAAAGCTTAGGCTGAAGTTGAGCCACGGCCTGTCGATATTATGCCAGGCGAACCATTTTTCCCAGTTCACCAGAGTGCTGGTTGACGAAATGAGCGACTGCTGCAGCAGGTCGCCGGGAGTGGAGATGGGATGTTTTTCCGCATACTCCGCTGAGGCCAGCACTACCTGTGTGTCATTTTTGATGGTCATCACCCGGTAAGCATCCCAGTCCGGGATGCCGTGGCGGATATCAATATCAATATTGTCTCTGGCGAACTGCAGGTTTTCATAGGAGCAGGTGAGAATGATAGTGATATCGGGATATTCAGCGCGGAACCTGCCCAGACGGCGTAACAGCCATGACAAGCCGAAGGTAGGCGAGGAGTGAACACGAAGCACGGCGTTATCTTTCTCTTTGACGATCTGATCGGTGGCACGGCCGATGGCGCTCATTGCCGCTGAAACTTCCCGCAGATACTTTTCTCCCGTCGGCGTTAGCTGAACGCCTTTGCCGCTGCGGATGAACAATTTCTTGCCCATCCAGGACTCCAGCGACGCGATCTGATGGCTCACCGCCGAGGGCGTGACGCTGAGCTGTTCCGCCGCCTGATGGATGCTCATGGCATTGGCAACAGCAACAAACGCCTGCAAATTTCTGAGCGAGGGCAGCGATAACGTCTGGCGATCCTGCGCGGACATGGCCTACTCCTTACACGATAATTGATAAAAAACATAACATTGAGACTGCGAGCGGGCAATTTTATTCCGATGTTATTTTTTTTGAGCTGTATCGCGAATCAAATTTATCTCAGCAATAAATGAGCTTTATTGAATGGCGTTTCATGGGTGAGCCGATATATTGACGTTGAACGCAATAATAAAACGACTCACGGTGTTCGAATAATGAGGTAAGTTATGTCTCGTATAGAACAAGCTGTCCCCTACATAAAGACTAAAAAAACCAATTACCGTTTCGTTGTGCTGGCATTAATTTTTATTGTTTATGCCATTAACTATGCTGACCGAACAAATATTGGTGCGGTACTGCCGTTTATCATTGACGAATTTCATATCAATAATTTCGAAGCCGGTGCTATCGCCAGCATGTTTTTTTTGGGATATGCCCTGAGCCAAATTCCTGCGGGCTTTTTTATTGCCAAAAAGGGAATTCGCGGCATGGTGGCACTGTCGATATTCGGCTTCTCTGCCTTTACCTGGCTGATGGGCACCGCAACCTCGGTTCTGGGCCTGAAGTGTATCCGCCTGGGGCTGGGGTTAACAGAGGGGCCGTGCCCGGTCGGGCTGGCCTCCACCATCAATAACTGGTTTCCGCCAAAGGAGAAGGCCACGGCCACGGGCGTCTACATCGCCGCCACCATGTTCGCGCCCATCCTCGTGCCGCCGCTGGCCGTGTGGATCGCCATGACCTGGGGCTGGCGCTGGGTCTTCTTCTCCTTTGCGATCCCTGGTCTGGTCATTGCCGTCCTGTGGTATCTGCTGGTACGCACGAAGCCGTCCGAGAGCGCATTCGTCTCTAAAGCGGAGCTGGAGACCATTACCGCCGGTCAGGAGACGCCGGACGCCAGACGTGAAAACATCGTGATTTCACCGGGCTTTGCACGCCTCGATCGGCTGATCCGCGTGCGGGAGTTAGCTCCGGTAAGCACGGTGAAAGGGCTGTTTACCTCGAAGAATATTCTCGGCGACTGCGTAGCCTATTTTATGATGGTCAGCGTGCTGTACGGACTGTTGACGTGGATCCCGCTCTATCTGGTGAAAGAGAAAGGCTTTACGTTTATGAGCATGGGGCTGGTCGCCAGCATGCCGTGCATCGGTGGATTTATTGGTGCGATTTTTGGCGGCTACGTCTCCGACAAACTACTCGGCCGCCGACGTAAACCGACCATGATGTTTACCGCTATCAGCACCGTTTTAATGATGGTCATTATGCTGAATATTCCGCAAAGCACCGTGGCGGTTTGCGTCGGGCTCTTTTTTGTCGGCCTGTGTCTGAATATTGGCTGGCCCGCTTTTACAGCTTATGGCATGGCTGTTGCGGACAGTAAAACCTATCCGATTGCCGCGTCCATTATCAATAGCGGTGGTAATCTCGGCGGATTTGTTTCCCCGATGCTGGCAGGTTATCTGCTGGATAAAACAGGTAGTTTTAATTCCGTGTTCATTTATTTCGGTATTTGCGCAGCCATTGGCTTAATTATGATTATGCTTCTGGAAGAGCCGAAATAATCATTAAATATCTCTTTTTCGAATGGAGTAAATATATGCTACTGAAAAATAAAGTCGCCGTTATTACCGGCGCGGCTTCCGTACGCGGTTTGGGTTTCGCTACGGCGAAATTATATGCCGAACAGGGTGCGAAAGTGGTGATTATCGATTTAAACGCTGAAGCCAGCCGGGCTGCCGCCGCGAACCTGGGCGCCGAACATCTGGGCCTTGCGGCGAACGTCAGCAATGAATTACAGGTTAATGCCGCCATTGAGCAGGTACTGGGGAAATACGGGCGCATCGATATTCTGGTGAATAACGCCGGCATTACTCAGCCGATCAAGCTGATGGATATCAAACGCGAAAATTACGATGCGGTGCTTGACGTCAGCCTGCGCGGCACGCTGCTAATGTCCCAGGCGGTTATTCCCACTATGCGCGCGCAAAAGTCGGGCAACATCGTCTGCATTTCATCGGTATCGGCCCAGCGCGGCGGCGGCATATTCGGCGGCCCACACTACAGCGCTGCAAAAGCGGGTGTGCTGGGACTGGCAAAAGCCATGGCGCGTGAACTGGGGCCCGACAACGTGCGCGTAAACTGCATCACGCCGGGTCTTATCCAGACGGACATCACCGCAGGCAAGCTGAGCGATGAGATGAAAACGTCCATTCTGGCGGGCATTCCGCTTAACCGCCTCGGAGACGCGCAGGATATTGCCCGTGCCGCGCTGTTCCTCGGCAGCGACCTCTCTTCTTACTCCACCGGTATCACGCTCGACGTGAACGGCGGGATGCTGATCCATTAAGGAGATACGACGATGACGGATACCACAGTTAAACAGGTTGCCGCCGCGGCCTGGCGCATCCGCCGCTACGCGCTGCGCATGGGCGAAGTGCAGGGGCAGGGCTACATCGGGCAGGCGCTGGGCTATGCCGATGTGCTGGCCACCGCGTATACCCACGGGATGAACCTTAAGCCGGGCGAGCCGGAGTGGGAAGGGCGTGACCGTTTTCTGCTCTCCCACGGCCATTACGCCATTGCCTGTTATGCGGCCCTGATTGAGGCCGGGATCGTTCCTGAGGAGGAGCTGGAGACCTACGGCGCGGACGACAGCCGCCTGCCGATGTCCGGTATGGCAACCTACACACCGGGCATGGAGATCTCCGGCGGTTCGCTGGGGCAGGGCTTAAGCATTGGCGTTGGCATGGCACTGGGCCTGAAGCACAAGCAGAACCCTGCTTGGGTCGTTAACTCTATGTCGGACGGCGAGCTGGATGAAGGCTCAACCTGGGAAGCGGCGATGTCGGCGGCACACCATGGCCTTTCGAACCTGATCGTTCTGGTGGACATTAACCGTCAGCAGGCGGACGGCAACTCGCATGCGATCCTCGGCTTTGAGCCGCTGGAGGATAAATGGACCTCCTTCGGCTGGTACGTGCAGCGTGTAAACGGCAACGATGTTACGGCGCTGGTGACGGCGTTTAATAATGCTAAACGCTATCCGGAAAACCAGCCTCGCGTCATTTTGTGCGACACGCTGATGGGCAAGGGCGTACCTTTCCTCGAACAGCGTGACAAGAATCATTTTATTCGCGTGGATGCTGACGAGTGGCAAAAGGCACTCGCCGTGCTGGATGCCCACAAACCTGAAGGAGTGCTGTAATGAGCCAGATTACGGAGAAAAAGCCTCGTTTAACCACATCGGCGATGATTGCCTCTATAGCAGAAGAAGGCCAGGAGACGCGCGCCGCACCGTTCGGCCATGCGCTGGTAAAGTTGGCCGAACAGCGCTCTGAGGTCGTCGGTATGACGGCAGATTTGTCGAAGTACACCGATCTGCACATTTTTGCTCAGGCTCACCCAAAACGCTTCTTCCAGATGGGCATGGCAGAGCAACTGTTGATGGGGGCCGCAGGTGGCATGGCGAAAGAGGGTTTTATACCTTTTGCCACTACCTATGCCGTCTTCGCCACCCGTCGCGCTTACGATTTTATCCATCAGGTGATTGCTGAAGAGCATCTGAACGTGAAGATCTGTGCGGCGCTGCCGGGGCTGACCACCGGCTACGGACCCAGCCACCAGGCTACGGAAGATATTGCCATTATGCGCGGCATTCCGGGCATGACGATTATCGATCCCTGTGACGCGATAGACACCGAGCAGGCGGTGCCGGCGATGGCGGCGCACGATGGTCCTGTTTATATGCGCCTGCTGCGCGGTAAGGTGCCGGTTGTGCTGGACCAGTACAACTACCAGTTCAGAATTGGTAAAGCCGCACTACTGGAAGAGGGGCGCGACGTCCTGATCATCGCCTCAGGCCTGATGACCATGCGAGCCCTGGAGGCGGCGAAGCAGCTGCGTAAGGATAACGTCAGCGTGGCGGTGCTGCACTCGCCCACGATTAAGCCGCTGGATGAAGAGACAATACTTGCCCAGACGGCGAAGCCGGGACGGCTGGTGATTGTGGCGGAAAACCACAGCAGCGTTGGCGGACTGTGTGAGGCTGTTGCGTCGCTATTAATGCGCAACCGCGTGAACGTGGACTTTGATACCGTCGCACTGCCGGACGCTTTCCTTGATGCGGGCGCGCTGCCCACTTTGCACGAACGATACGGTATTTCGACTGCCGCCCTGGTGGAGAAGATTCGACGCAGGATCTGAATTTAAGGGGCGGTATCCATCGCCCTTTACGAGTTAAGTAAACGGCCTGACAAATTCGCTAAATTTGTCCACTTCCCCGGTGCGACTATTGGCCAGTACAATTGTCGCAACCGGGATACCTGTTCACGGTATCGTTCAGGCACAGCATGTCCTTCGGGGGGATGGAGCGTTCGGCGATGCCTTACCAATTCGGGATAACGGTCAGATGACCTCATCTTGAAAGATAGCAACGTCTTAGATTTAAATTATTGAGGTATAAATTAATTATATTTAACATAAGATAGATTGTGCGTCATTACTCTGTAATTACAATTGTTTGAGGATGCTCACTGAAGTTTAACGTTGTGCCAACAGCGAGCAATACAAGAACTAATCGCATTTGCTGCGAATTCGGCCGTTCACTCATTTGTACTATCTGATAAATGTGAGTTAGTTATGGATTGTTGTTCCGCAGAAAGAGATAGTTGAATGTGAAGTTTAAGTAACATCCATCTTATGTTGCTAATGAATTTGAATGGACATTAACTTTAGCAAATTGGACTTACTCCACACTCGTAGATGAGTCTACCCAATAGTTGGGGCGGCCTGCGGTCTTCAACGTTTATTTTGCGAACACCGCCGGTACAGTGAGCTTATCGAAATCTTTCATTTCTGTGCTGTAGATGTGCTGCTTACACGCCGGACAGCATCGAAAACCATAATATTCATACTGGCATAGTACGCAGAGATAATCTTTTTTTGAGGGCTCAGTGGAGACTGAATCATCACGTTCCAGCAGTGCGTTAACTGCCTGCTCAAAGGCTGATATCGGTTTGTCCAGAGAAATAACCCTGTACTCACAACGCATTAAACTGTGTTCGTCAGCATCTTCCAGGTCATGTTCGAAATAACCGCCGCTGTCATGCGTCCAGTGCAGACGCAGGGGATTGTTGCAGGAACGGCAGAACCAGAGCCCCCTTGAACGCGGAGTCAGGTCCCGGATGTAAGTGACTTCGCTCTCGTGGTCAAGGGCGGTACGAATGGTTCGAAATTGCATGGTGTAAATCCTGTCATGGGATCCTGATAGCAAGTGGCAGATAACGCAGGCTCATTCTGCGTAACGTTCGGTACTATGGTCACCGGTACGGCAGGTCAGGCAATAGCGCTCACCGTGATAATCGCAGTCGCAGCCTGAACAGAGCCATTCGGCCTTACGTACTAACGGGAGGACATCCGGTACATAGCGACGCAGCATGCGTACTCGCCTGGATTCCTTAGGCTCAGGGCGTACATACGGACAATGGTGGCGTCCGTTCTCTGTCAGGTCTTCCCATGTGTGCTCAAACCATGGGAGGTTAGTACCCCATTCAGGGTGGAATACCAGCGCACTGCCGCAGAGGTGGCAGGTGTAGCGGTCGTAAGGGTGAAGCTGTGCAGTGACCGCGCCCGTGAGGCGCTGATTACCATCAAGGGCGATAAAGGATTTAGCGTAAATCGTCATAGTATTGGTCCTTTGCCGGATGAAACGCCAGGCGTAAACCGTCCCGGGGAGGGCAGCACTGTGGGTCATACGGTCGTTGGAGTTAAATCAGGTGGGAGATGTGACTGCGTTCGACAGGTTACTGTCGGGACTGAGCAATGCGTTGCTGCAGCCAGGCTTCCACTTCGCTTTCAAGCCAGCGGGAGCTTCTGCCCAGCTTAATGGGCTTCGGGAACCCACCGTCCTGTATGAGCTTATAAAACCATTTGTCGGTTAAGCCGGTAAGCTGGGTGATAAACGCCATCGTTACCAGTTGGTCTTTAAGAATGCTGTAATCTGTGGTCATCGTTTTTTCTCCGTTGGTGATAAGGGAGAAGAAGTCAGGGATGCGAATGGTGCAGACTTCTTCAAACGATGAGGTAATGGCGTATTTTTTTATCGGCGGGTTTAGCTGTACTTACGCCGCCTGCCGCTGACTGCCGGGGCCGGGACAGCGCTGACTCTGTAAATCCGCCGCTTTGTACGCTGGGACTGCTTACCGAGGTAGCTCAGGATAAAAGCCATACCCTCCCGCCCTCTGCTGTCGGAAAAGCTCACCACGCGTTCGCCTCTTACACGGTAATGTCCCTTTGGCTCACAGCGGTGCGCATAGCCTTCTCCATCCGTGATGTCCTCCCACAGCGACTGAATGGCTTCCCAGAAGCACCAGACCTTCTTGTGACGCTGACCATTGAGATAAAATGCAGCATGGACGTGGTAACGGTGGTCTTCTCCGTATTCCAGTACCCAGGCATAACCCACCAGCCCTGATAATGCCGAACTCTGTTCAGTCAGCCAGGTCATATCGGCGACCAGTTGATTCACGTCAGCGGCGTTAAATGAATCACTATTCTGCCGATAGGCAAAATCCACCCGCAGCATTAAGAGTTTTGAGTAGCAGTTGAAGAGCTGGTTCTGATGACTGAATAAAACGTTCTGTAGAGAACTATCGGGTTGGTGATTTCGATTGGTATTGTGAAGCATGATGTTATTCCGTGATGAATAGTGGTCATGGGATTACAACAGCGTGTTATTTTTTACTGCGTGGATTTAGTCGGATGGATGGGCAGGCTCATGCTGAACAAAGTAACTGGTACCGTTAGCCGAGAATTATCAGCGCGAGGGGATATTTTTTTATATCATCCTAAGGCTAATATTCGAGATCTGTGTTTAGGATGAGTGCATCAGATTCAGGCGGGAGGTGAGATAAATCACGCTGAGTGTATACTGATAGCGGATAAACTTTAAAGATGGATGTGTCGTTGGAGGTGGCTAATGGGTGGGAGATCGAAAGCTTCTTTATAAAATAACACTAATAACCTAAATGAATTTACTCCGAAGGTTTTAGACTGCCTATTATCATATTTCTTTGTTGCAATATTTTTATGAAAATATACGATATTTTTCGGCTTTTCATTTTAATCCAGATACATCTGGCTAAAATCGCCTCGCATTCCCGTAGGCTGCCGTACAGGCGCTCTGGCAGGAACATCTTCCCGCTATGTAGTGGATGTCACCACTGTGTGAGCTCATTTTAACCTCAGCAAAGTTCCGCTCATAATTCATACTCCCTGGTGGCTGGTTTTCACACTGGTTGCATTTTATGTGTACAGTGCGGGCCTCAGAAAAAAGTTTGTACAGTGACAGCGTCCTGTTTCGCAGATGTCTGCATTGATATCCTGTCGATCCATTCAGTCATGTCATCAGAGCATTGCCTAGGCCGGATATTGTCGCCAGAATAAGGCATCATTCAATTGAATTTATTATGTTTTTAAACATTTTCATCATGTAAAACTCAAACACGAATCACAGAAACTCACCGAAGATACTGCAAAAATACTTTGAAAATTCACTGTATATAATGATGCCAGGACTCTTTATGGATACGTTATCTCTCCCCCGACTGCAGGCCCGCTCGCGGCGTGAGGCCCTTTTTCACCTCCACGGATACCGTCAGCGTGTTGCTGTATCCGGTGCCACGCTGACTGAGCTTAATGACAAAATCCATGCCTTCCTCTACGAGTCGGCCCTGCATGATGACGACAGTCCGGTCATGAAAGGGCAGACTGGCCCCTCATCTGCTGGTGAGATACAGACCGTTATCCTGCACCAAAAAGATGCCTGGGCACGTAATGCCATTGATGAAGACTATTTCAACTGGATAGCGGAAGACCCTTTAGCGGGGATGTTTGTCTGGTTTCATTTTCTTGAGGAGGGTGAGAATAATCATGATGATGATACGGACATTGACCGGTGGACTTCCGTGTATGAGCTGAATATACCTTTTCCGGACACACCTGAAGATCGTCTTCTGGCCCTGCAGAATCTTTTTGACACCTCCGACGTTTCTCTGAAACAAAAAATACGCTTATGTAATAAGTTGCGTCGGGAATGGATGAGGGAAAAAACACAGTTACGCCAGCAGTTTCGGTTTCTGTTCAGGGAACAGGATATCAATGATGCCGGTATTCGTGCAGTGACAGAATATGCAGGTGATATATTACGTACGTCGTTTGATTATAACGTTTATTCCGCTACCGCCTGCCAGCTGGCAATCCCCTGTATGTATTATTTTTCTGATAAAGAAAACCGGGAACTGGTACTCCATAAAATGCGCCGTATTTATGCGATAAAAAAATATCAGTGTAAAAATCAGCATAAAAAAACGGTCACGTTACTCCTCGAACCGGAGATCAGGACCAGACTGGAGGAAATTGCCATGATCAGGGGAGTCAGTGTACACAAACTCATCAGCCACTGGGTATTACTGCATTACGGACAGCTGAAAAAATAACGACAGGATGTACAAAATACCCGTTTAATCGTTTTTGAATTATATATCACCTTACTGAATTCCCTCCCGTTTAACTCCAGCAGGCCATCCTCAGCGGATGGCTTTTTTTTCATTCAGAGGCCGATATGAAACATCCTTCAGGCTATGCCCTTATCCGCCGCCATCTTCGGCGTTATCCGCACGCGCTGCGCGAGCATCTAATCCAGGAACTTAATCGTCTGGTCACTTATGAACCCGTGATTGGCATTATGGGGAAGACTGGCGTCGGGAAGAGCAGTTTGTGTAACGCGCTGTTCCGCAGTGAAGTCTGCGCAGTCAATGCGGTGGAAGCCTGCACCCGTCAGCCACAGCGTGTCAGGCTTCGTTTCGGTAATCACTTTCTGACGCTCATTGATTTACCCGGCGTGGGCGAGAGTGTTACCCGCGATGGAGAATATCGTGAGCTGTACCGGGACATCATGCCGCAACTCGATATGGTGCTGTGGGTGCTCAAGGCCGATGACCGGGCTTATGCGGTGGAAGAGCAGTTTTATCGGGACGTGTTCGCGCAGTACAGCGGACTGCAGCCGCCGGTGCTATGGGTACTCAATCAGGTGGACAAAACTGAACCTGCCGAAGAGTGGCGCTGGCCGTCCGCTCAGCCCTCGGCATTACAGGCGGAACGAATTGCGCAGAAGCAGCAGGCGGTAGCCCGTCAGTTGGGAATTGCTGAGCAGGACATTCTTCCCGTTTCGGTCCGGGGGCGTTACCGTCTGTCTCGTCTGGTGGAGGCCATGATTACCCGTCTCCCAAAGCAGGCCCGAAGTCCGTTGGTTCCTCATCTGCAGAACCGGTATCGCACTGATACCGTTATCAGCACCGCCAGCAGCAGCTTTGGCGATGCCGTGGTGGAAGTGATTGATAAGATTATTGACCTGGCCCCGCTACCACAGGTGGCTCGCAGTGCGCTGCAGGCTGTAACACACACTGTCGCTCGCACGGCACGCTCCCTGTGGGGATTTTTCTTCGGCTAGTCACTTCGCTTTCGATGAGCGGCCTTGCCGTTTTCGATGAGTTTCTTTGTTTCATTACGATCGATTTTGTCGATCGAGCCGATCGATATTCATCGTTGTACATGATTAAGCAGGTAGCCACATAATCCACAGGGCTTTATGTGATTTGTTAATTTTAACCATCAAAATCAATGCGATGTATCGCAGGGATTGTCACGCATTAAGGAAAGTATATGCCGTTAATTCTGTTATGGGGCGGTCTGGCCCTGTTGCTGGGTATCGTGGCTTCCGCTAACGGACGCTCGTTCTGGGGCTGGTTCATTCTCGGTCTGATAATCGACCCGATACTGGCGGGGCTGCTGTACTGGCTTATTGCAAAGGACCGCACATGAAAACATTTCTGCGTCTGTTCGGTAAGTTCACCCGCTGGTACATCATCCTCATTATCTTTATGGCCTGCCTGCTGTTCATCATCACCACCCTGGGCAATATGGCTGGCTTCTGACAGGACACTCCAATGAAAAATAAACTGATTATTTCATTTTTACTGGCTTCAGTGCTGACGCCTTCTGTCTCGCATGCGTTTGGCAACCGTGATAGCTGGGTAAGTGGCTATGCGCAGGGAACGTCTGAATACACCATCCTCGGTAAAGGGCAATCACAACTTTATCTGGCCTGCGATAGTTCCGGCTCACAGCCAGCGACCATTATCTTCACTGATATGAACGGCTATCAGGTCAGGATGGACAGCGGCCAGACACTTGCCATGAGAATTGATAACGCTGAAGAAGTGAATGTCAGTGAAAGCGAGTCTCATGTGGGGGCTGACAATGTGATGTGGGCATGGAACAAATTACGCACCGGCAAACGTGTTGTGGTTTCAGGTAGCGGGGTAAAACCTGCCACTTTCACTTTAGCGGGGGCTGCTGCAGTTCTTCCTGTGTTCGGTGACAACGGCTGCGTGCCCGGATTTGCACTGTAGTTCTGCCTCACTCTTACAGGTTAAAGGAAATTTAATGAAGAAAATCATCACAGTCGCAGCACTCTGTCTGCTGTCATTTTCTTCGCTTGCCGCTTCTTCACCGGTCAGCGTCAGTGTTAGTCCCGGAAGCTACAGCCACTACTCATCGATTCGGATTACATCAAAAGTCGATTCTATAGTGATTAAACAACTCATTGTCAACAGGGGAAACTGCCAGGATGCAGAATTCGCCAGCCCGTGGAAACCGGTACGTCTGGGATTTGGCGGTGCTGTGTCCCATGAATTTACCGGAAAGGGGCTGATGGTTCCCTGTAATGTACTGGAAGTGGTGGTCCAGACAAGCGAAGGCGCATGGCAGTTTGATTTTGACAGCTGACACCGCGCGCTTTTCCATCTTTCTTTCTGTCTGAACGCCCTGCTCGTTTGAGCAGGGCGTTTTCTTTTGCCCCTTTTAAAGGAATTACTCATGAGATTAGCCAGCCGCTTTGGCCGTATAAACCAGATACGCCGTGACCGTCCTCTGACCCATGAAGAGCTGATGAGTCATGTTCCCAGTGTATTCGGGAGTGACAAACATGAATCGCGTTCAGACCGTTACACCTACATTCCGACCATCGCCATCCTCGAAAGCCTGCAGCGCGAGGGTTTTCAGCCGTTCTTTGCCTGCCAGACAAAGGTTCGGGACCAGAGCAAGCGGGAGCACACCAAACACATGCTTCGCCTGCGTCGCGCCGGGCAGCTAAACGGTCATCAGGTACCGGAAATCATTTTACTCAACAGCCATGACGGCTCATCAAGCTACCAGATGTTGCCGGGGCTGTTTCGTGGTGTCTGTACCAACGGTCTGGTCTGCGGTCAGTCATTCGGAGAGGTGCGGGTGCCACATAAAGGTAATGTCGTTGAGAAGGTAATAGAAGGGGCTTACGAAGTGCTCGGGGTATTTGACCGGGTGGATGAAAAGCGTGATGCCATGGCGTCACTGTTACTTCCGCCACCAGCACAGCACGCTCTGGCGAATGCCGCGCTGAAGTATCGCTTTGGTGAGGACCACCAGCCGGTCACGGTATTGCAGTTGCTGACCTCACGTCGCCGGGAGGATTGCAGCGATGACCTGTGGACCGTCTACCAGCGCGTACAGGAGAACCTGATGAAAGGGGGATTGTCAGGACGAACCGCACAGGGGAAAAGCAGTCGCACCCGTGCCGTTACCGGTATTGATGGCGACGTGAAGCTCAATCGTGCCCTGTGGGTAATGGCAGAGAATATGCTTGAGTTTTTCGGGCGTTAAACAACGGTAGCAGCATAAGGAGATAGTTTAATGGATACACAAAACCTTCAGTTCGATGAGCAGAAAGCAATTACTGCCTCAGTGGTACCTGATGAGTTACGCATCGGCTTCTGGCCACAGCACTTTGGCTCCATCCCGCAATGGATAACCCTTGAGCCCAGAATTTTTGCCTGGATGGACCGCCTGTGTACCGATTATCACGGCGGTATCTGGAATTTTTCGACGCCCAGTAACGGTGGCGCTTTTATGGCTCCCGAATCGGAGCAAGATGAAAAGTGGAGATTGTTCAACAGTATGAACGGTAACAGCGCGGAACTTACTGCCGAAGCAGCAGGGATAGTCGCCTGCATGATGGCTTACAGCCACCATGCCTGTCGTACCGAGTGTGACGCGATGACTGAGCACTATTATCGCTTACGCGACTACGCGCTAAACCATCCGGAATGCAGCGCCATTATGCATCTTATCGACTAAGGAATGCCTGACATGAATACTGTATTGTCCCCGGAGTCATCGCAGCCTGAACTCTTTCCGATGGCGGTTATGGCTCAACATGGTTGTCTGCTCCCCGCGACATCCGGATTGACGCCCTATGCCCAACGGACCATCCGCCGTGCTATCAACCTGCTGGATAAATATCTTCGTCAGCCCGGCATATCCTTTACCTCAAGTACGGCAGCCCTTGACTGGCTTCGGTTACAGCTGGCAGGACAAGAACGGGAAGTGTTTATGGTGCTCTATCTCGATAACCAGCATGGTTTACTGGAGAGTGAAACGCTATTTGCCGGTTCGATTAACCATGTCCAGGTCCATCCCCGCGAGGTAGTGAAGTCAGCGCTTCGCTCCAATGCTGCAGCTGTCGTCCTCGCACACAACCATCCTTCCGGCGATCCTGAGCCCAGTCAATGTGACCGCAACATTACGGGTAGGCTTAAAGAAGCGTTAGCACTGGTTGATGTGAACACGCTCGATCATCTGATCATCGGCTCAGAGGGCATTGTGTCGTTTGCTGAGCGAGGCTGGATATGAAAATCATCAGTAAACGCCAGGCAATGGCTTTGTACCGACAGCATCCAGGTTCCCGGCTGTTTCGCTTCTGTACTGGCAAATATAAATGGTCCGGCAGTATCTGCCATTATGCTGGCCGGGAAGTTCAGGACATACGCGGTGTTTTGGCAGTGTTTGCTGAGCGCCGTCAGGATCGCAATGGTCCCTATGTCATTCTTCGAACTGTCACTCTCAATTAATCCTTCCATTTAATCAGGAACAAAAATGAACAATCACTCAGAATCCGGTACCAAACCGGAGAATATTACCTGCCAACAGTGGGGACTAAAGCGCACGATCACACCCTGTTTTGGCGCTCGTCTGGTGCATGAAGGCAACCGCCTGCATTTTCTTGCTGACCGGGCCGGGTTTAACGGTGCTTTCCGCGACAAGGATGCGTTGCGCCTGGACCAAGCTTTTCCCCTGATACTCAAACAATTGGAACTAATGCTGACCAGCGGCGAGCTCAATCCCCAATATAAGCACTGCGTCACGCTATATCATAATGGGCTCACTTGCGAAGCTGACACACTTGGTAGTTGCGGCTACGTATACATCGCCGTTTACCCAACTCAACGCTAATTAAATACACGAGATCAAAAATGAAATTTCTACCTGCAAGAAACATGCGGGCGGCGAAGCCATGTCTTTCGCCCGTTCCCGTCTGGCAAATGCTACTTAAACACCTGCTGAAGCAACACTATGGTTTGACCCTGAACGATACGCCGTTCTGTGATGAAACTGTTATACAGGAACATATCGATGCCGGTATCACTCTGGTTAATGTCGTTAACTTTTTGGTGGAGAAATATGAGTTGGTTCGGATCGATCGCAAAGGTTTTACCTCACAGTAGCAAGCATCATATTTGACCGTGAAAGACATACTTCATGCCAGAAGAGCTTGCGGACTGATGACCCGTTTTTCTTACCGGGAAGTAAGTAATATAGTTCTTAGCCGATCGCGGTAGTGAGAAAGACTTCAGGAGCCGAGAGGATTTGCACGGTCTGTGAACAAATTGGTGATATTGGCGACTCGGTGAAAGGCTCATCGAGTCGCATGAAAAACAAGGTGGGGGCACAAAAGGGGGCATTTATAAAGATGAAACAAGAAAATGTATATACTTATCAATGGTTATATAGGTTGTGTTATGTTCCTATTATCGCACCATCTTTTAAAACCGCCTTCGGCGTATCAGCTATTTAATCCCTCCGACAGCTCCGGCAAACCATCACACATCTCCTGCAACTCATTAAACATCCTTGCCACATGGAAACCATCACATACCGAGTGATGGACCTGCACCGCGAGCGGCAACAGCACTTTCCCATCCTGCTCGTAGTATTTTCCAAACGTGAACATAGGGGAAAAGAAGTTCTTCATGTGCGCAATGTTCATCGTAAAGTTCGTAAACGTTACCCAGGGAATAGACGATACGAAAAAGACATTTTCCC
>Ga0207713_1000783_pt1 | contig 29400 bp, 24 predicted proteins | sample KBSS64metaG_FD_184404 | JGI IMG/M metagenome (GOLD analysis project Ga0207713, IMG submission 184404) | Switchgrass rhizosphere microbial communities from Kellogg Biological Station, Michigan, USA - KBS S6-4 metaG (SPAdes) (version 2) | ecosystem: Host-associated > Plants > Roots > Rhizosphere >... | reverse complement strand
ATCGACGCGTTCATGCCTCGAACCGGCAGCCTACTCATAGACTATTGCGTTGTGGTGAAAGTCACAGCACCAAGGACATGAATGTACACTTGTGCACTGAAATTTTTAATCAAGCCCCTTTTGAGGCTCGTTCGGGTGCCTAAGACTGCCGCACTTTCGCTTTTCACGCCAGTCGCAGATGCTCGAAAGGGCCCCGTTACTGCACCCATCGCTGCAGAATCTGCTGCAGATCATTGCGTTTGAATGGCTTGGCCAAGTAATCGTTCATGCCCGCCGCGAGGCAGTTTTCCCGGTCGCCCTGTAAAGCATTGGCGGTCAGGGCGATGATCGGCACCTGGCCGCAGCCGGGCAGCTGCCGGATCCGCCGGGTCGCTTCGTAACCGTCGATCAGCGGCAAGCGGCAATCCATCAGGATCGCTTCGAAACGGCTGTCCCCGGCACTGCGCACCGCCTGCACGCCATCGGTGGCGACGCTGACGGTAAAGCCCAGGCTGCGCAACATCGCTTCGATCACCGTCTGGTTGACCGGGTTGTCCTCGACCAGCAGCACATTTCGGCCTTCGCCGTGACTTGCACCGTTCAATGTGCGCGGTGCGGCAAGCGCGGGCAGCGCCTGCTTATATAGGGCCAGTGGTATTTCCAGGGTGAACACCGAGCCGCGACCTTCTTCACTCTGGGCGCGCAAGGTGCCGCCCATCCGTTCGGCGAGCGTGCGGGCAATCGGCAGGCCCAGGCCGGTGCCGCCATAACGACGGGAAATCGAACTGTCAGCCTGCTGGAACGCGTTGAACATCAGCTCCAGGCTCTCCGGCGAAATACCGATGCCACTGTCACGCACCGCACAGGTGAACCACAGCAACTCGTGATCCAGCGACTGCCACTGCGCCTCGATGCTGACGCGTCCCTGTTCGGTGAACTTCAAGGCATTGCCGACCAGGTTGACCAGAATCTGCCGGATCCGCGTCGGATCGCCCTGGACCTGCAAGTCGCGCAAGTCTTCGGGGATTCGCAGCTGCAGGGCCAACCCGCGTTGCGCCGCGCTGTGCTGGAACGACTGGGCGCAGGCACCGATCACTTCGGCGAGGTTGAACGGAATGTGCTCCAGCTCCAGTTCCGAACGCTCGATGCGCGAGAAATCCAGAATGTCGTTGATCACCTTGAGCAAATGCTCGGTGGACTCGGAAGCCAGCGCCGCATACTCGACCTGCTCCTCGGTCATGTCGGTGGTTTCCAGCAACTGCAGCATGCCCAAGACGCCGTTCATCGGTGTGCGCAGTTCATGGCTCATCATCGCCAGGAAATCCGATTTGGCATTGTTGGCTTTCTCCGCCTCTTCGCGGGTCTGGATCAGTTGCGCCATCGCCTGATGCTGCTCGCGGCTGGCCTGTTCCAGCGCCTGGGCCAGGTTGTTGATGTGCTGGGACAGGGCGCCCAGTTCGGTGTCGTCGACAATCGGCAGTGGGGTCTTGTAATCGCCGTCCTGAATCGCCTTGACCGCATTGCCGATGTCGCGAATCGGCTGCGACAGACTGCCGGCCAGCCGCCGCGCCAGGACGAACGTGAAGAGCAGGGCGAACAACGCGAGAATCCCGGCCTTGAGCAAAATTTCCTGTTGGCGCTGACTGAACGCGTCATTCGACAGACCGACGATCACCCGTCCCAGATAGTCCTCGCTGGCCACGCCGGGGCTGCTCTTGCCGTCCTGAAAGAAATCGTTGTGCAAGGCGATGCGTTGCAGCCGCACCGGCGCCTGGAACACTTCGACCTGATGCGGACGATTGTGCGCATCCGCCGGCTGTTCGACGTAAGAGAGAATCCGATTGGCGCTGTCCTGCACTTCCAGAAACCGCACGTTCGGCGTGGCCAGCGTGGCCTTGAGCAGGCTTTCCAGCACTTCGTTGTTGCCGGAAATCACCCCGTACTCGGTGGCCGGTGCGAGCTGGTTGGCGATCAGTTGGCCGGTGTGGTTCAGCTCCTGACGCAAATCCTGAATGCGCACAAAGGTGAAAAAGCTGATCAGCAGCAAGGTCAGCAACAGCGCAGGGCCCAGGCTGATCAACTGGGTGCGGGTGTTGATGTCCCAACGGCGGAAAATCATGGGCGGCGCTCTCCTTCGGCCAGCTCTGCGGCGACAGACGCTTCATTGATCGGTTCTATCCCTAAGGAACGAGCCACCTGCGCATTACTTGAGACTTTAAAACGCCCGGGATAGAGCGTGCGCGGCCAGGTGGCCGGTGGCCGGTCCAGCAACTCGTCGAGGACGGCCAGCCAGTCGTTCTGATCGCTGTAGGTACTGGCCAGGCTGCCGGCGCGAACGAAAGCGACATTCGGCCCGACCAGCGCCAGTTGCCGAGAGTAACTGCTGAGCAACAGGTTCTTCGCGGTTTTCGGGTTGTACAGGTCAGGGTCGTCGAGGCCCAGCAACACGTCGCTGTTTTTCAGCACTGTCTGCAAGGGACGGCTGTCGTGGGTGTTGTCCCAGCGCTGTGGGACGATTTGCAGCTTCAGCGGCTGGGCGGCCGATTGCAGCTCCTTGAGCAGGAACTCGCTGTGCTGATCGAACAGCACGCCCACTCGTCCAGCCTGGGGCAGAATCCGGCTGATCAGTTGCAGCTGACGACTCAGCGGCGGATCGGCCCACAGCAGGCTCAAGTGGGGTGGTTGCGCGTCGCCGAAGCGTTGCCGGGCCTGCAGGCGGCTGATGCGCAGCACCAACGTCGCCGGGCCCTGGCTTTCCTGCATGCGCCAGTCGAGGCTCGGCAGATCCAGCAGGATCAGGCGCAGGCTCGACGGCAACTTGCCCGGCGCCGGCAGGCTGGCCAGCGGCTGGAAATGCACGCGGTCGGTCGGGCGCAGTTCGCTCAGGGCCTGGACGAAGGACTGCACGCCGGGGCTTTCTTCGGCGCCAGTCAGCAGAATGTCGGCCGCCTGCACCGCCACGCCATGCAGCCACGCCGTCAGGAACAGACACAGCCCGGCCAGCCATTGGCCGAGCGTTGGCATCTTTCGTGACATGGCGTAACGCATCTAGAACTCCAGCTCGGCGCTGAAATACACCACGCGGCGTTCGTCGTAATTGTTGTCGACGAACGTGGTCGGCTCATGGTCGAGGCGTTGTTGCAGCACGCCGGCCAGTTGCAGCTGGGCCTTGCCCAGGGCGATGCGTTTGGCGATCCGCGTGTCGACCCGCTCGAAGCGGTAACCGTTGAGCGCGTTGTCACCGTAGTAGAAGAGGGCGCTGTTCCAGCCGTGGCCCCAATCGCGCAGCCAGCCCGCCGAACCGCTGTTGCGTGCGGTGAATTGCTGATCCAGCGGGTTGCTCGCCTCGGCGTCGACGAAGGCGTAGGTCAGGCGTAAGCGGTCGGCCGCACTCAGGCGCCAGTCCAGTTGCGTTTCGGTGCCGCGAAAGCGCGAGTCGTTGGCGTTGCTGGCGATGTACTGATTGTTGCGCAGCGGCTCGCTGATCATCCCGGTGATTTCGTCGTAGAACAGCTTCACATCCAGCGCCAGGCCCCACTCCGGGAAATAGCCGTTGTAGCCCAGTTCCCGCGAGCGCATGTGCTCCTGGTCCAGATCGCCGGGGCCCCGGGTCTTGACGAAGTAGCGGGCCGAAGACTGGCCATAGGCGGCGGGCCGCAGGTTGGTCACCTGATAACTCCAGTTGACGTTGTTCTCGAACATGTCCGGCGAACGGATGGCTTCCGAGTACACCGCTCGCAGGCTGTGGCGCGGGTTGAACAGGTAGTTGATCGCAAACCGGGGCGTCAGAGAGCTGCCGATCAATTGCGTGTCTTCGAACATGGCGCCGCCCTGTAACAACCAGTGTTCGCTGGCGCGCCACTCCAGTTGGCCAAAGGCGCGCCACGTGGTGTCATCGAGCGTGCCGTTGAAATAGGTCTCGGAATCGGCCCGGTCGTAACGATAGTTCAGGCCGCTGACCAGACGCAGGCTATCGGACAGGCTGAGGGTGTCCTGCAATTCCAGGTCGTAGCGCGATTCCCGGGCACTCTGGTCGATGTCGCCGCACAGGGTCTGGCGAGCGCCGTTGCGCCATTGGTCCAGCACTTGATTGGCCAGGGCCATTTCCTGCGGTGTACCGGCGGGTGCGCCGGGGCCGGTGAACAGCGTCATGTTGCGCGCCAAGCGCTCGGTGTAGTTCGGGTTGAGTTGCCACAGCTCCGTCAATTGCGGGCTGAACGACACTTCGGCGTCACAGGCGCGCCAGGTTTGCTGGCGATCCCAGTGTTGCGCAGAACCTTGCACATAAAGGCTGTGATCGGGATTGAGGTCCAGATTCCAGCGCACCGAACCGGCATAGTCCTTGGCAACCACGTCGGAATTGTTCCCGGCAGCGGTAATCCCGGAGAACACCGGTCGGTAGGTGTAAGGCCGCTGATTGGTCCCGTCCTTGGCGTTGATCTGCCAGTCCAGGCTCTGGTTGTCGCTCAGGGTCTGGCTGACCGCGAGGCTGAAGCGGTTCAAGCGGCGGTTGTCGCGGTAATCGGCGCCGGTGCGGTCGCTGTCAAAGCCGTCGTCTTTCTGGCCGGACAGCGACAGACGCAGATCGCCGCCATTCCAGCCGGTACTCTGACTGGCGTAGAAGTCGTTGATGCCGCGTTGGCCGCGCGTCAGCTTCAGCCGCGTGCCGTGGCTGTCCGCCGGGTTACGGGTGATGATGTTAACCACTGCCATCAGCGCGTTGGCGCCGTAGCTGACGGTGTTCGGGCCGCGAAAGACTTCGATGCGCTCGATGTCTTCCATGGCCACCGGGATGTCGCTCCAGTCCACGGTCGCCAGACCGGCGCGGTACACCGAACGGCCGTCGATCAGCACCTGCATGCGTCGGGCTTCAGTGGCGTTGGTTCCGTGATAATTCACCACGGCCTGATTGCCGCTGATATTGCCGACCATCATCCCCGGCACCAGGCGCAGCAGTTCACTGATGTCCCGGGCGCCACTGGCGCTGATCAGTTCGCTGTCGAGCACGGTCATGCTGCCGGGGACTTCCGCCGGCGACTGTTTCAGCCGCGTGGCGGTCAGGATCTGCGGCAAGGCCTCACTGTCGACAAACAGGTCGTCCGCCAGCAGCACCGGGCTGAACAGCAGCGCCAGCAGCAGGGACGAACGCGGGGAAGGGGGGCCAGAAAACACGACGCAGCCTTGATAGCAAAGAATTGGCGCGCATGTTAACCGAGGTCGACGACTTTTCCAGTCACGTTGCAGGCATTTTCCTCGGTTTTATTGGTCTTCTTCCTACAAGTGCGGGTAATTGACGCCGGGGCTGTCCGAGAAGGGGACGCTCCGTATAATGCCGGCATCGCCACTGGTATGGATTAACGGATTACATATGACTGAACAGCGCCCGATTGCGGTCCTGGGAGGCGGAAGTTTCGGTACCGCCGTGGCCAATCTGTTGGCCGAGAACGGCCATCAAGTCCGGCAGTGGATGCGTGACCCGGAACAGGCCGAGGCTATCCGGGTCAATCGCGAAAACCCGCGTTACCTCAAAGGCATCAAGATTCTGCCCGGCGTGACCGCGGTCACCGACCTGCAGGAAACCCTCGACGCCTGCGAGTTGTGTTTCGTCGCGTTGCCGTCCAGCGCACTGCGCACAGTGCTGGCGGCGCATGCCGAACGCCTGAGCGGCAAGATGCTGGTCAGCCTGACCAAAGGCATCGAAGCGCAGACCTTCAAACTGATGAGCCAGATTCTCGAAGAAATCGCCCCGCAGGCGCGCATCGGCGTGCTGTCCGGGCCGAACCTCGCGCGGGAAATCGCCGAGCACGCGCTGACTGCCACCGTGGTTGCCAGCGAAGATGAAGAACTCTGCAAAGCCGTGCAGGCCGCATTGCATGGCCGCACTTTCCGCGTCTACGCCAGCGCCGACCGTTTCGGCGTGGAGCTGGGCGGCGCACTGAAAAACGTCTACGCGATCATCGCCGGCATGGCGGTGGCGCTGGAAATGGGCGAGAACACCAAGAGCATGCTGATCACCCGCGCCCTGGCCGAAATGACCCGGTTTGCGGTGAATCAGGGCGCCAACCCGATGACCTTCCTCGGTCTGGCCGGTGTCGGCGACCTGATCGTCACTTGCTCGTCGCCGAAAAGCCGCAACTACCAGGTCGGTTTCGCCCTCGGTCAGGGCTTGAGCCTCGACGAAGCGGTGTCGCGCCTGGGTGAAGTGGCCGAAGGGGTCAACACCCTGAAAGTGCTCAAGGCCAAGGCCCAGGAGGTCGGCGTGTACATGCCGCTGGTCGCCGGACTGCATGCAATCCTGTTCGAAGGGCGCACGCTTGAGCAGGTGATCGGTCTGCTGATGCGTGCCGAACCGAAAACCGATGTCGACTTTATTTCCACCAGTGGTTTCAACTGATTCAGCAGGGAGCAGGCCATGAACGATCCGAAAACCGAAGCCAAATATGAATCCATCCTCCTGCGGGTGTTGTGGATGATTGTTTACATCCTGGTCTGGCAGGTGGCGCAGTTCATCCTCGGCGCGGTGGTGCTGGTGCAGTTGATCTATCGTTTGATCTATGGCGCCCCGAGCGCCAGCCTGATGAATTTCGGCGACAGCCTGAGCCAGTTTCTGGCACAGATCGGTCGTTTCGGCAGTTTCCACAGCGACCAGAAACCCTGGCCGTTCGCCGACTGGCCGGCGCCGCGTACACCGGAAGGTGAGGCGCCACACGTCGTCGCGCCGGCACCGCATCCGGTTCGGGATGAGGAACCCAAGCTATGAAACTCTGGGTATTGCGTCACGGTGAGGCCGAGCCCTACGGCTCGCGCCCGGATTCCGAGCGGGAGCTGACCGCCCACGGTCGCCAGGAAGTGTTGAGCAGCGCGGCCCGCTTGATGGGCCAGCCGCTGACCGCCATCTACGCCAGCCCGTACCTGCGGGCGCAGCAGACGGCGCAACTGGTGCGCGAAGCCCTTGGCTTCGAGCCTGAGATCCGCACGGTCGAGTGGCTGACCCCGGAAGTTGACCCGGACCGCGTGGCCGAGCAACTGGTGTCGGTGAGCAACGTGCTGCTGGTCAGCCACAATCCGCTGGTGGGCAATCTGCTCAGCTACCTGCAACACGGCGCGGGCTACCCACCGGAAAAGGTCAGCACCGCCGGGCTGGCCGAGCTCGAACATAGCGAGTTGCTGATCGGTTCGATGACGCTAAACAGCCTTAAACATCCCTGAAATTTTTTGTACGAAATAGTCAACCAAGCACTTGCTTGGTTGACTACGCTTGCTCCAGACCAAAAAACAGGAGCGAGTCGAATGTCTTCCGCCTTCCGTTTGCCGCTGGACGTGTTTTACGAACGCGAGGCCCGGCACCCGCGTCAGCGTTTTCTGGTGCAGCCGATCGGCGGCGGGCAGGTCGAGACACTGACCTGGGCCGACGTCGGCCATCAGGCTCGCTGCGCGGCGCACTGGCTGCGATCCCGGGAATTGCCGCAAGGCAGCCACATCGCCCTGATCTCGAAAAACTGCGCGCACTGGATCATCGCCGACCTGGCGATCTGGATGGCCGGGCACGTTTCGGTGCCGCTCTATCCGAACCTCACCGCCGAATCGGTGAATCAGGTGCTGACCCACTCGGAAAGCGTGCTGGCGTTCATCGGCAAACTCGATGACTGGCCGGGTATGTCGCCAGGCGTGCCGGCGGGCCTGACCACCGTCAGCCTGCCGCTGCACCCACCGGGCACGTTCGATTTCAACTGGGATGACCTGCAACGCAGCTCGCCGATCCAGGACGATCCACGTCCCGCCGCCGAGCAACTGGCGACGATTATTTACACCTCCGGCACCACCGGCCTGCCCAAGGGCGTGATGCACAGCTTCGCCAATCTCGGATTCGCGACGACGCGCGGTACGCAGCTGTTCGGCCTCAATGAGAACGACCGGCTGCTGTCGTATTTGCCGCTGTGTCATGTCGCCGAACGGATGTTCGTCGAGCTGGCGTCGATCTATACCGGGCAAACGGTGTTTTTCGCCGAGAGCCTCGACACCTTCCTCGCCGATCTCAAGCGGGCGCGACCAACGGCGATGTTCGGGGTGCCGCGGATCTGGACCAAGTTCCAGATGGGTGTCTACAGCAAGATCCCGGCGAAACGTCTGGATTTCCTGCTCGGTCTGCCCTTCATCGGCAAACGGATCGGCCACACGGTATTGGCGGGGTTGGGGCTGGATGCGTTGCGCGTGGCGCTGTCCGGTGCGGCGCCGGTGCCGCTGACCCTGTTGCGCTGGTATCAGAAACTCGGGCTCGACGTGCTGGAGGTCTACGGCATGACCGAAAGCTGCGGTTATTCGCACATCTGCCTGCCGGGGCAATACAAGGAAGGCTGGATCGGCCGGCCATGCCCCGAAGTTGAAGTGCGGATCGACGAGTCCGGCGAAGTGCAGGTGCGCAGCCAGGCGAACATGCTCGGCTATTTCAAGGAACCGCAGAAAACCGCCGAAACTCTCACTGAAGACGGCTTCCTGCGCACTGGCGACAAGGGCGAGCAGGACGCCGAAGGGCGCTTGCGCCTGACCGGGCGGCTCAAGGAAATCTTCAAGACCAGCAAGGGCAAATACGTCGCCCCGGCGCCGATCGAAAACCGGCTGGCGGTGCATTCGCGGATCGAACAGGTCTGTGTGGTCGGTGATGGCCTGAGTGCACCGCTGGGGTTGTGCGTTCTTTCCGCCGTGGGCCGGGAAGAGCCCCGCGCGCCGCTGCATTCGAGCCTGGAAAAACTGCTGGAGGAGGTCAACGCCGTGCTCGACAAACACGAGCGTTTGCGCCGGCTGGTGGTGGTCAAGGACAGCTGGGCGGTGGAGAACGGCTTCCTCACGCCGACCCTGAAAATCAAACGCAACATCATCGAAGACACCTACGGAGCACGCTTCGAAGAATGGAGCGAGCGCAGCGAGGCGGTGCTGTGGCAGGATTGAGCGTCGATCAAAACAACAAAGGAAGCCTGCGATGACCTTGTGGCGCACCACTCCGAACATCGAGCAGTTGAACGCAATCCAGAAAAACACCATCGGCGAAGTGCTGGACATTCGCTTCGAGTCCTTCGACGAGGAATCGCTGACGGCCAGCATGGTCATCGACCATCGCACCCACCAGCCTTACGGCCTGCTGCACGGCGGCGCCTCGGTGGTGCTGGCCGAGACCGTCGGTTCGATGGCCAGTTACCTGTGCATCGACGCCAGCAAGTTCTATTGCGTGGGCCTGGAAATCAACGCCAACCACTTGCGCGGTCTGCGCAGCGGGCGAGTGACGGCGGTGGCCAAACCGATTCACATCGGCCGCACCACCCACGTCTGGGACATCCGTCTGACCAGCGATGAAGGCAAGGCCAGTTGTGTGTCGCGCCTGACCATGGCGGTGGTGCCGCTGGGAGAACAACCGCCGGCGCGTTGATGGCGCAAGTGTCATAGCCCTGACCGGACTGTCATCATTCCTGGCAGTTACGGTCATTGCTGCGGGGCGCGGTCTTACGGACAATCAACGCTTGTTTTCCGCTCATGGATTTGCCGGTATGTCGCAACCGATCTTCTTCGCCCACGCCAACGGTTTCCCTTCGGGCACCTACGGCAAACTGTTCGCGGCGCTGGCGCCCGAGTACCGGGTCGCGCATCTGGAACAACACGCCCATGACCCGCGTTTCCCGGCGGGTGACAACTGGTACCACCTGGTCGATGAACTCGTCCATCATCTGCAACAGCAAGATGAACCGGTGTGGGGTGTTGGCCATTCCTTCGGCGGCATGCTGCATTTGCACGCCGCATTGCGTTGCCCTGAACTGTATCGGGGCGTGGTGATGCTCGACTCGCCGGTGCTGACCCGCACCGATCAATGGGTGATCCGTGCCGCCAAGCGCTTTGGTTTCATCGACAAACTGACCCCGGCCGGCCGCACGCTGGGGCGCCGCGAAGAGTTTGCCGATCTGGACAGTGCCCGTGGTTATTTTGCCGGCAAGACGTTGTTTCGCAGCTTTGATCCGGAATGTTTCGATGCCTACCTGCAGCACGGTCTGCACAAGGTCGGCGACAAACTGCGCCTGCGCTTCGATCCTGCAACCGAGATCAGCATCTATCGCGGCGTGCCGCACACCAGTCCTGCTCACACCCGGCAATTGAAAGTGCCGCTGGCGGTGGTGCGCGGGCACAAGAGTCGCGTGGTGATGAACCACCACACCCGCTTCGTCGGCCGTCTGCCTCAAGGCGAGTCGCTGACCGTGCCTGGCGGCCATATGTTTCCGCTTGAGCGCCCGCAGGACACCGCTCAATTACTGAAAAACCTGTTCGATCGCTGGGAGCGCCGGCAAGACAAGGATTGCGCATGAACCCCGCCGTCGAAGAAGTGCGCCTGAGCCTGCCGCATATCGAACTGGCGGCGCACCTGTTCGGCCCGGAAGACGGGTTGCCGGTGATCGCCCTGCACGGCTGGCTGGATAACGCCAACAGCTTCGCGCGCTTGGCGCCGAAGCTCAAAGGCTTGCGCATCGTCGCGCTGGACATGGCCGGTCACGGGCATTCCGGGCACCGGCCGAACGGCGCCGGTTACGCGCTGTGGGATTACGCCCATGACGTGCTGCAGGTCGCCGAGCAACTCGGCTGGAAACGTTTCGGCCTGCTCGGGCATTCCATGGGCGCAATCGTGTCGCTGGTGCTGGCCGGGTCGTTGCCCGAACGCATCACCCATCTGGCGTTGATCGACGGGGTAATTCCTCCTACCGACAAAGGCGAGAACGCCGCCGAGCGCATGGGCATGGCCTTACAGGCGCAGCTCGATCTTCGGGAAAAGCGCAAACCGGTCTACAACACTCTCGACCGGGCCATCGAGGCGCGGATGAAAGGGCTGGTGGCGGTCAGTCGCGAAGCCGCCGAACTGCTGGCGCAACGCGGACTGATGCCGGTGCCCGGCGGTTACACCTGGCGCACCGACAACCGCCTGACCCTGCCGTCGCCGCTGCGCCTGACCCAGGAGCAGGCGATGGCTTTCGTCCAACGCATTGCCTGCCCCGCGCAATTGGTGGTCGCCGCCGACGGCATGCTGGCCAAACATCCGGAGCTGCTGGAACGTCTACCCTTTGACCGGGAACAGCTGCCGGGCGGGCACCATCTGCACCTGAACGATGAGGCCGGGGCCGACCTTGTCGCAGACTGTTTCAATCGGTTCTTCGCCATTCCTTGACTTGCTCCCGGCAACTGTCGAGGCTGGGCAGGTTGAAATGGGAGACAACCAAGATGGATTTCTACACCGCTGCGACTTCAAACTGCCCTCGAGGCACCCAGGCCATGCCCCTGCGATGAGCCTGTCCATGCGATCTATCAGTCTGCTGGCGCTGTGCTGTTTCAGTCCCTTTCTATTCGCTGCCGACCTGCCGGGCAGTCAGGATCTGCCGATCGTGCCGCGTGTGGCCGATGCGCAGATCGTCGACTATCGCCCCGCCGTGGAGCTGGAGCGGATCTACCCGCTCGGCTCGATCCGCAAGATCAGCGGCCAGTTGCGTTTCGACGGCCAGGTCAGCGCTCGGGGGCAAACCACCTCGGTGACCTACGAATTGCCGCCGGAACATTCCGCCACCGAAGCCTTCACCCTCGCTCGCGAAGCCCTGCAAAAACAGGATGCCCAGCTGTTGTTCTGGTGCCAGGCCCGGGATTGCGGCGAGAGCAGCCTGTGGGCCAATGAGGTGTTCGGTAATGCCAAGCTGTACGGTGCCGACGAGCAGCAGGCCTATCTGCTGCTGAGGCTCGCGGCCCCGCGCGACAACACGCTGGTGGCGCTGTACAGCATCACCCGGGGCAATCGCAAAGCCTATCTGCACGTCGAACAGTTCGAGGCGCTGGCACCGCTCGGTGACCTGCTGCCGACCTCGGCCACGCTGCTGCGGGAGCTGAAAAGCACCGGCGAACTGGATTTTCCAAAACTGGCCGGCGATCCGGATGACACCTGGCTGCGCTTGCTGTCCCGTGGTCTGAACCTCGACACCACGTTGCGGGTGACAGTGTCCGGGCCCAAGGCCGAGGCCTGGCGGCAGGCGCTGATCGGGCAGGGCGTGCGCGCCGCGCGAATGGAAACCGGCAGTGTCGACGGCGAAGGTCTGCGCATCGATCTGTTGCGATAAGGTGTTTTTGGCGGACACGCTCGACGTGTTCGCCTACTCTTTGCCTGACTGATTTTTTTCGAGATTTTACATGCCCAATAATGATCGTCTGCTGGTGCAGATCCTGTTGCTGGTGCTGTTTGGTGCCAGTTTCTGGGTGATGGCGCCGTTCTGGTCGGCGCTGTTCTGGGGCGCGGTGCTGGCGTTTGCCAGTTGGCCGCTGATGCGCTTGCTGACCCGCTGGCTCAATGGCCGGGAATCCCTCGCGGCGCTGTTGCTGACCATGGGCTGGATGCTGCTGGTGGCGGGGCCGCTGGTTTGGCTGGGGTTCAATCTGGCCGATCACGTGCGCGATGCCACGGCGTTCATCAAGGATGTGCAGGTCGACGGATTGCCTGAGGCGCCGAGCTGGCTGGGCGGCGTGCCGTTGGTGGGTGAGCGTCTTGTCGGGATCTGGAACAGCATCGATCAGCAGGGTGCGGCCCTGATGGTGACTGTAAAACCTTATCTGGGGCAGGTCGGCAACTGGTTGCTGGCGCGCAGTGCGCAGATCGGCAGCGGGATTCTCGAGCTGACCCTGAGCATTGTCTTCGTGTTCTTTTTCTACCGTGACGGGCCGCGACTGGCGGCGTTCGTGCACAGTCTGCTGGAACGCCTGATCGGTGATCGGGCTGGTTACTACATCGATCTGGTGGCCGGTACGGTGCAGCGGGTGGTCAACGGGGTGATCGGTACAGCGGCGGCGCAAGCGGTGCTGGCGCTGATCGGTTTCCTGATTGCCGGGGTACCGGGGGCGCTGGTGCTGGGGATCGTGACGTTCCTGCTCAGTCTGATTCCGATGGGACCGCCACTGGTGTGGATTCCGGCCACGGCGTGGCTGGCCTGGAAGGGCGAGTACGGGATGGCGGTGTTTCTCGGGATCTGGGGGACGTTCATCATCAGTGGCGTGGATAACGTGCTCAAGCCGTATCTGATCAGCCGGGGCGGGAATCTGCCGTTGGTGATTGTGTTGCTTGGGGTGTTTGGCGGGCTGATTGCGTTTGGGTTTATCGGGTTGTTTATTGGGCCTACGCTTTTGGCGGTTGCTTATAGTTTGTTGACGGATTGGAGTAAGAGTCAGGCTCGGGTTTGAGGCTTTGGACTTGGCGGCCTTTGGGCCGACCAGGCTCTTTGGGATTGGGTGAATATCCGTTTCTTCGGGTGTTGCCGCTGGCGGTTTCGCTTTTACAGCGAGTCCCTTTTGGCAAACGCCCCAAAAGGAACCAAAAGGGCTTGCCCCAATGTTCGGCCCCTCGCTGAGGCTCGGGGTTCCTTCGCTCCGGGATTCATCCGGGGGCATCGCCTACGGTTTGCTTCGCTGCACCTCCTCTCGATGCATGCGGCTGCGCCGCACGGTCGCTGCGCTCCCACCCCCGGATAAATCCCTCCACTCAGCCTTCCAACGGGGCCGGTACGTCAAAAGCGGTACTCGAGCTAACGCTCATTGTGTTGAGTGGTGGGAAGCCAAAGCGAAAGCAGATTCTGGTGCTGGTGCCAATGTCGATGCAGGAGCAGGAGCAGGCGCGGGGGGCGGGGGCATTAGTGAACTTATGTGTTTCAAAACCCGAGTTCACCTCGGTATTTCACGTCGGCGTACTTCTCCCAAGCACCTCGGTCAGTCCCCTCTCCCTCCGGGAGAGGGTTAGGGTGAGGGCGCTTTGTTGACACACCGCCAAGTCAAAGCAAACCACTTACCCCGTCCAACCTCAGTCGTCCCTCAAATCCTCACCCAATCTCAAGTCGCGACATTCAAATACTTGCCCACCGACGCAGTGTTTTCGAGCGAGTACTGCTTGCTCAGATTGGCAATCATCCGGTTCAGCGCCTCGGTAGTGGTTTGAGTATTGCTGGCGGTCCGTTCGTCATCCGGGCGCTCACGACCTGCATGCAGTGCAGCTTTCAGTTCGTCGCTGCTGACGCCTGCGCTGCTGTCGCTGTCCAGCACTTTGAGCAGGGCGGCGGCGTTGTCGGTGTTGTTCGATGAGGTGCTGTCGCTGGCTTGCAACGCACTGTTCAACTCGGTGGCGATGACGCTGCCGTCGCCGTCGGCATCGAGCTGGCTGAACAGTTCGTCGCTGGTGGCTTGAGGGGGCGGGGGTGGTGGGGCGAGGCTGGCGGCGAGTTCGTCCTGGCTGACGACGCCGTCTTCGTTTTTGTCCAGGGCCGAGAAGATTTTGCTGCTGTCGGCGGTGCTGCCGGCGCTGGTCAGGCCGTTGCTCAGTTCGTCGCTGCTGATGGCGCCGTCGCCGTCGGCGTCCAGGGCGCTGATCAGGGCGTCGGCGAGTTCGGTGTTGGGGGCCTGGTCGCCTGGGGGCGGTGGAGGTGGGGCCATGGCGGTCATTTCTTCGGCGCTGAGGCTGCCGCTGGCGTCGCTGTCCAGATCGCCGAATTGTTTGCTCAGGCTGACCAGCAGGCCGTCATTGGACTTTTGTGACAGGGCACTGCCCAGTTCGTCCTGATCCACCGCGCCGTCGCCGTTGCTGTCGAGTTTGGCGAACAGTTCCTTTTGCAGTTGCTGGCTGCGGGCGTTTTGGGTGGAGGTGCTGCTGGTATAGCTCGTGTAGTTGCTGACGCTACCGATCATCGGGCTCACTCCTTGGACTGGAAAACCGGTGGGTGTACCGGCTTATGCAGCCTCATGGTGCAAGGTGTCGTGGGTATGTGAGGTTTGTACCGGCCGGTACACAGTCGGGCTCAGCGGCGAGGCAGTTGGATCACGGCGGTCAGGCCGCCGCCGGGCGTTTCTGCCAGGGTCAGTTGGCCACTTTGGCGCTGTGCGGCTTCCCGGGCGATGGTCATGCCCAGGCCGACGCCGCCGGAGTTGCGATTGCGTGAGCCTTCGAGGCGGAAGAACGGTTCGAACACGGCTTCACGCTTGTCCGCCGCGATGCCCGGGCCGTGGTCGATGACGCGGATCAGCAGTTGTTCGCGTTGGTCTTGCAGTTCGATGTGCGCTTGGCCGGCGTAGCGCAGGGCGTTGTCCATCAGGTTGTTGATGCACGAGCGCAGGGCCATCGGCTGTACCTGCAACGGGGCGCAGTGGCCGCTGACCTGCACGTCGGCGCCTTGATCCTGGGCGTTTTCGCACAGTGATTCGACCAGCGCCTGCACGTCCATCAACTGCAACGCTTCGCTGGTGCGTTGTTCGTGCAGGTAGGTGAGGGTGGCGTCGAGCATGCCGATCATGTCGTCCAGATCCTGGCGCATCTGGCCCTGCAGCTTGTCGTCGTTGATGTTTTCCAGGCGCAGTTTCAGCCGCGACAGCGGGGTGCGCAGGTCGTGGGAGACGGCGCCGAGCATGCGTGCCCGTTGCTGCACCTGTTCGCGGATGCGGTGTTGCATCAGGTTGAACGTGTGTGCGGCCTGCCGGGCTTCCCGGGGGCCGGTTTCGTCCAGCGGCGGGCTGTCGAGGTCTTCGCTCAGGCGCTCGGCGGCATCGCTCAGGCGCTGGATCGGCCGGGTCAGCAGCTTGGCGCCGTACCAGGCGGCGATGATCAGCGAAATGAACTGGAAGGTCAGCGGCACGATCGGCCCGCCGAACCAGGGGCGCGGTGGACGGGGCGGGTAGCGTGGATCCTGAGCCGGCTGTTGACCGTCGAGGTTTTGCGAGAACTCCGGCGGGGGGGGCGGGGGGGGCGGGCCGTAGAGGCGGAACCAGGCGAAGGCCAGCAAGTGCGCCAGGACGATCGCCACCAACAGCATGCCAAACAGGCGGCCGAACAGCGTGTCGAAGCGCGCTCGCATCAGCCAATGTCCCGGGCGTCGAACAGGTAGCCTTCACCACGTACGGTCTTGATCAGTTGCGGGGCTTTCGGGTCGTCGCCGAGTTTTTGCCGCAGACGCGAGACCAGCAAGTCGATGCTGCGGTCGAAGGCTTCGATCGAGCGGCCACGGGCGGCGTCCAGCAACTGTTCGCGGCTGAGCACCCGGCGCGGACGTTCGATGAACACCCAGAGCAGGCGGAATTCGGCATTGGACAGCGGCACCACCAGGCCATCGTCAGCGATGAGCTGGCGCAGGACGCTGTTCAGGCGCCAGTTGTCGAAGCGAATGTTCGCACGCTGTTCGCTGCGGTCGTCGCGCACCCGACGCAGAATCGTCTGGATCCGCGCCACCAGTTCCCGTGGTTCGAACGGTTTGGCCATGTAGTCATCGGCGCCCAGTTCCAGGCCGATGATCCGGTCGGTGGGTTCGCAACGGGCGGTGAGCATCAGGATCGGGATGTCCGATTCGGCGCGTAGCCAGCGGCACAGCGACAGACCGTCCTCGCCGGGCAGCATCAGGTCGAGCACCACCACGTCGAAATGTTCGGCCTGCATCGCCTGGCGCATCGCCGCGCCGTCGGTGACGCCGCTGGCGTGAATGTTGAAGCGGGCCAGGTAGTCGATCATCAGTTCGCGGATCGGCACGTCATCGTCGACGATCAGGGCACGGATGCTCCAGCGCTTGTCGTCTTTCTGCTCGTCGTTCACGGAGGCTTGGGAGTTGTGCATGAGGCTGTTCATCTGCCAGTAGGCCGCCAACCACAAAGATAGGCTGCGAGGTTGTGGTTTCAGCATAGGCGTCCGGCCGTGAGGCGGGAAGGGCTGCTGTAAGGACTTGTTGCGGCTGGCGAGGCTAGCGCGGGCGCATGTTGTCGGCGTGTCGGTTGTGTATCGGGTTCGACACAATACCCTGCAAGGCTATGCTGATCACGGTTGGCGCGACGATTTACCGATCATCGGGTGCCGCGCCGCCGCCGGTTCCGCTACAATGCGCGCCGATTTCGACTTGCCTGAGAGCCCACCCATGTCCGCCTGCCAGACTCCTATCATCGTCGCCCTGGATTTCCCTACCCGTGACGCCGCACTGAAGCTGGCCGACCAGTTGGACCCGAAGCTGTGCCGGGTCAAAGTGGGCAAGGAACTGTTCACCAGTTGCGCCGCGGAAATCGTCGGCACCCTGCGTGACAAGGGTTTTGAAGTATTCCTCGACCTGAAATTCCACGACATTCCCAACACCACGGCGATGGCGGTCAAGGCTGCGGCCGAGATGGGCGTGTGGATGGTCAACGTTCACTGCTCCGGCGGCCTGCGCATGATGGCGGCCTGCCGTGAAGAGCTGGACAAGCGCAGCGGCCCGCAGCCGTTGCTGATTGGCGTGACCGTGCTGACCAGCATGGAGCGTGAGGATCTGGCAGGTATCGGTCTGGACATCGAGCCGCAGGAGCAGGTGCTGCGTCTGGCGGCACTGGCCGAGAAGGCCGGGATGGACGGTCTGGTGTGCTCGGCGCTGGAAGCCACCGCGCTGAAAACCGCGCACCCGTCGCTGCAACTGGTGACCCCGGGGATCCGTCCGGCGGGCAGTGCGCAGGACGACCAGCGTCGCATCCTGACTCCGCGTCAGGCGCTGGATGCCGGCTCCGACTATCTGGTGATCGGCCGTCCGATCAGTCAGGCGGCGGATCCGGCCAAGGCCCTGGCCTCGGTGGTTGCCGAACTGGCCTGAGCGAACAGCTGAAGCATCAAAGAAGGGAGCCCGATGGCTCCCTTCACTGTTTTCAGACTTTCAATACCAGTTTGCCGAAGTTCTCGCCGCTGAACAGTTTGCCCAGGGTTTCCGGGAATGTTTCCAGGCCTTCGACGATGTCTTCCTTGCTCTTGAGCTGACCCTTGGCCATCCAGCCGGCCATTTCCTGGGCGGCGCTGGCGTACTGCGCGGCGTAATCCATCACCACGAAGCCTTCCATCCGCGCGCGGTTGACCAGCAGCGACAGGTAGTTGGCCGGACCTTTGACGGCTTCCTTGTTGTTGTACTGGCTGATCGCGCCGCAGATCACCACGCGCGCCTTGAAGTTCAGGCGGCTCAGCACCGCGTCGAGGATGTCGCCGCCGACGTTGTCGAAATACACGTCCACGCCTTTCGGGCATTCGCGTTTGAGACCGGCGAGCACGTCTTCGCTTTTGTAGTCGATGGCGCCGTCGAAGCCCAGTTCATCGACCAGGAACTTGCACTTGTCCGCGCCACCGGCGATCCCGATCACCCGACAGCCTTTGATTTTGGCAATCTGCCCGGCAATGCTGCCGACCGCGCCCGCTGCACCAGATAACACCACGGTATCGCCGGCCTTCGGTGCGCCGACATCGAGCAGGGCGAAGTAGGCGGTCATGCCGGTCATGCCCAGTGCGGACAGATAAACCGGTAGCGGTGCCAGTTTCGGATCGACCTTGTAGAAACCTTTTGGCTCGCCGAGGAAATAATCCTGCACGCCAATGGCACCGTTGACGTAGTCGCCGACGGCAAACCCCGGATTGTTTGACGCGACGACTTTACCCACGCCCAGTGCGCGCATGACTTCGCCCAGACCCACCGGCGGAATGTAGGATTTGCCTTCGTTCATCCAGCCGCGCATGGCCGGATCGAGGGACAGGTATTCGTTCTTGACCAGAATCTGCCCCGCCGCCGGCTCGCCGACCGGGAGTTCCTGATAGGTGAAGGTCTCGCGGGTGGCGGCGCCCGCCGGGCGTTTGGCGAGCAGGAACTGACGATTGGTCTGGTTGGTCATGACTGGCACTCGAGTTGAATGAAGCCTTGTTGATAGACCTTCATGAGCGATGCCGCAAGGTTGGCTCACGGGGCGAATGCAGGCCGATCCAGTACGGTGATAGTCGATCCATGGGTTTCATCACTGCGATTCATGCAAGCCTAACCGGCCTTTTGATAGTGCTGACGTCACTCAGGCCCCTGTGGCTATGCTGCCTTCATCAATCCCCCCGCATTCGAGGACATAACAATGAGCATGACGTTTTCCGGTCAGGTAGCCGTCGTCACCGGCGCGGCCAACGGCATCGGCCGCGCGACGGCCCAGGCGTTCGCCGCCGAAGGTCTGAAAGTGGTGGTGGCCGATCTGGATGCGGCCGGGGGCGAGGGCACCGTGGCGCTGATTCGTACAGCCGGCGGCGAAGCGACCTTCGTGCGCTGCAACGTGACCGTCGAAAGCGAAGTGAAGAATCTGATGGACGAGGTGATCAATACCTACGGCCGTCTCGACTATGCCTTCAACAATGCCGGGATCGAAATCGAGAAGGGCAAACTGGCCGAAGGCTCGATGGATGAGTTCGACGCGATCATGGGCGTCAACGTCAAGGGCGTGTGGCTGTGCATGAAGTACCAGCTGCCGTTGCTGCTGGCTCAGGGCGGCGGGGCGATCGTCAACACTGCATCGGTGGCTGGATTGGGCGCTGCGCCGAAGATGAGCATCTATGCCGCCTCCAAGCACGCGGTAATCGGTCTGACCAAGTCCGCCGCCATCGAATACGCCAAGAAGAAAATCCGCGTCAACGCCGTATGCCCGGCGGTGATCGATACCGACATGTTCCGTCGCGCCTATGAAGCGGATCCGAAGAAAGGCGAATTTGCCAACGCGATGCACCCGGTCGGCCGTATCGGCAAGGTCGAGGAAATTGCCAGCGCCGTGCTGTACCTGTGCAGTGATGGTGCGGCGTTTACCACCGGCCATTCGCTGGCGGTGGATGGTGGCGTGACTGCCTTCTAAGGTGGCGTCGGCTGGTACAAAAAGGACCCGCTCATCGGCGGGTTTTTTTTCGCCTCGGGAGCGGTTTTGTGAATCCGCTAAACAATGTGTTTCAAATGGTTAGAACGGAGGCTTTTGACGGTTTTGTCGCACAGCCCGAACGGAGCGGCTGTGATTTACTGCCGCCAGCAAAACGGACGGGAGTTTGCGTGCTCATGGAATTGAGAATTGACCGACAGGCGATGGTGCCGGTTGTACAGCAGATTGTTGACGGGTTGACCGAGTGGATCGTGCAGGAACAGGTGCCGCCGACGACGCGGCTGCCCTCCGTACGACAGATCGCTCGACGCAATCTGCTCAGCCAGTCCTGCGTCATGGAGGCTTGCGAGCGTCTGGTGGCGCAGGGAATTCTGGCGTCGCGCCAGGGCTCGGGATTCATGGTGGCGGCGTTGTTGCCGGATTATTGCCGGGGGAGTAATGGCTCCGAGGCAGGCGACGAGCAGCACGGTCGCGTTACGCAATCGCCCTGGCGCGGCGGATTGAAGCTGGGCGCTGGTGTCCTGCCGGAGAGTTGGCGTGAGCCGGATGATCTGAGTTATGCGATCCGACAGGTGGCGCGCGCCGATATGGCCAGCCTGTTCAACTACAACGACCCCCTCGGTCTTCCGGCGTTGCGGGAGCAGATTGCCAAGCGTCTCGGATTGCTGGATATCAAGGCCCTCGATGAACAGGTGCTGACGACTGCCGGTGCCAGCCACGCTCTGGACCTGATCATGCGGACCCTGTTCAAGGCCGGCGATTGCGTGGTGGTCGAAACGCCCGGACATGCGCCGCTGTTCGAACTTTTGCGCTTGCACGGCATTCGCATGCTGGAGGTGCGCCGCACTCCGAGCGGTCCGGACATCGAAGCGCTCGAGGCGTTACTGCAACAGTTCAGGCCGACAGCGCTGTTCATCAACAGTCATCACCACAATCCCACGGGCAGTTGCCTGGCGCCGGCGGTGGCGCGACAAGTCTTGCAATTGAGCAGAACCTACGATCTGCGGGTGATTGAAGATGATGTCTACGCCGATCTGCACAATGGCAGCGGTACTCGTCTGGCCGCGCTGGATGACGGGGAGCGGGTGATCTATGTCGGCAGCTTTTCCAAGACGCTGAGCAGCTCGCTACGGGTCGGTTTTGTCTTGGCCAGTGACAAACTGATCGAGCGTATGGCGCGGGTCAAGATGATCAGTTGCATGGGCACCTCGAGGTTCTGCGAGGCGGTTCTGGCCGGATTGCTGGCCAGTGGTGCCTATCGAAAACTGGTACAGCGTCAGCGTCAGCGACTTTCCACTGATCGTGTGGCTGCCCTTCAGGCGCTGGAGGACGCTGACTGGGAGGTGTTCGGCAAGCCCACGGGCGGCCTGTTCATCTGGGCACGTTCGCCAGTGGCCGATGAGACACGTTTGCGCGGGCATGCTCTACGCTGCGGTGTTCAGTTGTCCTGCGCAACGTCGTTCAGTCCCAGTGGCGAAGCCTGCGACTGGCAGCGGATCAACGTGGCTTACGCCTGTGATCCACGGGCACGGCAGTTTTTTCGCGATACAGCCATGGATCGACCTCGAACGTTCTGAAAACGACGCGTGCGTAGCTTTTTGCCATTATTCCGACGCCAGAGACTTGTGCTGGTTCAAGGCCGTTGCGAATCTTCGGCAACAGACTATGGCAGGGGGCTACGCGCAATGATTTCGGCCGTGCAAGGACGTTTTGCCAACCTCGGTATGGCAAAAAAACTGGGTATCGGGTTTGTGTTGGTGTTGTTGCTGACTGCACTGGTGGCGGCGATTGGCGTCTGGTCCCTGCAAACCATCAGTCAGCGCTTCGACGGCCTCAAGCAGATGTCATCGCTCAACAGTGGCTTGCTCAAGGTGCGGCTGCTGGAGCAGGACTACGCCTTGCACGGCAACCCGAAAACCGTCGATGCCTTGCACGAAGGTGTGGACGGTCTGATTGCCATGGCCAATGGGCTCAAGGCGCAATCCTCGGCGAATGTGCCGGTGATGAGCGACGTAGAACAGTCGCTGGTTGCCTATCGCAAGGCGTTTGATGAATTCGTCTCGTTGTCCCAGGCCAAGGACCTGGCGCTGGAAATGGCCAGTTGGTCGGTGTCCAGCGTCGCCAACAATCTCGATGTGCTGCAGGCCGGTCTTGCCGATGACGGCGCGTACACCCTGAAAGACAGCGAAGGCAAGGACGGGGCGCAATTCATCGAGCAGGCTGGCCAGGTCAGCCAAGTCTCACGCTTGATGTTGCAGGCAATGAACGAAGCACGGGTACGTCTGGATCAAAGCCGCAAGGGTGATGACAGTGCAGGTCAGGGCAATATCGAGCAGGCTGCCCAAGCTCAGGCCCAGGCCGAGCAGCTCAAATCCACGGTCAAGGACGAGGGTTACCTGACGGTGCTCAATGAAGTGTCCGGGCACATTGCCGGTTTCAGCGACAAGCTTGCCGAGTACACCGGGTTGCTGGCTCAGGAAAAGACTGTCTATCAACAGTTGCACCAGCGGGCCGATGAAGTCGTGGCGCGGGTCGATCAGGCCTATGTCGCGCAAGACGGCGCGATGCAGGGCGAACTGAAAAAGAATTCGGTGCTGATCATTGGCTCGTCGGCGCTGGCGTTGCTGGTCGGGCTGATCGCGGCGTGGGTGATCACCCGACTGATTGTGGCGCCGTTGCGCAGCGTGATTCATGTGGCGCAACAGATTGCGGCCGGTGATCTGAGTGCAACGATCGAGGTCACCCGGCGGGACGAAATCGGTCAGTTGATGCTGGCCATGCAGCAGATGGGCGCGGGTTTGAGCACGATTGTCAGCGGGTTGCAGGCGGGGATCGAACAGTTGGCGAGTTCGGCGCAATCGCTGTCGGCGGTGACCGAACAGACCAACCTTGAGGTCAGCAGCCAGAAAGAGGAAACCGAACAGGTCGCCACGGCCATGAACCAGATGACCGCCACCGTTCACGATGTGGCGCGCAATGCCGAAGAGGCGGCGCTCGCGGCGCAGACTGCCGATGGCAAGGTTGAAAGCGGTCAGCAGGTGGTGCGTCAGAGCATGGCGCGGATCGAGCAACTGGCGGATTCGGCGACGTCGGCCAGTTCGAGCATCGAAAGCCTCAGTGCGGAAATCCAGAACATCGGCACGGTGCTGGGTGTGATCAAGAGTGTCGCCGAGCAGACCAACCTGCTGGCGCTCAACGCGGCGATCGAAGCGGCGCGGGCGGGCGAGCAGGGCAGGGGCTTTGCGGTGGTCGCCGATGAAGTGCGGGCGCTGGCCCGGCGCACGCAGCAGTCGACCGAGGAGATCGAGCGGCTGGTCAGCGCCTTGCGCTCGGCGGCGCATTCGTCGGTGCAGCAGATTCAGAGCAGTGGCGAACTGGTGAAGCTGGCGGTAAGTGATGCGTTGCAGACCGAGAGTGCGTTGGGGAGTATTGCGGCGGCGGTTTCGTTGATTCAGCAGATGAACCAGCAGATTGCGGCGGCGGCCGAGGAGCAGAGTTCGGTGGCCGAGGAGATCAATCGCAGTGTGACGAGTATTCGGGCGAGTGCGGATCAGTCTTCGATTGCCATGCGGGGGAATGCGGCTTCGAGTGTTGAGCTGGCGCAGTTGGGGAGTGAGTTGCGGGGGATGGTGGGGCACTTTCGGCTTTGACCTTGGCGGCCTTTGGGCCGACCAGGTTGTTGGTTGTTTGGGGTGAATATCCGTTGCTTCGGGTGCTGCCGCTGGCGGTTTCGCCCTTACGGCGAGTCCCTTTGGCAAACGCCCCAAAGGAACCAAAGGTCTGGGCCCCTGCGTTCGGCCTCTCGCTGAGGCTCGAGGTTCCTTCGTTCCGGGATTCATCCGGGGGCATCGCCTACGGTTTGCTTCGCTGCACCTCCTCTCGATGCATGCGGCTTCGCCGCACGGTCGCTGCGCTCCCACCCACGGATAAATCCCTCCACTCAGCCTTCCGATGGGGCCGGCACGCCAAAAGCGGTACTCGAGCTAACGCTCATCGTGTTGAGTGGTGAAAGCCAAAGCCAAAGCCAAAGCCAAAGCCAAAGCAGGAGTCGAGTTGCATGCGTTTCAAAAACCGAGTTCGACTCGGTATCTCACGTCGGCGTACCTCTCCCAAACACCTCGGTCAGTCCCCTCTCCCTCCGGGAGAGGGTTAGGGTGAGGGCGCTTTTTATTTTGATCTTTCCCGCTACCAATAAAAAAGCCACCTCTCGGTGGCTTCTCTCTCTGACTGCACTCAGTCGTAAATCACTTTCTTCTTCCAGTCCGCGTCAGCCTCGACATCTTTGAGGCCGGCGGTCAGCTGGTTTTCTTCGCCTTCGACCGGGGCGATCTTGTCCATGACCTGGGCGTTGGCGCGGGCCAGGAGTTTTTCCAGGTATTGGAGTTGTTCGGCGTAGATTTGCGGGTCTTGCTGTTTGCGCAGGTATTGCACGCCGCGTTCGAAGGCGAGGCGGGCCTGGCCGGGTTGGTTTTGCTGGAGGGCGTGTTGGCCTAGGTTGTTGAAGAACTCGATGTGCAGCAGTACGAGGATGTGGCGTACTTCGCGGATCCAGTGTTTGGCTTCGTTCGGTGGCAGGAAGCCGTCCTGCGCGGCGCGGGTGATCTGGCCGTGGAGGGCTTCGAGGAGGAAGCGGACGTCTTTGGCCTTGGCTTCGGTCTGGATCGGGGCTGGTGGGTTGTTGACCGGGATCGATTCGCCCTGGGCGACCAGGGCGCTGAGTTCGGTGATGCGGGCCTTGGTGGTGGCGCTGGTCTTTTCCAGGTTCAGCAGGCGCTGGCAGACGTTCAGCTCAAGGCGGGTCAGCAGCAGCTTTAGGGCCGGGGTCATGAACTGGCCGGGGAAGGTTTCGGTCAGTTCGCCGCAACGGCGCAGGCGGTCGTTGAGTTCGACCTTGGTGCGGGCCTTCTCCAGTTTGGTGTTTTCCACCACATGGTTCATGTAGCCAATGGCGATCAAGATTGCGATCCCGGCTATGACTAGCAGGGTGATCATGAGTGGTGTCACCGGTAAGACCTCTTTATAGGGTTCGCGTGCGAGTGTAGTGGCTTGGCATACAGGAGCCTAGCGCCGCTCGACGGGTTTGGATCGGCGAAGCTGTATCTGTATCGGCCAGGAACCGGCTTATATAAATGCTGGCCCTTGGGGTGCAGATTGCCATCACCTGTGCCGTGGACTATAACGCCTTGGCGAGTGTCGGAATATAGGCGTCAATCGTCGGGCGACGCAAAACCCGGAAACGGTGCGTAAAGCAGGTCGAAGTCATTGATTTAAATAAATTTATATCTGGGGGTTGACGACCTTTCAATCCATCCATAGAATGCGCGCCACTTGCAGCGTAAAGCACACAGCGAAACGCGGCAGGGAGTGAATGTTGTAGTGTGTCCCCTTCGTCTAGTGGCCTAGGACACCGCCCTTTCACGGCGGTAACAGGGGTTCGAGTCCCCTAGGGGACGCCAATGCGGGAATAGCTCAGTTGGTAGAGCACGACCTTGCCAAGGTCGGGGTCGCGAGTTCGAGTCTCGTTTCCCGCTCCAATTTTAAACAGCAACGCTTTCGGGCGGTGCTGAGTGAAACCAGAACCGAATCTTCGGAGATGGATCTGGACACCGAAACACACACCATGTGTTCCGGGTAGCGTGTCCCCTTCGTCTAGTGGCCTAGGACACCGCCCTTTCACGGCGGTAACAGGGGTTCGAGTCCCCTAGGGGACGCCATTGCGGGAATAGCTCAGTTGGTAGAGCACGACCTTGCCAAGGTCGGGGTCGCGAGTTCGAGTCTCGTTTCCCGCTCCAAATTCAAAAGCGCCGCTTTGCAAAGAGCGGCGTTTTTATTAGTGAAAGTTGTAGCCTGTCCCCTTCGTCTAGTGGCCTAGGACACCGCCCTTTCACGGCGGTAACAGGGGTTCGAGTCCCCTAGGGGACGCCATTGCGGGAATAGCTCAGTTGGTAGAGCACGACCTTGCCAAGGTCGGGGTCGCGAGTTCGAGTCTCGTTTCCCGCTCCAAATTCACAAAAACGCCGCTCAGTAATGAGCGGCGTTTTTGTTTGTGCATTTTTTGTCAGGCACTAGAAAAGGACCTCGCGGTCCTTTTTTTGTGGGCCCGCCAATCTGGCGGGCCCGACACGCGATCAGAGCTTCGGCAGCTGCCCGATGCGTCCCATCATTTCGGTGACGATCTGCAGGTCCAGCAGGAACTGGTCAACGGTCTTGAACTCGCCGTCGGTGTGACCGGTGTACTTGACCTCAGGTCGTGCCAGGCCGAACTGCACACCGTTGGGCAGTTCATGCACCGAGGTGGCGCCGGCCGAGGTACCGAATTCGTGTTTCATGCCCAGGTTTTCGGTGGCCACGGCCAGCAGCGCCTTGACCCATTCGCCTTCCGGGTTGCGATACATCGGTTCGGCAATCGAGTAGTCGAAGTTCACTGCGACATGGTTTTTCTTGCTCCAGGCCGCGAGTTTGTCGGCGATTTCTGTTTTGAGCACTTCCGGCGACTTGCCCTTCGGCACGCGCAGGTTGACCGCGAGTTTGAAGGTTTTGTCGTCCATGCCGACGTAGGTCAGGGACGTGGTCAGCGGCCCCATGAAGCTATCCGCGAACCCGACACCCAGCTTGCCGCCCTTGTAATCCAGGCCCCAGTTGTCGGCGGCGTAGTGCGCAGCGTCGGTGATGTGGTTGTGCTTGAAGGCGATCTTGCCGTCCACGCTGTGGATGAAATCGAGCATGCGAGCGACCGGGTTGACGCCGGACTCTGGCTCGGACGAGTGCGCGGAAACACCGGTGACGGTAAGTTTGACGTCTTTGCCATCGACCTTGGCGTTCACTTCAAAATCGCCGCCATTGCGCTTGGCGTATTCGGTGCCGGCCTTTTGCAGGCTGGCCGCCAGGTCGGCGGGTTTGTCGGTCACCAGCGTGACGACCGAAACCGAAGGGATCTGGTTGGTCGCCAGGCCACCGGTCATCGAGATGAGTTCTGCGCCTTTGCCCTCGGCTTTGCGCTTGGCGAACTTGGCCATGACCGTGCCGTAGCCTTTCTCGGCAATCACTACCGGGTAGCCACCGTCCAGTGCCAGGTTGTACTCCGGCGTTGGGTTGCGTTCGAAGTAGTAAGGAATCGCGTCGCCGGTGGTTTCTTCGGTGGTGTCTACCAGCAGTTTGAAATTGCGCGCCAGTGGCAGCTTCTCTTCCTTGATCACCTTCATGGCATACAGCGTCACGACGATGCCGTTTTTATCGTCCTCGGTGCCGCGGCCGTACATGCGGTCGCCGATCAGCGTGACCTTGAACGGATCAAGTTTGGTGCCGTCCTTCAGCACCCAGTTCTCCGGCGTTACCGGCACCACGTCGGCGTGAGCATGAATGCCGACTACGTCCTTGCCGCTGCCGTCGAGGGAGATTTCGTAGACGCGGTTGTCGATGTTGCGGTAGTTCAGGCCGAAAGACTCGGCCAGATCCTTGATCTTGCTGGCGATCTTGATGAATTCGGGATTGTCGTGCTGGTCGACACCGTCCTTGCGGAAGGTCGGGATTTCCACCAGTTCACGCAGGGTTTCCAGCGCAGCTTTGCCGTACTTCACGCGAGTGTAGAGGCCGAGCAGGCGATGGATTTCGTTCTGCTGTTCGGTGGTCAGCGCCTTGTTGTCGAGAAAGGCGCTGATGGCCGGACGCAAATCGTCGGCCTTGCTCAGGTCGTTCTTGGCCAGATCGCCGAGAAACGCTCTGAAATCACTGACCTTTGCCTCATTGAATGTCTTGAGGATGGTCGCACTCTGCTGCTCGGTAAGGTTGGCGTGGGCTGGCAGTGTGACAGACGAAAGGCTGGCCAGAATCAGTGTCGACGCGGCCAGTTGCTTGAGTGAAAAGTCCATTGCTAAGGGCATTCCTTTGCAGGCAGTGAGTAGGAAGTGTCTGATCGATGCGTCAGACGGTTTCGCAAACTAACACCACCAGCGAGTGATAGGGGAGCCCCCGAAGTGGGACGCGTCGCACAGAAATGCAAAAGCGGCGCAGAATCGAAAAAGCCCGCCCAATCCGTCTGGGCCGGGCTTCTCCGATCAATGTGCTTACATCGACAGCACAAGACGCCCGGCAAACAGGATCAGAATCACCCCCATGCTGCGCTCGAACCAGTGGCCCATGCGCATGAACAGCACGCGCACTTTGCTGCTGGAAAAGAACAGCGCGACGATCACGAACCACAACGCATTCACCCCGCACATCCACAACCCGTACAGGGCCTGGATTTGCAGCGGCGTGCTGGCGCTGATGATCGTGGTGAAGATCGCCAGGAAAAACAGCGTGGCCTTGGGGTTGGTGGCGTTGGTCAGGAAACCGGTGGAAAACGCCTTGAACAGCGATTGCTCGACCAGTGGTTCGTCACTGGTCTTTTCGCCTTCCATTGTCGTCTTGGGTTTGCTGCGGATCAGGCTGACGCCCAGATAAAGAATGTAAGCACCGCCGACCACTTTGGCGACGGTCAGCAACCAGGGCGTGGTGTGCATCAGGGCGCCGACGCCCAGCAGGGTGTACAGCACGTGCACGGAAATTCCCGCGCCGATGCCCAGTGCCGTGCAGATGCCGACCAAGCGGCCGAAGCGCACACTCTGGCGTATGGTCACGGCGAAGTCCGGTCCGGGAGCGACCACGGCCAGAAAGTGGATGGTGGCCAGCGCCAGAAACTCGCCCAGGTAATTCGATGTCATTTCAGCTCCAGAAAGTCAGGGGTGAAGCATTGCCGCGATAGCCGACAAAAAACGAAAGGCTCAAGCGCGGATCGGCCACGCCCGGCGTGACCGAGTGCATGCGACGCGAATTGAACATGATGAAATCCCCCGGTTCCGGGCGTACTTCGAGGGCGGGAGGGCCGAGCAGCGCCGGGTCGATGCCGTAGCTGTCGCCGCGCATTTCGTCGAAGCGGTCCGGGGAAATGTCGTCTTCCCACATCTGCAATGCGCCGCCTTCGGTTGGCATGTTGAGGTAGACGTTGCAGGCGAACTGCGCCTCTAGGCTGCGGGCCTGAAAACTCTCCGGGGCGTCCTTGGCGAAGATGTCGTGATGGGCGAGGAAGCACACCCCCGGTTTCACTACCCGGGACAGGCCGACGTACATCTTGCGACCGTAGAGGTTTTCCAGGTGGGCACCCGCCGGCCAGGATTCGTCGAGCATGCAACGCAGGGTGTCGACCGGTGACGAATAGGGCGCGCAGCGGTTGCGCAGTTCGGCGATGTTGCTGGTGGCGCGCTCGAAGTAGTCTTCGATCAGCAGCGGCTGGTTTTCCGCCTCGTAGAACGCCATGCCGATGCGACCGATACTGGGCGCGTTGATGTAGCCCTCGAAGCCGGGGGCGAGGATCTTGTCGCCAATCTGGATCGCCTGCGCCTGGGGCAGAAAGCCCTTGACGCGGATGGCGAGGACTTCTTCGTTGGCCAGTTTTTTTATGCACGTCTCATCGAGACGCTCGACGTCAAGCATCATGGTTTCAGGTCCATCTATCGAATAGTCAACGGAACCGGCGAACGCGGTTCCCCCGGCGTCGGACGCTGCATCTGGCAGCGCCCGAAATCCTCAATCCACGCTGTAGTGGACGGACAACGTGCCTTTCTTCTGCGAAAGGGACGCGATCGTGACTGTGCCCAGATCCTTCAGGCTGCGTACATGGGTGCCACCGCAGCCATAGGCTGGCAGTTCACCGAAACCGATTTCCCGCGCGCCTTCGCGCAG
>Ga0207713_1000781_pt1 | contig 29430 bp, 34 predicted proteins | sample KBSS64metaG_FD_184404 | JGI IMG/M metagenome (GOLD analysis project Ga0207713, IMG submission 184404) | Switchgrass rhizosphere microbial communities from Kellogg Biological Station, Michigan, USA - KBS S6-4 metaG (SPAdes) (version 2) | ecosystem: Host-associated > Plants > Roots > Rhizosphere >... | reverse complement strand
CAGCCTGCTGCAGCGAAATACTATCTGTTCATGATGAAAAACAGGAACAAGTGTAGCTGAAGGCGAACCGGGATGGCCTATCTTACGAGGGATGCATCGAACGTAAATAATGTCCGCTCTTGGCACACAGCGGACCAAGACATCAGGAATACTTATCGGACCCTTAGCAGATCTGTATATCTTGTTGTATAGCGCGGCGACAGCATTTCTCGCTTCATCTGCCATTGCTGCTGAATGCCCTGCCCGGCAAAGAAGAGTGTTCCTTTCCCGTCTTTCGCGTTCAGGTGATCGAGCACTTCCATCAACCTTTCGCTACCAGCGCGCGGCGCGTTCTCATCGAAAAGGTTCAGCTGCGCCACCCCTTGGCTGAAAAAATCTCCCAGCATGATTCCTGCCTTTTGATAGCGGTGCCCGTCCTTCCAGATTTTGTCCAGGCACTTTACCGCGGCGTTGATAATGTCGCGGGAATCCTGAGTGGGTGTAAGAAGCTTCATAGATGCACTGTTACCGTAATACGGCTCGTTAAGCGCAAAGGGAGAGGTTTTCACGAACGCAGAGATAAAGCGGCAGTACTGATGCTCGCCACGCAATTTTTCAGCACCACGGGCGGCATAGCTGCAGATAGCCTGACGCATCTGCTCATACTCAGTCACGCGTTCGCCGAATGACCGACTGCAGACGATTTCCTGCTTAGCCGGTGCAAACTCCTCCAGATCCAGACAAGGCTCGCCGCGCAACTCCCGGATCGTTCGCTCGAGTACCACGTTAAAGTGTTTACGGATAATCCACGTACTCTGCTCTGAGAGGTCCAGAGCCGTTTTAATACCCATGGCGTTAAGCTTCTTACTGATGCGGCGGCCAACGCCCCATACGTCCTCAACCGGCACAATAGACAACAACCGACGCTGGCGATCGATATTGGACAAATCAACCACTCCGCCCGTCTGCCTCTGCCATTTCTTGGCGGCGTGATTTGCCAGCTTAGCGAGGGTTTTCGTTTGGGCAATGCCAACGCCAACGGTAAGGTGCGTACGCTTCAGAACCGTAGCGCGAATCTCCTTGCCGAACTCGGTCAGGTCCCGGCAGTTGCGAACACCTGTTAGGTCGCAAAAAGCTTCATCGATACTGTAAATTTCGACGCGGGGGCTCATTTCCTCCAACGTTGTCATCACCCGGTTGGACATGTCAGCATAGAGCTCGTAATTACTGCTGAAGCAAACAACACCAGCGCGCCGGAATAGATCCTTTTGCTTAAAGAAAGGCTCTCCCATGGTAATTCCGGCGGCTTTGGCCTCGGCGCTGCGCGCGATTACGCAGCCGTCATTATTCGAGAGAACAACCACTGGCCGCCCTTTCAAATCTGGCCGAAACACCGTCTCGCATGATGCGTAGAAAGAATTCACATCACAGAGCGCAAACATATTCAGCTCGCAGATTTAACAATGAAAGTCACGACACCGAAAACATCAAGCGTGTCCTCGCTACCGACAATAATCGGCGAGTAAGCGCTGTTCATAGGATTGAGTTGCACGGTCGGGCGCAGCTGCAGGCGCTTAACAGTGAACTCTCCTTCCACCGCGGCGATGACAATGTCACCATGCTCAGCAGTGCGTGAGCTGTCCACCACCAGCAGATCACCGTCGCTGATCCCGGCTTCGATCATTGAATCACCCGCGGCTTTAACGAAGTATGTTGAGCTCGGGTGAGCAACAAGTAACTCATTGAGATCGATACGCTGTTCAACGTAATCAGCTGCAGGGCTGGGGAAACCACACTGCACTAAGTCACTGAAAAGCGGAAGAGCGATAATTTCTCGAAGTTCTGTTGGCCTGATGAATTCCATTGCACACACCTCAAATACTGTTTTTATATACAGTAGTTTTATTTGTAAGTGTCCGCAAGATACAGGCCCTACCGTCACTGCTTAAAGCTTCGCCGTTTCGTTTCTAAGTTTCTCTCTCGTTTCGAATTATGAGTTTTGTAAATTTTATACTCGTAACCATTCTTGAACAGATTTAAACCAGTATTGAAACGGACCCTTATTCACCTTCATCTGCAGTCATAGCCAACTCCGCCGAGATAATTCTTTGGTTGTGCAGAGAATCGACTGGCATTTCGACACGGACGGACAAAAACTGATCGCGGGGTATATCGACCGGATCCCCCTCGCTAATACCCTGTATTTCGTTCCTAGCGAATGCAGGCGCGCCAGGATGTGTTCGATGATAGGTTTTTACCAGCACAGAACCATCAGCATTTACTTCATAATCCAGCCAGATAAGAGGCTGTTTGTTCCTGTCGGTTGGGATATCAAAACCGCCATCAATGCCGCCCCAGGCAGCATCAGAGTTAAGCCCCTCACAACCTTCAACCAGATATTCACCGATACCCAGACGGGTTACAGTACAGCCATCTGATTCATCATTAGTCTGGTATGATCCATCCGAAAACACATTAACCACAGGCGATGCTGCTTTGAGCGTGCCATCGCTGGCTCTGGTGGTATTGCCCGTGGTGTAAGCCTCATGATATGACCAGGACGAGCCACTGTAATATGAGAACCAGGTTCTCCTGAGTGAATACGACTGGTGAATACGGGTTGGCCTGTTCCCCCTGTTAATGGTCAAAGTTGTCAGATCCGCTGAAACACCAATTTCAGAGTACCCATCCCCTGCAGAACCATAAAATCCTGATGGGGTACTGCCATCTTGTAAGCGGATACTTGCTCCGCTAGGAAATACAGCCCCCACACCGAAATCACCAACGGAAAGCATATCCCCGGAGGTACTATAGGCGTTCCTCGTGGCGCTACTTCCCAACTCGAGGTTTGTACGAGCGTCTTCCACCTTCGTTGCGCCGGTACCGCCCTGGTTAACCGGCAGAGCTCCGTTGCTCCCCTTCTGCGCCAGTTTCCCGATACCAGGGATCGTTAGAGCAGTGCCGTTGATGGTTACGTTAATGCTCTGGTTCGCTGAGGTAGTAGCGAACGTCTCCCATGCGCCAATATTCTCGTCATACTCTTTGATGAGCTGAGACATGGCCTGAGCTAGCCCATCGACCGAGATATTGTCTGATACCAGAATGCCGTACTTCTGACCGCTGAGCGTCGGGGATGCCGCAGGCGTGACCGTTATTGACGTGGCGCTGATCACTGCTGAAATCTGGAACATCTGAACCGGGTTAGACATGACGATAATCGTCTGGCCAGCGCGAACCTGGCTGGCGGGTGCCGTCCAGTTCGTGCCGGTGCCGGTTGCCGTATTTCCGTTAATTGCGATGGTGCCGGTGTTATAAAGCATATTTTCTCCAGGCAATAAAAAACCCCGCCGGGGCGAGGTTTGTCTTGAAACAGAATGAGTTATTGGCAGGTGGTGGTGGTGAACGTGTTGGCACTAACCCAAGTCCAGTTAAAGGGATAACCGGCGCGATACTGGGTCTGATTGTTTTGTTTACGCACTCCGTAAATCTGGACGCTGCTTTCCTGCCCGCCGATAAGGGCTATACCGGAACACACAGGTTGCTGTTTCTCAATAATGCCAGAGCAACCGGAGAGCAATACTGCCACCGCCAGGCAAAGAATCATGTTTTTCATAGTGGTTATATCCCAGGGCATTCACAAGGTTACACAATAACAATATGAATCAACGGGATATAATTGATTTGGTAGATCAATCATTCGAAATTGATCGTTGAAAACGATCAATCAAAGTTAGCGCAGTTAATGGCCATGATGACGTTTCTCATGTTTGAGTACGCGACGTTTTGCAGTCCTCCGGAGGGTGTTGTCTGCGGTCGGGCAAAAATCCGCGTATTGCTTCCCTCAAGTTTTGCCATGCTCTTGTAGATTGCCGCGTAGGGTTGCGGCTGGCCACCGGCTGATATAACCCCGGTAATCAGACCAAGCATGGCAGGCATGCAGGCCCACTTCCCCGCCCGTGTTGTGTTGATGTTGTAGCCTGAGCTGGCATCCACTCCGGCTGTGCCGATGGCGACAACATCGCTGAGCGTGCGCGTTTCGTTGGTTAGAATCAGCGTTCCCGATGCATCCCACACGGCCAGCCCGTAGTCTGGCTTTGTCTGGGGGAAGATCGAAAATAAATAAACGTACGCCGTGCCAGCTGCAACAGGTCTAAGAAAATCAATCGTGATGGTGTTTCCGCTTATCGTCTGGGTGATTTCCACCTCAACCGTGCAGTGAACGAAGGCGACAACGGGTTGACCTGAGGGAAAGGTGTGCGTCACCTTGGTATTGAAACCTGATGTTCCCTGTAGCGCAGCCGTTTTGCGCGCCTGCAATGCCAGCGGTGAACTGTTTGCCGTCACCCATACTTCGCCACCTGTCGTCGACAGTAATACGCCGTACTGCGCCATTTATGCCCTCTCTATCTGGAAAATGAGAAATGCCGCAACGGCGGGTTCAGTCCCTGCTGAGAAGTCGGTATCCCCCACTGAGGTCACCGTTGCGGTACCACCGGAGATGGTGATCTTCCTTCTTCCCGTTCCCCACTTATCATCGTTCATGACCTGAAAGTAGGTCAGTTTGCAACCCGGTGGAAGGGCAACGGAATAAGAGCCTGTTTTCTGGTTAGCGGCCAGCTGCAGATAGCCGCAAACGCTGACTGGCTTAATTCCATAGTTGTTAACCTTGCCTGATGCGTCCCATGTTTGAACACCGTATTCCGCCATCGTATCTCCTGAAAAAAAGAGGCCCCACAAGAGGCCTCCCGTCACCATGTACCAGTGATTCTTCCGATCTGCACCCTCAACACATTGTTGGAGTCCCGTACACTGATTGTCTGGTTGGTCTGTTTCATGGCCCCCTCGCCAGCTGTCGAACCGTAGTTCTCAAACGTACCGGCCTTATCCAGCCTCCACCCGACTGAGCCAGCGACATAATTATTGGACTGGATGTAGTTACCGATCTTCGCATTGCTGATGGTGCCGTCCTGGATGAACGTATCCCGGATGAAGGTCTGTCCGTTCTGGATTACGAACGGCAACGAGACCGCCCCACCAGCCTGCGCCATTACCGCGAAACGATCAGCCACAAACAGCACCTGCGATTGCATGCCGGACGGCGTATTCTCAACTCCGATCCCCATCCCAGCGGCGTACTGGCGACCGTTGGCGTCCACCGCCACCTTGATGTTGTACATCGCGTTGATGTTGCCGTTTACATCTGCCACCGCCTGCGCCGTCTGGTTGATAGCTGCGGTCTGTCCATTTACCGTTACGGTGATGGAGTTGATCTTCGTAGCCGAAGCCTGCGTAAAGTTAGCAAGGGTTTCGGTCAGGTCAGACTCGTTGGAGATGTTCTCGCCGGCTGAGGCATCCAGCGTCACCAGCGCGCGGGAAACTGCCTGACTGGTATCCGCAATAGTGGTGTCGATACGGTCGATGCTGGCACTGTTCCCGGCGTTCGTTACGGTTTGAGAACGGCGGGATGTAACCTGTGCCAACCCATTCTGAATAATGGCGATTGCAGAGTTCTTTACACCACCGGACATTCCATCCATCGATACCGACATCTCGTCGATCTTCACTTCGGCCTGAGCCAGACCATCGGCATTTTCCTGAATAGCCTTTGCCTGCTGCTCCAGCGCGTCGGCGTTCTGTTTAATGTCGTCGACTATGCCAGCAATTTTTTCATTGCTGTCCACAGCGTTCTCGATGAGGTCTTTGAACGTGTCGGAATCTTTTATTTCCTCCAGGATTACATCGGTGATATCGGAAACATCGATGCTCGCCTGTCCGCGCACCCAGTCGGTGTATCCGGACTCGTTGCCGGTTCGGTCCACCAGCTGCGCGCGGTACCAGAAAATCTGCCCAGCCTTAAGGCCCATCTGCTGATATTTGCGCTGCGGGTAAGGCACATCGGCCAGCAGCATCGCATCGTCTTCGGTACCGGTCAGGCTGTACTGAATTTCCGTCTTCAGCGTGTCGTCGGTATTCGCCGGGAATCCCCAGTTCAGCTCGATACCGAATACCACGTTTTCAGAAGCGATGAAGCCAACCGGCTTCGGTGGATTGCCCACTTTACCCGTCAGCGTTTTCTCATCTGAATAGCCCCATCCGGATGAAATTTCTGCGGCATTGATTGCTCGCACGCGCACCAGGTAGCGCCCGGCATAAATCCCCGAGACGTCGAATGACGTGGTAGAGTTGCGCGGTACGTTAACCCAGTTCCCGTCATTGCGGCGCCATTGCGCTTCATAGGCGATAGCGTTCTGCGCCTGGTCCCAGCTCACGCGCATCGTTTCGACGCTGATATTTTGCTGCACCACGGAAAACGAGCTGATCACGATGTTCGCAGGCGGCGACTGGTTACCCGGCGGGATCACACTAACCGGCCGCTGGTCAATGATGGCTCCGGTATCAATGCGATCGAATTTATCCGGATCGTGATTTGCACCGACGATTGTGAACGTGCCGTCATTATTATCAGTTACCGTAATAACGCGATACTGCTGAGCGTAGAGCTCATCAGACTCAATGACCCATACGGCCTCAGCAACAGGCGTTTCGCTGTAAGCGGTCGTAACGGTCACTTTATTGCCTGTAATAGACTGAATGGTGCGTGACTGCGAAATTCCCGATGGAAGATTGACAATCATCCTGTCGGCCACCGAAGCATCCGGCGCTCTGTCCAGCGTCAGCACGCGACCATTCACCGCTGAGATACGGCCGCCCAGGTCGCGCCCGGAGAGATTTCGGTCCGCTACAGCGATTACATAGCCAGGCTGTGGAATGTTGCCATCTTCCCCTACATTGAAAGTAACAATGCGATCTTTGTTATTGGTGAGGATCCCCCATCGCCCTTTCCGATTCGCTTCCGACTGACGGGTACAACCGATTGCAGTTATCTCAAGTTGATTAAACCCATAACGCGCAACCAGGTCCTGCTCAAAAACAGGCTCCATCGCATCAGAATAAGCGTTATCAGGATCAGACCAGGACACCAGCGCATTGGTGTAACGGTTCTTTGTGGTGCTGCTGGAATAGGTAAAGCGCCCATCAATGACGTTCGCATGCGTGTATGTAAAATCTACATCTCTCGGCATGTCCGCCAGCGCCACAATCTGGTTGTCGCCCCAGTAGGTCATCCCACGGAAGATGGCAGCAAAATCACGCAGGACCGTATAAGCGTCGTTGCGTTCCTGAATGTAGACGTTGCAGGTATAACGTGGTTCGGTACCACTTCCGCCTTTGCCGTCCGGTACCATTTGATCGCAATACTGTGCAACCTGGTAGAGCGTCCATTTATCTATGTTGGCCGTTGTAAGACGATCCCCAAGTCCGAAACGGTCGCTAACCACCAGGTCGTAGAAAATCCATGCAGGGTTATCGGTCCAGGCCCATTTAAATGTCCCAGCCCACGTACCGCTATAAGTGCGGGTTTCGGGGTCGTAAGTATCCGGTACGCGGATAACGCGGCCGCGGGGCTCGCAGGAGATCTGCGGGATAGAGCCGTTAAACTGGCTGGAATCGAATTCGATATAAAGCAGCGCTGTGTTTGGATAGCGTAATTTGGCGTCAATTACCTCGGTGAAGCTCTGCAGCATCATCGTGTCGCCGATCTTCGCGCTGTTGGCATCAGACGTAATCTTACGGAGTCGGATTGTCCAGGTGCTGCAAGCCTGAGGTAAATCAATACGGTGGCTACGCTCGTAACCTGACGTCGTTTTGCCGGTCACGCTGGTATTGAGTACCGTCTGCCATGTGCCGCCGTCCGTCTGCAGGTCAATCGCATAATTAACCGAGTAACCGACCAGATCGCCGTCGTCCTCCTGCTTGAAAAGCGAAGGCCATTTCAGGCGCAGGCGAACCGCTGAAAGCTGCGTATTGGTAAACGTGCGCGTCCACGCTGTAGCGCTCGATACCTCAGTTCCCACGTTGATTTCGTTTTCGGTACCGGGTATGCCCTGAATATATTTTTGCGCCTGAGTTCCCGCGCGAAATTCCCACGTAACGCCGCTGAAGTTTTGAGATCCGTCAGCATTCTCCAGAGCCGTTCCGTCCAGGTAGATATCTTTCGCCGTCAGCTGCCCTGCAAATTCCCCCTCTCCCAGTGCAACGAGGATTTTTGCCTTTGCTACAGATTGCAGATCATCAGGCTGTTCGGTAGGGGTGCGGGAACTGGAACTGCCGCCCTTGCGGCCTTTTATAGCGATTGCAGTTGCCATATTGCGCCCATAAAAAAAGCCACCCGAAGGTGGCCTGAAAGAAGGTTTCTATTTATTGCTGGTCTTCGACATAAATCCCGGCAGAAATAATCGCTCCGCCGATTCGCCGGCGGCCATAAAGAAGTGGTACCGGATTCCCCTGGGCTGTCGTGTTTGTTACTCCACCAAAGGCGTAGCTGGCTTGGTTATCCGCAGATTGCTTACTGGCGAGCCCGGTTGTCTGTGGAGAAAGCATCTGGACTACACCGCCGATCGCCATTGATGCCCCAATCCCCGCCACAGCTCCCCATCCACCAGCGAAAGCGGTACCACCAATCCCGATCGCGGCCCCTCCGGTAACGAACGCAGCAACAGCGACAAGGGCAACCCCGAGGATTGTCTGAAACACCCCGGCTCGCTTACTGCCGATGATCACCGGCGCGATACGGATTTCCTCTGTGCTTCCGTCCATACTGAGTTCATCGTTTACGAGGTTCCGTTTCCCGCTGAATACCGCATAAGTTAAACCTCGTTGCTTACTGGTATTCAGGAAACGCTCAAAACCCGGCACGATGACGCTCAGGGCTCGTATAGCCTCTTTTGGTGAAGCTACTGATAAACGATATTCACGCCCGAAGGTGGCGCCTAGCACGCCGTACAATCGAATTGTGCGGACCGGCTCAACATTGAGTAATGCAGCCATTTTTCCCCCATAAAAACTGCCACAGGCGGTTCTCAGAAACAGTCTTTAAAGCGCAGTATTTTCATTGTGCGCTCACGCCAGTATCCGCCATAAGGTACGCGCTGGCTCAGATGCCCATAAAGGTGATGCAGTAGCATGTTGCCTTCCAGCAGAATCCCCGCATGATTCCACTTATCAGCCTGAACCTGCATGATCACCATATCGCCAGGTTTTGGCGGCCCGTCGAATTCACGGAATCCGCACTCATACCAGCAATCCTGATAGAAGTTGTCCGGGTAGTCGTTTTCCCACCAGGGATAATCGACCCGGTAATCGTGAAGCTCTATCCCGTGCGTTTGACGGTAATAGCTCATCACCAGACCCCAGCAGTCGAAGTGACCAAGCACAAACGGGCGCTCCAGCAGCGGCAGTTCTCCACGCGGCTGGATGGTCCGTAAATCCCCCTCCGGCCAGCTCACGATATGCCAGGGTAAAAGGGTTGCATCGCATTGCGCTTTATCCAGCTCGCTCGGTTGCGTCGTGGCATCCGGGTGACTGTGAGCGATGGCGATCACCGTCCCCCAGTCTTCTGCAGCTGCATAGTCTTCGGGGCAAAGTACAAAATTGTCCTCCGGCGCCGCGGCAAGATTCCGGCACGGGAAATAACGTTCAACACGGCTTTTCTGCGCCACCACGCCGCAACACTCGCGAGGATACTCAGCTGCAGCATGAGCCATAATCACATCGATGGTTTTCTGACGCATATCAGCTCCTGATCAAAGACGTGCCAGGAAACCCACCGAACGGCAGTTCGTTGCCGTCTCCATGCCGGAGCTTACAGGCCGTAAGCGTGCCGTTGCATTCGTCCAGAGAGGGATCACTCACCGGGTTGTTGTTTTTATCGAAATAGCGGGTTCCGGCATAATCGCACCCATCGCCGGTGCGGTACTTGTTCCGGATGCACCATGTGCAAAGAGAATGCAGCTGTCTGGTCGGAATCATCAATCCCTGCAGATCCATCGGGCTGGTAAGAACAAACTCGATACTTTCTCCTGGAAGCTCGCTATTTTTACCGTCGATATAGAAAACCCGCTTTCTCACCTGCAAGGGATCTGCTGTTGGATTTCCATCCGGGAAATTGCGCTCATCCAGGTAATGCGCAAAAGTGTCATGAATCATAACTTTGGCCTGCAGCATATCGTCATAGGCCAGACAGAGCGCAGTGATAGAGCTGTCAATGTTGGCAACGGTGAGTGTCGGCTGGGCGCTACTGCCATCGGTTGACGCTTCCAGTCCCTCGAGCTTATATGGCCAGGCACCATACTCTTCGCCCTGCCACCAGATACTCTTCGCCTTTAACTTTGATTCGTCGCCACCAGCAGCCGCAATCTCTTCTGCAGTATGCGGGAGGTTATAAGCGTGAAAGCGCAGAACGTCGTCCAGACCAAACGCAGAACCGTCTACCTCAAGAAGACGTATTTTTTCACCCGGTTCGAGGCGTTGATAATCTTCAGTAATCATGGTGCGTATGCCTGTTGGAAGGTTGCTTTTATGGTCATCACTTTGCTGGATAGCGGCTGGGCTTTAATGGAATCAGCTTCAATCCGGTATAAACCGGTTTCGCCAACAGGAGACGTCCAGATAAAGGATTTTGTGATGTGCTTACGGCAAAAACTCAGCGCAACGAGCATCTCTGCTTTTTTTCCCGTTAAGGTCATCGGCCATGACTGTTTTTCAGGGTTTATGCCTTCCCCGGCGATCTGCTCATAGCCGTCGCCAAAGGTTGCAGAGCGCGTTTTAAGGCTGAACGCCCCTTCCATTCCCGCCTGTATCTGTGTTCGCCAGGTAAATGTTTCGATTGACATGTTTCCTCCGGGCATAAAAAAACCCGCCGAAGCGGGTCATCGTGATTTAGTGGCATTCCAGATGAGACCTCCAGGCTGGAGCTGTTTGGCTATACCTGCGCGTACTGACTGATCAATGGTCTGCTTGTAAGCCCGAGAAATAGCGTCATTGTCACCAGATGCCTGCTGCTGAGTGTTCTGGTTATGAACGGTCACGGACGTTTGAACGGTTACGCCGCCAGTTGCCGAAGATTGCAGCCCATACATCGGGGCGCGCCCAACATAACCGCCGTTTGCATACCCCTGAGCTCCACGCATAAGCGCATACAGATTGCCGACACCCAGTGCACGAGTCGCTTCTTTCGTAAACACAAACTCACCGCCGTGTACAACGCCTTTCGGTTGGTATTTACCGCCATCTCCCGTGTAGCCGCCTCCATCAAAACCGGGGACCAAACCACCACCTGAAAAACCAAAGAACGCGCCGATACCGGTTCCACCAAACGCTGACTTCATTCCATTAACCAGAGCCAGTTGGGTCAGCATCTGGGCGATGCCCTTGAGGAAAGTGGAAAGGAAATCTGAGAAGTTAGATTTTCCTGTTGTGAAGAAATCAGTCAGGGTGCTGGCCATGCCGGTGAACGCGTTGCTGGTAACCGTCTGCACCTGGGAGTACACATTGGTCGCGCTGTCTTCGAAATCAGCCCAGCCCTTTTTCGCACCGGTCAGCCAGTCGCCACGCAACTTGTCCTCTGCATCATAGTAATCATTCGCCGCTTTAAGCTGCTTCTGATAGCCCTCGTCGTCAAGCGTACCGCCGGAGTTGATCCAGCCAGAAGAGAGCTGGCTCTTTGCCAGCTCACGTTGTGCCTGACGGTCACTCATCCCGGCACCGTTCACTAATGCGGCCTGCTTCTCTGCCATCTGAGTGACATATTTCTGCGAGGTATCCATTCGCTTGTTCAGCTGTTCCTGTGCGGTAATCTGATCACCTAACAGGGCTTTCTGCCGTGCCAACTGAAGCACCTGGTCTTTACTCGACAGCAGGGATTGTTCCTGCTTTGTCAGTGAACGTGAACGCGAGGCCTCCTCCAGCACCTGAAATTTCGCTTCAGTTGTCCACAGATCTTTGCGCTGCTGGCTGATAGTGTCGTTCAGCCCTTTATACTGCTGCAGCGCGCGTAACTGTGCCTGAAGCGCCAGTAGCTCAGCCTGGGCAGCATCCATGCTACGATCGCCAGCCGATAAAGTGCCCTGTTTTCCGGGTTTCGTCTTTTTGCCAAAAGCAGAGACCTCTTCTCGATCCTTCTGAGTTGTCGCGGTTTTTATCTTGCGGGTGGTATCAAGGTATTTACTTGCACTAATGTCTGCAGCATCCCAGTCTTTTTTCAGTTGAGATACGCTGTCGCCATAAGCACCGGCCATTTGTTCGTTATAGTCCTGCCATCCCTGCAGAGTATCCGTTTTCGCCCAGTCAGGAATGAGATTAATCGCTGCGGCAATCGAGGAAGAAATAATCTGGTTCAGCTTCTGGAAAACGATCGCAACGCTGTAATAAATTGCGTTGAATTCCTTCAGTGTGTTTGATGCCAGCTCTGCTACCCACTGACCGATATTCTGCATGGCCTCAGACGCCCAGTCTTTGATATCCAGCCACAGGCGACCAAACGGTGTCAGCGAGTCATAAGCCTGCTCTCCTCGCTCAGCCATTGTGTCGCCAAACAAATCCATGGCCAGTGTAACTGCAGCGGTCTGGTCCTTCTGCTTCACCAGCTCATCAATGTGCTTAAGCTGCGAAACAGTCAGGAAGTTGTATTGTTCGTTTAGGCTCTGAAGGGCTTTAACCGGATCCTTTTCAATATCCCGATATGCCTTGGTGATGTCCTGCGCCGAAACAATACCGGTTTGAACTGCAAGTGCCGTAGAGCCCGCCGCTTTTTCAAGCTGCTGCTGTGTGAGCGAACCCATGCTAATCAGTTCAGTCATCAGACTCTGAATGGTTTCTACAGTAGCGCCAGTAGAGGCAGCAATCGACTGAGAGGAAGCCATAACCTGGAGCGCTGAAGTGCCAGCAATGTTGCCTGTCCTGATAATGGCCTTGTTAATTTCGTCGTAGGCTGTGAAGTAGTCCGCTCCCGCTTTTGCAGCAATCAGAACAGCACCGGCCAGGCCACCAATGGCCACTCGGGCAGGAGTCACCATCGACAACATCGCTTTAAGAGCATTGCCTACACCGCCAAACGAATCGCGCAGCTGGCCGCCCTGCTGAATGGCTACCATATAAACCGGCATACCGGACGCCAATGAAGTTACGATGTCGGTCATTTGCATTGGTAGATAACGCATCGCGTTGCGGTATTGCCCAGCGCTGATCGCTCCTGACTTCCACGCTTCCTCCTGCTCTTTCAGTCGGGCGATCATCGGTGCAGCACGATCGGACACGCCAAGTTGGGCTGCTTTTAGCTCTAACAGTTCTGCGCGAGTTTTTCCGATTGCTGTGACCTGCTCTTCCAGCGAATCGATAAAGGTTTTGCCCGCCGCAGCGGCACGCTGCGCTGCCTGTGCCTGTTCAATGCGAGCCCGCCCCTCTGCGGTCTCAGACTCCATGACCTGCGCCAGTTTAGCCCGTGTCGTCTCAAGCACGCTGTTGTAGCGAGTAAAGTCCTCGTCTCCCACCAGCCCTTTACCGCGAAACTTCGCCAGGCTCTCCTGGATCGTGTCCAGTTCATCCAGCGCCTTGTTTACCGGGCTAATTTTATTCAGCAGGTTCTGCAGCTCCTGGCGCTGTTGCTTCAGACTTTCGCTGTTTTTCTTTTGGTTATCGATACCGGTGCGGAACGTACTGTTCAGGTCATCCGCTTTACCTGCCGCGGCGGACGCGGTCTCCTGAAAGCGATCCAGTGCCTGATTACCGCGCTCCAGCTCACTGGTATTTACACGCAGGGAAATCGTGGCGATATCGTTACTCATTACGCCCTCTCTTTATGCATAATTTTTAGCGCAGCACTTTCCATCACCCGGATGTCCGAAAGCGCGGTTGCCTCGTCGTCGACGTTGTGCAGGCGCATCACCCAGGGCAAAACGTTATAGTCGAGCCCGGACGCGCCGCCCATTCCCGTTCTCCATTGCGTGCTGACAGCCTGAAACACCAGGAATGAAGGCCAGATATCGGGCCAGACATCTACGAAATTATCGTCATAGTCATCCGGCGTAAGCCCGTAAGGCGCCAGATCTGCCGCTGTGGGTTCAGGCGTATAGAACTCAGAGGCAACCGCTATCAGTTTTTTTCGCGCTGCCCCATCAGCTCGCGGTAGTAGGTTTCCGGGATTGCCTTCATTGCCGCCGGATAGTTTTCCAGCAGCACCGACAGGTTTTCCGCGTTGAATGCATCGGGAAGTGCCCAGCCAGAAATGATTTCCATCAGAAAATCAGTGGCGGTTTTGCCTTCGAGTTTTTCCAGATCAGCCAGCTCTTTAAGTGGCTTGTGATTGAACGTGAACGTCAGAACGCCATCCTCATCGCCAGCTCGGGGGATCGAGACATTGGCCTTGAATGTAGGTTTGGGCTGAAGAGTGAATTTGGTCGCCATCGATACCTCTTAACGGAAAAAAGCCTCCACAATGGGAGGCATGGAATAGTCAAAGCTCTGACGGCTAGGCGGCAGCGTCAGTCACCTTGTAGAACGTCATCGCCGGTGACTGCAGGTTCAGCACCACACTTACTGTCTCTACCTCGTTAACCGCAGTAGTTGGCGTATCGTCAAAGGACGCCGTGGCCGCCCAGTAACGGTTTTCCTTCGCCTTCGGCACGTACATGTAAGCCGCAACCGTCTCTTCGTCTTCGTCCAGTTGGCGCAGCAACGGATATACCGGGAGAGTTGAGTCGTGAGCGATCGAGTAGGTCTGAGAGACTGCGGATTTATAGGTATTCAGGTTTCGCTGGCGGTCGTCGCTCAGGAACTGAATCTGTGTGGTGTTCTGATCGCCACCAGATTTCGACACCTCAGTAATTTGCGGCAGCTCGGTCCATTCAAGCACCTTGCGGATCGAACCGGTACCGCCACCAGCGGCATATTTGTTTTTGTTCGTGGTATTGATATTGCGAAGAGTGACGGCGCTTTCGGCAATCGCATCAATTTTTGCAATGACGTTATCAACACCGGACCAGTTGCAGTTCACATGAACAATATCACCTACCTTGAGAGCATCCGCTTCACTCACGGTGATCACCATGTTTTCGGCGTTCGTCGCCCCGGTGAAAGTAATGGCTGGGCCATAACCCGATGCCAGATAGACGTGAGCGCCGTTAGGCAATGCAAAGCCCATATTGGTTACTCCTTTAGAAACGGGAAAACCGGCAAAGAACCGGTCAGGTTTAGAAGGTTGTGAGGATTAGCTGGAGATATCAGCTCGATAATTGAGACTAACAGGCACGGTATAAGCGACAGATGTAGTGATCCCGCGGAAAATGCCAGGCGTTTGATTTATCCAGCATGTAAAGCCCCTGCCTTCAATCTCCAGCCCCTCGGGGAACAATTCAGCTACGCGATCAGCCAGGGCCGCAACATCGGTACGGCCAGTGCCTGCTGGGGCCACAACGTTAATCTGGTATACGCCTGAATAAGTCCTGCAGCGCAATCCAAGGTCCAGCGTACGCGGCGTGGCAGGCATGTCATGGACTGCAAGATAGAGCCCATCAGACGGCGGTGTAAAAGGCACGTTTTCCCAAGCAACCGGGATACCTTCAGCATCAGCCCACTCGCCGAGCCTGGCGGCCAGCGCCTCGGCGATATCGGGAATCATTTAGTCACCTCCCTTACTGCTTGCTCAAAAAATCGCTGAAACTCAGCAGCAGTAATGCGTACCATCCCTCCCGGAGCCTGGGAAGAGTGCCCCATCTCCAGTCGATACGCGTAAGGGACGTTGTTGCAGAAATAAATAGCCTTCATTCCGACTTTGAACAGCGACAGGGTGTAATTCCCTGCGGCTTTTGTCAGATTTCCGGTTTTATCTATACGGCCCGTTTCATCTGTGGTCGGTGCATCAAAAGACACCTGCCAGTTGCCCCGAAACCGTCCACCGGTATATCCGGGTGGCGCTTTGATATCCATCCCATCCACCAGTCGAGCTTTCTTCTTAAGCCGTCCGGTTTTAGTCAGGTTGGCAGGGGCCGATTTTTGCGCTTCGTTATGGTCGTATACCGCCTGATTGTAAGAAGCTGCCGTCTGGTTGATGCCCCACAGTTCCGGGTTGCCGACAGGTGACATCATCACCAGTTGATTAAGGATCCGAATGCCGACAGCACGTACGACCGCTTCCTGATTCGCTTTGGCTTTGTCCACGAACGCGGTGATAGCAGCCGTAAACGCCTTATTATCGCTCATGCTATGTCCTCAACTGAGATTTGTAGCAGAGCACCACAGCCCCCGGTTTCTCGGGGTTAGGTTTAACCACGCGATGCCTTACGCCGTCCACGACGATCAGATCGCCGGTTTTAATTTCCTTCTCAGCGGTGAAGATAATCCGTACATCACCGTTTTCAATGACGGTTCCGTCAATTTCGCCTGGCGCGTAATCCGTCTTAACTCCTGTGGCGGTGAACTGGATATCATCGGAACGATGCTCCACACCACCGATGACAATTAACGTGCCCTTACGCGTGACGTTGTATGCAATGCCGTTCTGCTTGAGCATACGAGTCGTTGTCGCCTGCATTCGCTGATAGTTGATGGCCATTACGCGCGCTCCGCGAAAGTATTGATTGCATATCCACGCCCACCAGCCAGGTCGCCGAGAATAGCAATTACCGCCGGGTAAGTTGGCGTAAACACCTCACCGTCGGCAACCGCATAAGTCATGGTTACGGCGCCTTCGACACGTTCGGTTTTCACAGCGGCTTCGCGCACGCTGGAGAGTAAATCGCCGTCGATTGCCTCTACCGCCAGCATGCACTGCGCGGTTATAACCTGCCGTGGTACTTCATCCGGCGGGAAATCATGTTCATCCAGAACGACATTCACGCGTGGCCATGCCAGCGGCTGTCGAGGGTCTGCTTTGGAACCTACCCAATCAAGCCCTTCCAGATAGTCCATCGCCTTAATCAGTAACGGTGCGAGCTTTTCAGGCAGCTCAACTCCTCTCAGCGTGGCAAATGACGCCAGTTCATCTTCACTGGCGTAACTGTTAACGTCAGCGGCGGTGATATCAGTAATAATCATCTGAGCATCCGTTGAATGGGGTTTACGCCCCATCGGTTAGCCTGCAGCAGGTGCGGTGAAGGTGATTTCCTCACTCGATTTAGCAATACCATCAACAGTACCAGTGACTGTGAAAGTACCTGCCGTATCGGAGGTAAGTTTGACCGTAGCCCCACCAGCAGAGCCGGTTTGAGAACTGGCAGTGCTGAGCGTGCCGCCGGTTGAATTCCAGGCAACGGTTTTGCCGGAAACACCTGCACCGTTTAGCATGTACTTCAGGGAAATGGTGACCGCATCGGTGCTGTCAGCGGTTGCGGAGGTTTTATCCACTGACAGCGTTACTCCCCCGCTGCGGATCCCAGCTTAATCAGCACGCCAGCCGTAGATTTGTTACTGGTGAAGTGCTTCTTCCAGTTACCTGCGGTGCCGATTTTGGTCAGGTCCGGGTTGTCACCTTTGGAGGTATCCCAGCTGTAACCCAGCAGGTCGACATTCACCACGCCTTCAGCACGGTACCCGATCGCCAGGTTTTCCTGATCGTTGATGTCGTAGGAACGGAACCCCGGAGCCTGAGACTCAGTGACGGTCACTGCCCCGGCCACCAGCCCGAGAATCGCATCCGCGTCCATGGTGTCAGTAACCAGCACCGGTTTGCCCAGGGTGCCTGGTTGGCCACCGTAGACCACCACGCCCGCTTCTTCGTAGATTTTGTTGGCAATCGCCTCATCTACGATGTCAAAGTAGGTTGCAGAGTGCATCACTAACAGGACCACGCGGTTAAACTTGTCCCCGTATTTGCGCAGGCCACGTGTCAGGGTCTTCTTGCCGTCTGTTTCGATATCGGCGGTGACCACCATATCCGCGTTGGCGCCAATAGCCGCCGTTAGCGCCTTCAGGCCATATTTCACGTAGCCTTCCAGCGTAGCGTCAGCCACATCAGTGCCGATCACTTCGGAGAACTCGTCAACCGAGCGGCCGCGGCGTTTGAACGCTTCTTCGGTAGTTTCGTATGGACCGTATTTCCACGGCGCTTTGACGGATACGGCTTCACCGGCGCCAATCTTCTTACCCGTCACCTTTTCGGTGGAGTTAACGTCACGCGATTCGATTGAGCCGCCCACTTTGTAGAAGGCTCGCTTGCGGAAATCGCCTTCAATCAGCTCGTTATCCAGCAGGATCGCACCGTTGGAGGACGCGTTGAAAATAGCCAGGTTGTCCTGACGGCGCTCAAGGAAAGCGGTCTGCGCCAGGTCGTCATAAATGATCAGGTCACTATTAACAGTGGTAGACATGGGTTAATCCCTTATTTCGGAAGTTTGAGGAAGGCCTGCTGGCCATGCTTGCGGATGTAGTCCGCTTTGTCGCTGGCGCTCATTTCGGAACGTTTCAGGCTGCCACCGCCGTTTGGTTTGTGTCCGCCCGCGCCGGTGCCTTCTGCGCGTGGGAAAAGATGCGGAGCCGTCTCCTTAAGAGACTCCGCCCACTCAAGCGGGCTTAGTGGAGTTTTGCCGTCTTTACCGAACAGAACGTCGCCATTTGCATCAACTGCTACGGCCTCGCCTTCGTCGTTGAGCTGGAATGTGCCTTTGGCACGCAGAATCAGATCGTCGGATGCTTCCGGCAGCGCGCCAGCTTTTGAGGCTGCTGCACGGATTGCATCGCCCAGAACTCGATCCCGGAATTTATTGGAGAACGCTTCGGCTTTGTCCGCGCGCTCGTTTGCGGCTTTAATCTGCTTATCAACGTCAGCACGCAGACGCTCGGTGCGCTTATCAAGCACCTCATCGATTTTTCCGGCGGCAATCAGCTTTGCCTCTTCGTCGTCGGAAAAACGCTGGAGGATCCCGCGCACTGCATCAGGATCGATACCATCAAAGCGAGACAGGTTTTCTTTTTGTTGCTTGATGGTTCCCAGCAGCTCAGAGTTTTTCGATTTCAGGCCCGTGACTTCGCTGGTCACGCGCTCATCAATCAGCTTCTGGATTTCAGGAGTGATTTCGATACCCCCGCCACCGCTGCCCTCGCCGCCGCTTTCAGGTGCGTAAAATTTCAGAAGCATGTTTCGAATTAACATAATTTCCCCTCGGGATTTTACCGGGCCTAGCCCATAAAAAAGCCCCGGCGGATGCCAGGGCGTGAAGTAAGATGTGGTTGTTAGTTTTCTGTGCCTGAGAGCTGCTTCAGACGTTCCAGGCTGATCCATTCGCCTTTATCAGTGAACATATCAGCCAGGTTGATTTCACCGCCTCGGAACAGACGACCGCGCTCGGCACCTAACACCTGATCCTGTCTTTGAGCGGGCTGACGCGCGAGCCATTCCAGATACGAGGTTTTCGCCGGTACCTGGCCATCCATGCTGGCACGAGTACCTTCGTCCATTTCGTCGATATTGATGCCGAGCTCTCGCCATGACTTGAGGATCAGGGTTTCAGTAGAACGGCAGCAGAAATGAATCTTCCCGGGTCCCTGTAGGTAAGGCACCTTATGCCCGACCGGTTTGTTATCCAGGGTATAGCGCAGCAGGTCACGAATAATGCAGTCGTGGCTGGTTTTATTGTCCAGCGTAGACAGCCACTGTTTGCCTTTCACGATATCGCTGTTGGCGCTGGTGAAGCTGTTGCGCGCTGTGGCAGCCAGATGATTCACAGCTGTTTTAGCGATGCTGGCGGCATTTGCCCTGCTCATCTGCAGCGCGCCGTCGCGATAGTCTTTGTTGGCGTGGCCACGAACATTGCGGGCTATAGTTTCTACCGTGTCGCCGGCAAGATAACCCCTGCGGACGGCGTTCACGATACGCGCCAGCCTGTCCGATTCCAGATTATCTGCCCACTCACTCAGCAGCCTCCCCTGAAAGGGCGTCGCCATCGCCGCGGCATACACCATATCGGCAGTGATGCCCTGCAGCGGATATCGCGCTAGCACCTGAGATGGAAGAAGGGAATCGAACAGGCTCAGCTGATAACTGGCTTCGTTCTTTGCCAGCGCCACCAGCTCATTCTCGAGCCCTGCCTGCATGGACGCTACGGCTTGATGGTTAAGCTCGCGCACGCTGCCCAGTAAACTCTGCAGACGATTAACGGTGAAGCTCTCCGGAGGCAATCTGTCCAGCGCATCCAGCAGGCGTGCCGACAGTTCTGCGTCCGTCTCGTTGAGCAACTTCACCATCCGGTTTGCCACTCCAGTGGCGTAGCGGCTTAACCAAACGGAATGTGCGATCGATTCATCACGCAGGCTTTCGTTAATGGTGGGCATATCACCCTCCCGTCAACGTTGGTGCCTGATTGCGAAGCGCATCAATAACCTCGTCCGGACTGTCAGCCGGGTCAATGAGATCAAGCTTCTGCAGTGCCCGAATCATATCGCTATCGCGCAGCGCACCGGACTGCCAGGCATTGACGATTGCCGTCACCATGCCCGATTCAGCAACCTTCGCGATGAATTCCTGGTTGATCGTGTAGCTCGTCGATTCGCCCTTGATGCCGAGATATTTCGCACACCATCCCAGCGCCAGCGTATAGGCCTCAGAAACGTTCGAAACGCAGATACCGAGCACCGATGTGGATGATGTTTGCTCACCGCTCGCCTGGGTAGCAGTCTTGGCCGTGGCGTTCTGCTCAATCAGTCGGGCGCCCAGCTGCACCATGTAATCGCGCTTACTGTCCATGGCCTCTTTAGCCAGCATGTTCGGTTGCGCCTGGGCATAACCAAACGAGCCCTCCTTGGGAAGCAAAAGCGGTGATCGGGAACCAATTTTCACGCCCTTCTTCTCGAGGTGATCGCGCCAGCCGGTATCGAGCCCAGTCATGTACGGCTGCACCTGGCCACAGAACCACACGCTGTCCTCATAATCAGCGCTGTTTCGGTAATGTCCGTGGTTTATCTCCACCAGCGCAGCCAGCGGTGAATCATCGATAGTGGGATCGTTATTCTGTGCCCCGACGAATGTGAACGGGATTTCGTCCCAGTAGTCCTTTCCTTTCGGCTTAGGGTGGTACTCACTGTCAACGGTGTAGGTTCCGCTTGCAGTGCCACCAGCCCGGCGCCATACCCGGCAGATGAAACGCCCTTCTTCCAGCGCCAGCTCGCGGTACTGTATTTCGTCCTTATAAGCGTAACCATCCGGTTCTTCTACGCATTCGCGCAGAACCACCAGCACCAGCTGATCGCGTCCGTTAATACGCTTTGTACGCCAGTTGATAATGTTCTCTGCCGGATAACGGAGGATAATCGCCTCATCGGATGCTTCTGCGTAGTCAACATAAAGCCCCTCTCGTGCCACCTCCAGCACGTTCTCGGTCACCAGTTGCGACTGCTGATAGATGCTGGTTCCGGCCCCGTCAGCATTGTCCAACAGGTATTTCAGCTTTTCAGGACCGTTAAACGTGGGGTCCTTGCGATACGCCATCCCAAGCATGCCGATCTTCGTATTACCGGCAATCGCATAAAACACCGCGCGGCTCAGATAGTCCTCATTACGCTTACGGTTGCGCGTGGATTTATCGGTTGGGTCGAGATAAGGCAGGTACTTATTACCCGCCGCTTTTACGGCCTCAGCCCCTTTGCAAAAGTCCCTGTATTTCCGCCAGGCAGCAGAAGCCGCCCGGTGTTCTGGTCGAACCCAGGTGATGTCGTCGTTTGCCATATCAGAAAGTGGTGTCCATGGTGATTGAGTATGCCGGCTTCACGATCGGGTAATCCTTCACGATGAAGTACCCACCAGCATCATTGGGGTGATCGTTATCCGCTGTTTTATCCGGTTCGCCATTGGCCGCCCAGATTTGCTGCTCGAGACTCTCGGTGTAAACTGGGCAGTTCTGAACGTTAACCAGATAGCGGCGCTCGCCGTTGGCGTTGCAGAACATGGCGTTCATCGAGTTTATGCGGTCTTTAACCGGCGGGTTGGCATCATCAACAATGACGCTGAATCCGGCATCGTTGAGCTGAGCAATATCGGTTTTGCTGGCGTTCTGGGATTTCCGAGAGTCCCCTGATGCATCCGGATAGATGTAAATCTCCCGGCTTTTAACATAGCGACCATCCTCATATCGCCAGAACTCTTCTTGGATGCGCTTAATCATCGCCGGGGTATCGTATACCTTCACCAGTTCACGAACCGCGCGTGGCAGGCCGTTACGCTTTACGTGAACAATCGCGGCCATTTTCCCCACGTTGAAGTCCATACCGATGAAGAGCGGATCCCCATCCTGAATCTCATCAGAACAGTTGTTCAGCTTACGGTTGAACGTGTGGTAAATGGTCCCGCTGTTAAGGTTGGTGAATTTCCCACGCAGATAGGCCTGAATCAGCTCGTCAGGGTAAGAACTCAGTAGCGACGGGATGTAATCAGGTGGAAGGTTCTTCGCATTGTCGAACGTGCTGGCCTGAATCAGTCCATACAGCGCTGCAAGCTCTGGCTTTTCACGCACTGCCTTCACGAACTGCTGGTAGACGAACTTGAACCCTTCCGGCGTGGTCGTGACGTCAATACCGTTACGCAGCCCATCAACTTTGTAGCGCATACGGGCTATGATTTTTCGCCACGCCTGCTGCGCTTTGGCTGCCGCCATGACGTCCAGCTCATCCACCATCGCGTTACCGATTTTAAAACCGACTATTGAGCCGGGCTTCTCCATTGAGCGGCAGATGGTTGTCCCGCGGTACCGTCGCCCCTCGTAGAAGTGAACCTCTTTGTTCCCCTCGTTGATTTTGACGGTTAGCCCCCAATCGAAGGCTACCTCTTCAATCGTCGGGTAGAAGATGTCACGAATTTGCGGGTACGTCGGCGCGAAATAACCCTGATTAATCTTCGGGTGTTCCCACATCCCTTTGCAGATGCCGCCACACCCCACCCACGTCTTACCGGAACCGAACCCGGCAACGTAGGCTTTGAACTTTTGCTGCATTGCCAGGAAGCGCGCCTGAGGAATGTTAAGTGTCGGGCTGATTCCCATCGTCTGCCCTCGCATCCACTACGTTGATATTGATCTGCACTGGGGTCGGTTCATCGTCCTCACCATCACCGGCCAACTCTTTACGGAGTTTCTCGACCTCAAGCTGCCGGCGTTCGATTTCAATCTGCTGCAGGCGCTGGGCGAACTCGCTATCGGCCAGGCCAAGTCGCTTCATTACCGCTTCGAACATTCTTTCACGGCTGATGGCTGTAATTTCGACGCCGTTTTTGCCAACCTTCACGCCGGAGTAAGCGAGACGGGAAGCTGCCGGAAGTTTGCGCGTATCAGGGAAATAAGGCTGACCGATGCCGTCACCGTTGCAGCGCGGGCATTCTGGGTTTGGTTCTCGGTTGTGGTCGTAGCCATAGCCGCCGGAATCTTCGGGTTCACGTCTGTCACGCTCAACAGCCTCGAGTCTTTTCTCTTCGAACTCCACGGCATCACGCCACTGATACTGGTGACCAAAGCCCCAGCAGTAACGACACGCACCGCGGCGATACTGCGAAAGCTGATTTGCATCGAAAGTGGCTAGCTGCCACATCTGTTCGAGTACCTCATCGGCACTGCCAAGCGTGCGCGCAATGGACGCTTTTTGCTGCTGCGCAATAGCCTGCGCAACGTTAGGATTCGCTATAAGCTGACGACCGTAGTTTGGGTCACTATAACCAGCACGCGCAGCGGCGGCTGTGGCGTTATTGTCCTTCAGGTATTCAGCAATAAAGCGCTTTACCTTCGCGCTTAGCTTTATGTCCACCAGCTCATCTGCGCTTTTATCTTTCTGCGCAGTGCGCACTATCTTTCGCGGGTAAATTTTTGTATTTTGCGCAGCAGTTTTCTTGATATAGCGGCGAGCAGTTACATAATTAAGATTATGCGCCTCGCACCATTCCTTAGGGGATATGCCAGTAGCAGCGTGATCAGACAGGAACCGCTTCTGCAGCTCGCCCCAGTCCGGCTTAGCCATTGTTACCTCTAAACTGAATGAACTTTAGACGTCACTCACAGCTTCAGTATTTGAAGCAATGAAGTATTTTTCTCAAAGAAATCTTGAAATGAGGATTTAAGCTTATGAAATATGTATAACTACGATGACGTACAGAAAATCAAGACCAATCTCGAGTGGATAGTGCATCAAACCTCCGCCGAGTCTCATTTTCGCACTGAGCATGACCAATTAGTGATTTCCGATCTAATGGAACTCATCCAGACATATGAAACTCTTCTGGACCTCGTAAGTAAATTTGGTGCTTCTGTCTTAAACTCGGAAATCATAGCGGGACTATCAATAACAGAGGAGTTCATTGCTAAAGTTAAGCGAAATGAGGGTGCGATGTGAGCAACCAACACACTGAATGGCGATTGATTTGTATTTTGAAGCTTCAAACTAGTGGATTACAGTTTGAAGCTTGGGTTATTTAATTGCCGTACAGCCGATTGAAAAGGGCATTTTTCATCGCATCAGAATCAATCGGATCCAAGTTTAACCAGGTCAATGTCTCACGATTCTTTTCTGCATTGAAATCAGAAAACACACCATGAATATCACCGCTATCAGGTGAGTAGAGAACAGCAATATTCTGTTCTGGACAACTATGTGGTTTACACCCAGACAGCGCAATATACTTTTTGCCCGCAACAGTTACTTCGGTTGATGGCGTGCTCGTGCCACCACTTTTTACCCATGCTGGTAGTTTGTTTTTACTAATCAGCTGGGAGTAGCTTTTAGACGTGCTTTTTGCACTGGCGAAATCAGAAAGATACTGCCCCTCGTCCGCAAAAGCACTGAAAGATACAAAAGCCATAGCAGCGATAATCACTTTACCTTTCATGTTAATCCTCATTCCATAAAGACATCTCAACTCTATACCTTTGCAGTCTCTATGTCAGCCCTATCGATAATCAGAGCATTTGATGTTTCTGCCCAGCCCAAATGATCAGGTAAGGATTATCCTAATCGCTACCGCTTATGCTTGTTGATTACTGGCTATTTGCCAGGCTGTTTAGGACTCTGATGAGGAGTTTGCCACTCCAGGGAAGCATCTATAAAAAGAGCAAGTGAAACTGAGACTCTGGTAGCCCTCCATGTGAGGGCATTTTTTTACATTGCTGCGCTTCGCTTGTTAAATATCGAGTCTTTTCTACAATTTAAAGGTGCTTTGCTATGTCAGGTAAAGCCGTCGTTCAGAAATACCCGTGTGCTCAAGGAGGAGCCATCCCTAGTTCTTTCTTTCCAGCTCGATCTGCCTTATGCCAGCGAAATTATTGTTGCCCTTCTCAATTACGGCCAGTAGCGGCTTAATCCACAAGACTGCCTGGCAGTACGTCATTGAGCTGGCGGCAGCGGCACGATCATCGGCTTCGTCAACTGTGTCGGTATCGGCGTGCATTGCGCTGGAACGTAAACGGTACGCATATTCGTACAGCCCACCAGCAATGTCAGCAGGAACAGGCAGATCACAGGTTTTTTCACGGCGGAGAATCTCCCGGTATTCGATTAGGGTTTCTTCGGTGCTGGTATCGATCAGGGAGTTAAGCCTGTTGGCATGTTCTGCAAGCTGATTGAACCGATTGAAGTTGAATGCCTGAGTGGCGATCACTTGCTCCTGCAAAGAGTTGTCACTTCGCAGAACGTCATTATCGCTCTGAAGGCTACTGGTGTTTGAGCAACTCTTAACGAGAGCGATCGAAAGGCCAGCAATAACGAAAACGCAAAAAAGACCCGGATTAATTTTCATTGGTCCAGCCCCCAGCACGCCAGTGCGCTTTCCTGATCGCGCCGCTCGACCTGACCATAACAGCCATTCTTCTGGCCTTTAGTCAGACGGCAATCACGTCCACCGTCCTTAATCCACCAGCGAATTGCCTCACATGCACCTATTCGGTCACCGGCATTGATGCGCCTGTAGAAAGTTGAAGGGAAGCATTTACCGGGGCCGATGTTATACGGGCAGAAGGATGCGATACCCACCTTCTGTGGTTCTGTCAGAGGCACTTTGATATTGCGATCAACCCAAGCTAATGCCTTATCGCGTTCAATAGCGTTAACCTTCCGGCATTGCTCCTCAGTGGCCGTCATGCCTTTAACAACACGCCTGCCATCGATAACGGTCACGCCGTGACATAAAGACCAGACCCCACCCGGATCAACAACGGCCACCAGCGCATTGCCTTCTTTCTCGCTGATGAATTGGTCGAAAATGAGTGGTGCAGATGCACCTGACGCGATTAGTGTCAGCACTGCTGCGCTGAGCTTTGCTTTATTCGACATCATTCACCCCGGGCAGCTTTGCGGCGATCCGCTTTGATTTGGAAATAGAGGTTGGTAAGAAAGGTGAGTAAGCCAAACAGTAAACTACCGATCACACCTATAGCGGCCCATTGTTCGGGTGAGTAACCGTCAAGAAGTCTTCTGAACCAGTAAATGGCACTACCTCCCGATGCGCCATAGGAGATACCAGTAGTTAATTTGTCCATGCGATACATGCTCTCACCTCGCGTAGTTAGCGGGTGCTGTGTGTTTGAAAAGGGTAAGTCCGTCGGGACGATTAACGAGAAGGCGTGTCGATGATGGTACCCAGAGCCTGAAATCAAAAAGCCAGCGACAGGCTGGCAATGTGAGGGTAAGGCAATGAGCAGGGTATTATTTAGAAGCAAGAGACCTTTAAGCTAGCTAAACAGATGGCATTTGTGTAAAAAGATGACATCAATCAGCAGGTGTTCATCGTGAAATACATTCGGCTAATTTTAAAGCTCATAACAGCATCACTATATGTGTTTCTGGTTGTTTTTGGCTCTGGATTTGTAGGTTCGAGTACAGCCAATGCAATTAATCTTGAAACACTTAACCTAAATTACTCATTAATCGCAAAGGACTCGGCGGTATACGCACTCTGCGCGACTGGTGCGACATTAGTTGTTCCACCTGTCCTATATTTAATCCAACATTATGTCTGGCCAGTGTTGAAGTTTATCGGCTTTAAGATTCGCTTCTTCTTCCATGGATACTAAAAGGCTCGCACAGTAACGAGGCTTCACTTAATTTTTATCCTTTTACAACTTTGGCTCTTCAATACGTTCGCTTAGCACTTCGACCTCTCCATTGTTGGCGAGATCATCTCCACGAGTCACATACCATGCGCCGTAAATAGTTTCACCCGACTCTAAATCGTCGATTTTTTCGTGCACGTAGTAAGCAATCTGCCTGCTACCATTGTACTGAATCCAGTAATAGCCTTCTCTCATTATTCCTCCCCTCTCCGATATAGAAAGTATAAGAGGCAATGAATAGTGATGGTTTTAGAAATTCTTAAATCGCTATTAAGCAAAAAGCCCCACGGGGTTAACCGCAGGGCTTTAAACGAAGGCAATAACCCATCGTTAGAGCAAAATTACCACAGATTCGGGAAAAGTAAATAGCTCACGATAAATTCACGCCCTATTTTGTTATCTGCTTGAGCTGCGCATCAGCCCAGGCCTCTTCGATGTCAAACTTGGTGATTAGCTGATCGTAAAATGGTTTAACAGACTTCTTCCAAGTATCGAGGCTGATTGCATCCGTTATCTGACACACCGCTGCATATGCCTCTGTCGATGGGATTCGTTCATACCCCCGCCCGCTGCAGCGCTTGCAATCGGCCATAACCGGAACACCCTGCTGTTCTGTAAGGGCCTGATTAATGGCTTTCCCGCGTCCATGGCAATCTCTACAGGCACAACTAACTACCTTCTTACCCTTACACTGAGGGCAGAGAACGCGTGCAACCTCCCTTACCTGCCTGTGCACCTCATAGTCGGAAGGACGAAAATCTTCGACGCCCATTTGCAAAGACATCTTCACGAACCTCTTCTCTCTTGCCGGAGTGTGAGACTTCATGCTGAAAACCTCAGCATCAATGAACCCTTCCGCATTGCATCCATCGCATTGCTTCACGCTGGCGGCGCTGCGGGAATAGTCCTCGAACGCGAAGGTGGCCAGCTGATGCATCACCAGTGGTTTAATCTCTGCATCAAGCTTCCGTAATGCCGCAACACGGTCGCACCTGGTCAGCGCGAACTGGGCCAGCAGTTCGATCGCCCTCTCCCGGTCATTGGTGCTGATACCCATCTTCCCAAGAAAGGCGCAATAACCCAAAGCTGCCCTTTCCTGCGTCATGCCCATCGCAGCCATGATATCCGTTCCGCTTAATGAGTCTGACGCCGTAGCGCGCGGAGAGTCGCTAATCATTGTCGATTTGGCGAAGTGATATTTGAGGGTATTTTCAAGATTCATGCGGTCTCCAGCTCAGTAATGGTGAGTTCTAACTTCCCGCCCTTAACAACAGGCATTTTCACAACGCGATAATCCACAACCTGGCAGTCATCCAGCCAGAATCCCGCCTTGGTTAGAGCGTCAAATGCAGCTTTCTGCAGGTTATCCAGATCGCGGCGGCGGCGGTCGGGCATGTGACATTCAATTCGGATTTTGAGTGGTGCAGTCGTTCGAATAATAAGCCGGGCGCTTCGAATGACAGTGGCCACCTCATAGCGATACGCGACGCCATCGGCGCTAATATGCGTGCGCCCGCGGTTGTGCCGGTAATACCGGTTATTGCTCGGCGGCCAGGGCAAAGTGATTTGATATGTCTTCACGTTCACCCCCACATCCGGTTTCGCCAGCGGCTATCCGGGCGCGCTGGTGTATTTGAGGTCGGCAGGAATGCACTGACAGTCCAGGTCACGTAATCCGGGTTAAGGCTGCGCTCAACCCGGACGCCACGAGCTTTGTAACGTTTAACCAGCTCGTCGGCCTGTTCGGTGCTGCAATCGGTATGATGGAACCAGCTTTTCTTCATTCCATCACCCCGCGAAGCCAAGCAGCTGCGCGGCGACGTTTTCGGCCTCGTCACGGCTGCGGAATGAACGCGACAGGACCCAGCGCCAGAGTACATCGAGCGCAGCTTTATAGAGCTGCTGGAATTCGAGCTCGTCCATGTTGGCGAATGAGATGCTACGAGGATGCTTTTTGAGTGTGCCGTCAGGTAGCTGAATGGCATCAAAGTGCCCTGCTTCGACGATCACCCAGGAGCGGTAAGCATCGAAGGATTTGCACAGGCTAATGCCATTCGTGACGCGCCGGTAAGCAACCTGCTCAAGATACTGCTCAGCGGCATCGATCAGCGCCCCTTCATTCCCACCATAAGTAGCGAGGAACTTGGCGTAGCCGGTGATCAGCTTCCTCTCGTTACTCGAGATAGCTCCGCCGGTTGGTTCCCAGTATTCAAAACCGAGATTGAGAAGCGCGAAAAAGCGCCGGTGAAATGCCGGGTTTCGTACCCGCCTGAACTCGGCAACAAGAACATCGCCGAGCCGGGTTTTGGATTGCAGGATATCGCTGGTCTCGGGCGTTGCCGGGATCAGTATTCCTGAGTGGTGTTTGATAAGTTGTAATTCTAGCGCCATGGTTCTCTCCGTGGCGCATCAGGTATAGGGTGTTCAGGCCTATGAAAGAATAATATCAGACGGTGATGTAACTCGGTACCCCAGTCGTTTTGCAAATTGCATGAACCCGTTAAGAGTGAAGATCTCTTCATCCTCAAGTAACGGTCGTAATGAAACT
>Ga0207713_1000775_pt1 | contig 29493 bp, 20 predicted proteins | sample KBSS64metaG_FD_184404 | JGI IMG/M metagenome (GOLD analysis project Ga0207713, IMG submission 184404) | Switchgrass rhizosphere microbial communities from Kellogg Biological Station, Michigan, USA - KBS S6-4 metaG (SPAdes) (version 2) | ecosystem: Host-associated > Plants > Roots > Rhizosphere >... | reverse complement strand
CTGTCTTCCAGCCGCTCGGTATCGCCGTGCACCGCCTGCTGCGGCTCGACATTCTGATGACCGACAACCGGTTGCACCATGTGTTCGGCGGGTGGTTGATGGGCGCCGGTGGATTTGACTTCCTCCTGTCGCAAGCCGAGGCCGGCGGCGAATACCGACAGAAAACCGTAGCCACCGATGGATTCAGCCACCACATACGCCAGCGCAATCAACGCCAGGGCCAGATAGTCATTCGGGCTCAGAGTGCTGTCATCGTTGCGGATACGTAGCGAGAGGGTCAGACGACCGATGCCACGGCCCATCCAGTAGCCACAAAGCAACCCGGCCGGAACCGCCCACACAAGGCTGCGCAGTACCCAGTCTGGCCACTCGGCGGCAAACCCTTCACCGTTCAGTAGCAACAGCCCGAAGATCACGAAGGGAAATGCAACGCCGTCATTGAGCCCGGCCTCGCCGGACAGGCCGAAGCGCACGCTGTCGACGTCCCGCGCATCGTTGACCTGTACCAGCGCCGCGAGCACCGGGTCGGTCGGTGCCAGAATCGCGCCGATCAACAGCGAAGGGCCCCAATTCAGATCCAGGCCAAAATGCAGCAACAGGCAGACGCCAATGATCGTCAGCACCATCACCGGGCCCGCCAGGCCGAAAGCAATCCGCCAGCGTTTGTCGCGCAAAGGCAACCGCAACTTCAAACCGCAGACGAACAGGGAAAACAGCACCGCGACTTCGGTCAGGTGCTCCATCCACAACGAGGCTTCATTCAACGGCAGTTTCAGCAGATCGAGGCTTGCCGGCCCGATGCCGACGCCCAGCAGCAGACAAACAGCCGAGGTCGTGACCGGCATCCAGCGCAGGTACGACGATGTCAGCGCCAGGGTCAGCAGCACGGCACCGAGCACCGCTACCCAGATGATGAAGCTCATGACGCGCGGCCTGTAAGGTCAGTTCGATGCCGCCCCGACATAACCGGCCTAACCCGCAGTCGTGCGCAGGTATTCCGGCGTCAGCACGTTGAACCACAGCAGAATCATCGACACCAACAACGTCACCAGCACCAGCAGCGCGACACCCCACACGCTGGCCGAATACAGCAAACCCTGTTCCTTGCGCTCGTGCATGAAAGTCGGCAGGCCAACGAACAGCAGAAACGTCGAATAGATCGACGCCGCGCCGAGCACCAGCACCGCCAGCCAGCGGCTGGGATACAGGCCAGCGAGCCCGGCGATGAAAAACGGGGTGACGGTGTATGCCGCGAAACCGATGCACTGGTTGAGCGTCGGCCGCGCATCGAAGGTGCGCGACATCCAGCGAATGAATCCGCCGATGATCGCCACGCCGACCACGATGGTGACGTAAAGCAGGACACTCAGTTGCAAGGCGCTGGCACTGCTGAGCCTTACGGTTTCACCCACCGCCAGGCTCCAGCCGACATACGTGGTGCCAATGAACAGGCACACCGCCGGGACGAGGGCCAGCAACAGCAGGTGAGCAAGGTAATGGCGTGGATGAGCCTCTTCTTCGCGGCGGATGTCAGTCCAGGCGAAGTTCGGCTGGGTGAAGAGTTTGATAATAGGCGCAGACATGACGACCTCCTGATCTCTTGCAACCCGAACGGGCCATGAAGGTATGGAGAGGTCGCCTTGTCCAGCGGTTCACTTTTTCTGGCAAGTGGTTCAGAGCATCGGTTTGCCGCCGGTCACGCCATAGCGCTGGCCGGTGATGTAGCTGGCTTCGTCAGACGCCAGCAGTACATAGATCGGCGCGACCTCCACTGGCTGGCCGGGACGCCCCAGTGGTGTTTGCTCGCCAAAATGCTGCACTTCCTCATCGGGCATGGTCGAGACGATCAGCGGCGTCCAGATCGGCCCCGGTGCCACGCAATTCACGCGGATTTCCTTCGGGCCGAGCATTTGCGCCAGACCACCGGTGAAATTGGCGATCGCGCCTTTGGTGGTGGCGTAGGCGAGCAGGGTGGGCTTGGGCATGTCCGAGTTGATCGAACTGGTGTTGATGATGGAGGAGCCAGGTCCCATGTGTTTGATGGCGGCCTGACACAGGCGGAAGATCGCGGTGATGTTGACGTCGAAGGTCATCACCCATTCGTCGTCGGGAATCTCCTCGAAGGTTTCATGGGTCATCTGGAAGGCCGCGTTGTTAACCAGCACGTCGATGCGGCCGAAGCGCTCGACGGTTTGGTCCACCAACGCCTGGCACTGGGCTTTCTGGGCAATGTCACCAGGCAGCAACAGGCACTGGCGACCGGCCTGTTCGACCCAGCGCGCGGTTTCCTTGGCGTCTTCGTGTTCATTTAAATAGGCGACGGCTACGTCGGCACCTTCGCGGGCGAAGGCAATGGCCACCGCCCGGCCGATGCCGCTGTCGGCGCCGGTGATCAAGGCGATCTTGCCGGCCAGCCGACCGGAGCCGGTGTAGCTTTGTTCGCCGCAATCAGGATACGGCTCCATCTTGCGCTGGGAGCCGGGAACCGGTTGCGCCTGTTTCGGGAACGGGGGTTTTGGATAGTCGGTCATCGTCAATCTCCGGGTCTCAGGGCAGGTAGGCCGGTTGACCCGGCCCGTTTGCGCTGAGTTCGATCGGATTGACGCTTGGGTTTGCCCTGACGTGATTAGCGGGACTTGAGGGCTCGCTCCATCCGGGCAATGCCTTCTTCCAGCATCGAACGCGGGCAGCCGAAGTTCAGGCGCACGAATTGCTGGCTGTGGTCACCAAAGTCCAGACCCGGGCTGAGGCCGACGCGAGCGTGGTCCAGGAAGAACTTCTGCGGATCGTCCAGATCCAGCGCCGAGCAATCGAGCCAGGCCAGGTACGTGCCTTGCGGCACATTGATGGTCACGCCAGGCAAGCGGTTGCGCACCGCATCCACCAGCCAGTCACGATTGGCTTGCAGGTACTGCTTGAGTTCTTTGAGCCACGGACCGGCTTCGCTGTAGGCCACGCGGGTAGCTTCCATGCCCAACGGATTGACGCTGTCGACCATGCCGCAACGGGCGTGGTTGACGCGTTCGCGCAGGGCGGCGTCCTGGATGATCATGAACGAAGTCTTGAGACCGGCGATGTTGTAGGCCTTGCTCGCCGACATCAGGGTGATGGTGCGGCGGGCGATTTCCGGGCTCAGGGAGGCGGTCGGAATGTGTACGCGACCGTCGTAGCACAGCTCGGCGTGGATTTCGTCGGAGATGATCCAGGCGTCCTGGGCCACGCAGATGTCCGCCGCCGCTTGCAGTTCTTCGCGGCCGAAGACCTTGCCGATCGGGTTGTGCGGGTTGCTCAGGAGCAGGGCGCCGCCGCCGTGCAGGGATTCACGCAAGGCGTCCAGCGGGGTAGCGTAGGTGCCGTCGGCCTGGGCGTTGAATTCCAGCTCGACCTTGTTCAGGCCCCAATGGCCCGGTGCATGGCGCAGCGGCGGGTAGTTCGGGGTTTGCACCACGACGTTCTGCTGCGGTTGCACCAGCGCCTTGAGCGCCATGTTGAAACCCGACTCCACGCCCGGCAGGAAGATCAGCTCTTGCGGTTTGACCCGCCAGGCGAACTTGTTCCAGAGGTCGGCGACGATGGCTTCGCGCAAATTGTCCTGGGCCACGCTGTAGCCAACCAACGGGTGCAGCAGGCGTTGTTGCAGCGCCTCGATGACCACCGGCGGCGCGGCGAAATCCATGTCAGCGACCCACATCGGCAACACGTCGGCCGGATAGCGGCTCCACTTGGTGCTGCCGGTGTCGTGGCGGTCGAATACCTGATCAAAATCGAAAGTCATGCGCGGTCTCTGAAGGCGGAGATGGGTCGTGCCGGCGATGATAAACCCCCATCCCCTGTGGGCGCGAACTTGTGACCGATGAATGGCCGACGGTCGGTTTTCACACAGGCGGCGGGGGCGTTGTCTACAGTGAAAAAGTCGGCACTCGTGTGCCGCCACCGTGATTGTCCAGAACAAACCCGGCACCAGTACCGGGTTCCACCTGATCAGGAGTGCACGATGGATCTCAGCCGTCGTCAGTTCTTCAAGGTCGCCGGTATCGGCCTTGCAGGCTCTAGCCTGGGCGCGTTGGGCATGGCCCCGACGCAGGCCTTCGCCGAGCAGGTGCGCCATTTCAAGCTTGCCCACACCCATGAAACCCGCAACACCTGCCCGTATTGCTCGGTCGGCTGCGGCTTGATCATGTACAGCCAGGGCGATGCCGCGAAGAATGTTGCGCAAAACATCATCCATATCGAGGGCGACGCCGACCACCCGGTCAACCGCGGCACCCTGTGCCCCAAAGGCGCCGGCCTGCTGGATTTCATTCACAGCCCCGGCCGCTTGCAGTACCCGCAGGTGCGCAAGCCCGGCAGCAGCGAATGGACCCGGATCACCTGGGACGAAGCCCTCGACCGCGTCGCCGACCTGATGAAGGCCGACCGCGATGCCAATTTCGTCGAGCAGAACGCCCAGGGCCAAACGGTCAATCGCTGGCTGACCACCGGATTCCTCGCGGCGTCGGCGGCGTCCAACGAAGCGGGTTACATCACCCACAAGGTGGTGCGCAGTCTCGGCATGCTGGGGTTCGATAACCAGGCGCGTGTCTGACACGGCCCGACGGTGGCAAGTCTTGCCCCGACGTACGGCCGTGGAGCCATGACCAACACCTGGACCGATATCGCCAATGCGAATCTGATCCTGGTGATGGGCGGCAACGCAGCAGAAGCCCACCCTTGTGGCTTCAAATGGGTGACCGAAGCCAAGGCGCACAACGCCGCGCGGCTGATTGTGGTCGATCCGAGGTTTACCCGGACCGCATCCGTGGCCGATTACTACGCGCCGATTCGCACCGGCAGCGACATCGCGTTCATGGGCGGGCTGATCAATTACCTGCTGACCGAGGACAAGATCCAGCACGAATACGTGCGCAACTACACCGACGTATCGTTCATTGTCAGAGCCGGATTCGGCTTCGAGGACGGGCTGTTCACCGGTTACGACGCGGCCAAGCGCAGCTACACCGACAAATCCACCTGGGGTTACGAACTGGGCGAGGACGGCTTCGTCAAAGTCGACCCGACCCTGCAGGACCCGCGCTGCGTCTATCAACTGATGAAGCAGCATTACAGCCGCTACAACATCGACCTGGCGAGCCAGATCTGCGGCATGCCGGTCGATGCGATGAAAAAGATCTGGGAGGAAATCGCCACTTGCTCGGCGCCGGGCAAGACCATGACGATTCTTTATGCACTGGGCTGGACCCAGCACTCGATCGGCTCGCAGATCATTCGCAGCGCGGCGATGGTGCAACTGCTGCTGGGTAACGTCGGCATGCCCGGCGGCGGGGTCAATGCTTTGCGCGGGCACTCGAACATTCAGGGCCTGACCGACCTTGGTCTGCTGTCCAACGCGCTGCCGGGTTACCTGACCTTGCCGACCGACGCCGAGCAGGATTACGCGGCCTTCATCCATAAACGCACGCAAGTCCCGCTGCGGCCGGGGCAATTGTCCTACTGGCAGAACTACAGCAAATTCCACGTCAGCCTGATGAAAGCCTGGTACGGCGCCAATGCCACCGCCGAGAATCAGTGGGCCTACCACTACTTGCCGAAACTCGACATCCCCAACTACGACATCCTCAAGGTGTTCGACCTGATGGGGCAGGGCAAGGTCAACGGCTACATGTGTCAGGGCTTCAACCCGATTGCCGCGCTGCCGGACAAGAACCGGGTGATGGCGGCACTGGCCAACCTGAAATGGCTGGTGGTGATGGACCCGCTGGCCACCGAAACTTCGCAGTTCTGGGAACACGTCGGGCCATTCAACGATGTGAAGAGCGCCGACATCCAGACCGAAGTCATCCGCCTGCCAACCACCTGTTTTGCCGAAGAGGACGGCTCGCTGGTCAACAGCAGCCGCTGGCTGCAATGGCATTGGAAAGGCGCCGACGGCCCCGGCGAGGCGCGCACCGACGTGCAAATCATGAGTGCGCTGTTCCTGCGTCTGCGTGAGCGATATCAGGCGGAGGGCGGCAAATTCGCCGACCCGCTGTTGAAACTGTCGTGGCCGTACAAGATCGCCGAAGAACCCTCGCCGGAAGAGATCGCCAAAGAGGTCAACGGCTACGCCACCACCGATTTCACCGACGCCACGGGTGCGGCGATCAAGGGCAATTCGCAACTGGCCGGGTTCGCCCAGCTCAAGGATGACGGCAGTACCGCGTCCGGCTGCTGGATTTTCTGCGGCAGCTGGACCGAAGCCGGCAACCAGATGGCCCGCCGCGACAACAACGACCCTTACGGCATGCATCAGCATCAAGGCTGGGCATGGGCCTGGCCGGCCAACCGGCGGATTCTCTATAACCGCGCTTCGGCGGACGTCGCCGGCAAGCCGTGGGATCCGAAAAAGCGCCTGGTCTGGTGGAACGGCAAGGCCTGGGGCGGCACCGATGTGCCGGATTACAAGGCCGACGTGCCGCCGGAAGCCGGGATGAACCCGTTCATCATGAACCCCGAAGGCGTGGCGCGGTTCTTCGCCGTCGACAAGATGAACGAAGGGCCATTCCCCGAGCACTACGAGCCGTTCGAAACGCCGATCGGCATCAACCCGCTGCACCCGGAAAACAAGAAAGCCACCAGCAACCCGGCGGCGCGGATCTTCGATTCGGTGTGGGACAGCCTCGGCGTGGCCAAGGATTACCCGTACGCCGCCACCAGCTACCGGTTGACCGAGCACTTCCACTTCTGGAGCAAGCACTGCAAGTTGAACGCGATTGCTCAACCCGAGCAGTTCGTGGAAATCGGCGAAGTGCTGGCCAAAGAGAAGGGCATCGCTGCCGGCGATCGGGTGCGCGTGAGCAGCAAACGCGGGTTCATTGAAGCGGTGGCGGTGGTGACCAAAAGGATCCGGCCGTTGCAGGTCAACAACCAGGTCGTGCACCAGATCGGCATTCCGCTGCACTGGGGTTTCACCGGCCTGACGCGCCACGGTTACCTGACCAACACCCTGGTGCCGTTCCTCGGCGATGGCAATACACAGACCCCGGAATCCAAGTCATTCCTGGTCAACGTGGAGAAGCTCTGATGGAGAATCTTTAGATGGCCAGCCAAGACATCATTGCCCGCTCGGCCACCACGACCCCGGCGCCTTCGATACGCGGCCAGGAACAGGTGGCCAAGCTGATCGACACCACCAAGTGCATCGGCTGCAAGGCCTGCCAGGTCGCATGCTCGGAATGGAACGAGCTGCGCGACGAGGTCGGCCACAACCACGGCACCTACGACAATCCGCAGGACTTGAGCGCCGATTCATGGACGCTGATGCGCTTCACCGAGCACGAAACCGACGTCGGCAACCTCGAATGGCTGATCCGCAAGGACGGCTGCATGCACTGCGCCGAGCCCGGTTGCCTGGCGGCGTGCCCCAGCCCCGGCGCGATCATCAAGCACGCCAACGGCATCGTCGATTTCGATCAGGATCATTGCATTGGCTGCGGTTATTGCATCACCGGTTGCCCGTTCAACATCCCGCGCATTTCGCAGAAAGATCATAAGGCCTACAAATGCACGCTCTGTTCGGACCGGGTGGCGGTGGGGCTGGAGCCGGCCTGCGTGAAAACCTGCCCGACCGGAGCCATCGTGTTCGGCACCAAGGACGACATGAAAACCCATGCCGCCGAACGCATCGTCGACCTGAAAAGCCGTGGCTTCGACAACGCCGGCCTGTATGACCCGCAAGGCGTCGGCGGCACCCACGTCATGTACGTGCTGCACCACGCCGACACCCCGAAAATCTACGCCGGCCTGCCGGACAACCCCGAGATCAGTCCGCTGGTGGGTTTGTGGAAAGGCATCAGCAAGCCGTTGGGTCTGCTGGCCATGGGCGCGGCGGTGCTGGCCGGGTTCTTCCATTACGTGCGGATCGGCCCGAACCGGGTCGAGGAAGATGAACATCCCGAACCGCCCGACACCTCGGTGCACGTCGTCGATCCGGCGGTGCACACCTTCGACCCACGCGGGGAGGGCCGGCCATGAGCAACAAGACGATCCTGCGCTACACCGCCAACCAGCGCACCAACCACTGGCTGGTGGCGATTCTGTTCTTCATGGCCGGCCTGTCGGGGTTGGCACTGTTCCATCCGTCGATGTTCTGGCTGACCAATCTGTTCGGCGGCGGGCCGTGGACGCGAATCCTGCACCCTTTCATGGGCGTGCTGATGTTTGTGTTCTTCCTGGGGCTGGTGTTTCGCTTCTGGCGCTCGAACTTTTTCATCGACAACGACTGGAAATGGCTGCGGCGCATCGACCGGGTGCTGGTCAACGACGAAGAGACCGTGCCGGCGGTGGGCAAATATAACGCCGGGCAAAAGCTGCTGTTCTGGACTTTACTGCTGTGCATGCTCGGATTGCTGTTCACGGGGCTGGTGATCTGGCGCGCGTATTTCAGTCATTACTTCGGCATCACCACGATCCGCTGGGCGATGTTGCTGCACGCACTGGCGGGGTTTGTGCTGATCCTGAGCATCATCGTTCACATCTATGCCGGGATCTGGATCAAGGGCTCGGTGGACGCAATGATGCACGGCTGGGTCAGCCGCGCCTGGGCCAGGAAACACCATGCACTCTGGTATCGCGAGGTGGAGAGCAAAGATCCGCCAGAGCGACCGGTCACAAAAAAGGGCTGACAGTTGCCAACCATCCTCGAACCCGGAGAAATCGAAGCGGCGGCCAGTTCGCCGCCGTTTCTGCACCTGCCGCCGCACAACCTGTTCACGCTGCGGGCCCAGCGTCTGGAACGTTTGGCCGAAGGGCATCCGCTGGCCGATTACCTGCGCTTGATTGCCGGTTTGTGCCGGGTCCAGCAGCAAATCCTCGATGATCCGCCCTCGACCGCGCCGCTTGATGAACAGCGGCTGGAAGTCTGCCGGCAACACGGCATGCCACCGTTTGCTGCCGAAACCTTGATTCGCGAGGACACCTGGCAGCTGTATTTCGAGGCCTTGCTCCAGCGTTATGTCGCCCCTGAGCAACCGGCGGTGGGCGAGGCCGTGACCACGCTGCGCATCGCCAGTCCCGGCCAGTTACGCGCGTGGGCCGTGGCGCTGGTCAGCGGCCAGTATTCGCTGGTGCCGGCGGCGCTGGTGCCGTTTCTCGGGGCGGCGCTGCAAGCGGCGTGGAGTCACTGGCTGCTCAGTGCGCCGAACCTGCAACTGACACCCGGCGACAGCCTCAGCCAGTGTCCGGCTTGTGGCTCGCCAGCCATGGCCGGGGTGATCCGCCATCGCGGCAAACACAACGGCCTGCGTTATCTGGTGTGTTCGCTGTGCGCCTGCGAATGGCATGTGGTGCGGGTCAAGTGCGTGTATTGCGAGCAGAGCAAAGGGCTTGAATACCTGAGCCTCGAGGATGACCGTCACGCCGCCAATCAGGCGCCGTTGCGCGCCGAAGTCTGTCCGGGCTGCAACAGCTACCTGAAGTTGCTGTATCTGGAAAACGACGGGGAGGGCGAGGCGCTGTCGGCAGATCTGGGCAGTCTGCTGCTCGACATGCGCCTGGCTCAGGACGGCTATCAGCGCCTGGCGCCTAATCTGTTGCTGGCGCCCGGCGACGAATAGGCCTCAGCGGTGCGGCAACTCAACGCGTGCGCGCAAGCCGCCGCTGCGGCGGTTACGCAAACTGAGTTCGCCACCCTGTTCACGAATGATTCCCCGTGCCGCCGAAAGACCGAGCCCGACCCCGCCGGTGTCGCGGTTGCGCGAGGTCTCGAGTCGGAAGAACGGATCGAATACCCGCTCCAGTGCGTCCTCAGGAATTCCCGGCCCCTCGTCTATCACCTCGATGCGGATCGACGTGTCATCGCTGCTCAGCGCCACGCTGGGGCGCTGTGCGTATTTCACCGCGTTATCCAACAGATTGACGATGACCCGTTTGATGCCCAGCGGCCGGCCGTCGTACACCACATGTGCCGGACCGCTGAAGTCGATGTCGATGTGCTGATCGCGGTAGTCATCGACGATGGTTTGCAGCAACTCCGACAGATCGAACGCGGTGGATTGCTCCAGGTGGGTGTCTTCCCGGAAGAACGCCAGGGCGGCGTTGATCATCGATTGCATTTCCTCGATGTCGCGGATCAGTTTGCCCTGATGGTCCAGATCCTCCATGAACTCGCTGCGCAGGCGCATCCGGGTCAGCGGGGCGCGCAAGTCGTGGGAGATGGCGGCGAGCATGTGGGTGCGCTCGCCGATGAAATGCTGGATCTGCGCCTGCATCGTGTTGAACGCGACGATGGCCTGACGGATTTCGTGCGGGCCTTCGAGATGAATCGGCGGCGCTTTCAGATCCCCGCCGAAACGCCGCGCCGCATGGGCAAAGCGCTGCAACGGCTGAGCCAGTTGCCGTGTGGCGAGCCAGGCGACCAACAGGGTGGCGACCAGCCCCAGGGCAACGATGACGGCAATCCGCACGTTCAGGCTCAAGCCCCAACTGCGCTCCGGCGGCGTGAACGACAGCCAGCTGTCATCGGCCAGCCGTACCAGCGCCATGTAGTGCGCGCGAGGGCTACCGGCTGGCCAGTCATCGGGGTTGAACACGTCGATCTGCCGGTCATCGCCGAGCAATTGCCGCAGCGCCGGCACTTTTCCGGCCTCGACCTGTTCGCCTTCCCCCGGCAGGCCGAAGTCGACCCGACGAGGTTTCCACAGCACTTCAAGCATCGGGCTGCTGGCGGCACTGGCCAGTTGCGGGCGCAAGGTCGCCGGCGCTGCCTCGATCACTCGGGTGGTGGCGGCGATCTGTTCCAGCAGCCCGGTGCGCTCGATCGGCGGTCGGGCCCAGATCCCCGCGACCTGAACGAACAGCGCATTGAGCAGCAGCGAAGCGAGCATCGCCGCGACGATTGTCAGGGCAATCCGCCGGCTGAGGGTGTCGCGCCGCAGCATCCGGCCGATCATGAGCGGCTGACCTTGGCGGTGAACATGTAGCCGCCGTTGCGCACCGTGCGGATCAGGTCCGGGCGTTTGCTGTCCGGTTCGATCTTGCGCCGCAGCCGGCTGATCTGCACGTCGATGCTGCGGTCATAGGCGTCGTGGCCCTGGCCGTGGGTCAGGTCGATCAGTTGTTCGCGGGTCAGGATGCGTTGCGGATGTTCAAGCAACACCAGCAGCAGGTCGAATTCGCCGGCGGACATCGGAATCATCACGCCTTCGGGCGAGCGCAGTTCGCGGCAGGTGATGTCCAGATGCCAACCGGCGAAGGCCATGACCGGCCGTGAAGGCTCGGCGCCGGACGGAGCGTTCTCACCGACCCGACGTTGCAGCGCGCGCACCCGGGCCAGCAATTCCTGCGGGGCAAAGGGTTTGGTCAGGTAGTCGTCGGCGCCCAGTTCCAGGCCGACAATGCGGTCGCTCAACTCTGCCATCGCCGTGAGCATGATGATCGGAATGCCCATCTGCGCCCGGACCTTCTGGCACAGGCTCAGGCCGCCCTCGCCGGGCAGCATCAGGTCGAGGATGATCGTGTCCGGCCGCGCCTGGGCAATGGCCGCCCACATGGCCTCGCCATGGGCGGCGACATCGACCTGATAGCCGTGCTGAACGAAGAACTTCTTCAGCAAGGACAGAATTTCCCCGTCGTCATCGACGATCAGCAATCTGCTCACGTTTGCGCAATCCATGAACCCAAAAGAAGCGCATCTAAAACCATTTCGATGCGCCGGTCATATATTTCAATCCTGCAACATTCCTTCAGCGCGGACATCAGCCGGACATCGTCGGGCAAACATCCGCAGGCACTCTGCACGCCTTCCAAACAATGGGGCTCAACATGAAGGACATGAACAGCGGCTACATCACCCGGGACCATGGCGCCGTGCGCCCGTTGATCCTGACCCAGCGCACCACCGCACCGGGCCCGGACACGCCGATCCTGTTCCAGGAGACGTGCCTGGGGCTGGCCAACGATCAGAGTCAGTTGATCCTGCGCCGCTATTTCGAACGGTTCAGCCCGACCGAGGCCCATTGGGTCGAATACCTGCACACGATTCCTACCGCCGAATTCATTCAATGGATCATGACTCACGGCCAGTTGCGCATCGAGTGCTCCGACAACACCCCGCACAGCCACGTCCACGCTTGAACAAGGAAACACCATCGATGACTAGCCATCGCTCACTGGCCGTGTTGTTTGCCGCCACCCTCAGCCTGTCGGGGTGCAGCAGCAAGAAGCTTCCGACCGAGCCGCAGGCCGGATTTTTACGGGATTACAGCGTGCTCAAGGAAGGGCAGACCGCTTCGGGGCAGACGATCCTGAGCTGGGTCAGCCCGGCATTGGCGAGGGGCCGTTACACCCAGGTTTACCTGGCGCCGAGCGAGTTTTATCCACGGCCCCAGCCTTCGCCGCGCATTCCCCAAAGTACTTTGTCGGGCGTAGCCCATTATTACGACGCAGCCCTCAGGCTGGAGCTGGGCAAAGTGCTGCCGCTGGCGTCGAAACCCGGCCCGAACACACTGATCGTCAAACCGGCCATCACCCAGGTCGCCGCCAGTACTCAGGGTCTGCGCTTTTATGAATGGCTGCCGGTGACGCTGGTTGCGGCCGGCGTGAGCAGCGCCACCGGCATTCGTGACCGCGACAGTGAGATCGCCACGGAAGTGTCCTTCGAGGACGGTTCCACCGGCGAGGTCGTGGCCGAAGTGGTGCGCAAGGGCAAGGGCGTGCCGCTGGAAAACGACAAACAGGTCATGACGCCCGATAACGTGAAAGCCGTACTCAATGGCTGGGCCACGGACTTGAGTCAAACCTATGTACCGATTCAGCGGGCCGCGCTGCGCTAGAAGCAGGGTGGTCTAACATCATCAGGCGTATTTCGATTTCGGGAGTGCCTGATGTCCGTGAGTGTTGCCCTGCGGTTACCGTCGATTGACAGCCTGTTGCGCCACCCGGCGTGCCAGCCATTGGCCGAGCGTTACGGGCGCGAGGCGCTGTTGACGGGGTTTCGCCAGTTACTGGATGACTTGCGCGAAGCGGTGGTGGCGGGGCAACTGACCGCCGTTGAAATCAGCCCTGAAGCGCTGGCCGGAAGAGTTGCCGAACGTCTGGCATTGAAGCAGCGCAGCCAGGTGCGTCGGGTGTTCAACCTGACCGGCACCGTGCTGCACACCAACCTCGGCCGGGCTTTGTTGCCCGAAGAAGCCATTGACGCCGTGCAACTGGCGGCGCGCCATCCCTTGAATCTGGAGTTCGATCTGGCCAGTGGCAAGCGCGGTGACCGCGACGATCTGATCGAAGGCCTGATCCGCGAGCTGACCGGCGCCGAAGCCGTGACCGTGGTCAACAACAATGCCGCCGCCGTGCTGCTGACGCTCAACAGCCTCGGCGCGCGCAAGGAAGGCATCATTTCCCGGGGCGAGCTGATCGAGATCGGCGGCGCGTTCCGCATCCCCGACATCATGAGCCGCGCCGGCGTGCGCCTGCACGAGGTCGGCACCACCAACCGCACCCATGCCCGCGACTACGAAGCGGCGATAGGCCCACGCAGCGGCCTGATCATGCGCGTGCACGCGAGCAACTACAGCATCGAAGGCTTCACCGCCCGGGTGCCGACCTCCGAACTGGCGGCGTTGGCCCATCGAAATGACTTGCCGCTGCTCGAAGACCTCGGCAGCGGCAGTCTGCTGGACCTGACCCGCTGGGGCTTGCCGGCGGAACCGACGGTGCGTCAGGCGCTGCTCGATGGCGCTGACATCGTCACTTTCAGCGGCGATAAACTGCTTGGCGGGCCCCAGGCGGGGTTGATTGTCGGGCGCAAGGACTTGATCGCGAAGATCAAGAAGAACCCGCTGAAACGCGCATTGCGGGTCGACAAACTGACGCTGGCGGCACTGGAAGCGGTGCTCGGACTCTATCGCGACCCGGATCGTCTGGCCGAACGCTTGCCGAGCCTGCGCCTGCTGACCCGGCCGCAAGCTGACATTCTGGCCCAGGCCGAACGCCTGCAACCGGCCTTGTCTCAAGTGTTGGGCGAAGAGTGGAACGTCACGGCAGAGCCCGCGTTGGGCATGATCGGAAGTGGCAGCCAACCGGTGGCGCGCCTGCCAAGCGCAGCGCTGTGCCTGCGCCCACAGGTATCGAAACGCCTGCGCGGACGTTGCCTGCTGAATCTGGAAGCCGCGCTGCGTGCCCTGCCGATCCCGGTGCTCGGGCGCATCGATGACGACGCGTTGTGGCTGGATCTGCGGCAACTCGACGATGAACCGGCGTGGCAGGCACAACTCGGGCAGTTGCAAACGTGATCGTCGGCACGGCGGGGCACATCGACCACGGCAAAACGTCACTGCTCGAAGCGCTGACCGGGCAAACCGGCGACCGCCGCCCGCAGGAGCGCGAGCGCGGGATGACCATCGACCTCGGTTATCTGTACGCCGAACTGGCACCCGGCGCCGGGCTGACCGGTTTCATCGACGTGCCGGGCCACGAGAAATTCACCCACAACATGCTGGCCGGCGCGCAGGGCATCGATCTGGTGTTGCTGGTGGTGGCGGCGGATGACGGGGTGATGCCGCAGACCCGCGAGCATCTGGCGATTGTCGAGCTGCTGGGCATTCCACGGGCGCTGGTGGCGATCACCAAGTGCGACCGGGTCGAGGCGGGCAGGGTGGAAGAGGTTCGCCGACAGGTTGAAAGCCTGCTGGCACCCGGGCCCTATGCCGAAGCACCGTTGCTGACGGTTTCCAGCGTGACGGGCGAGGGCGTCGACGAGCTGCGCGAGGCGTTGCTGGAGATAGACGCAGAGGAGCGCAGTCGCGAAGGCGGTTTTCGCCTGGCCATCGACCGGGCGTTCAGTGTCGCCGGCGCCGGTATTGTGGTGACGGGGACGGCGCTTTCGGGCTCGGTCGCCGTGGGTGACAAACTCAGCCTCGGCCCGGCGGGCAAAACCGTGCGGGTCAGAGGTCTGCACGCGCAGAATCAGACTGCCGAACAAGCCTTCGCCGGCCAGCGCGTGGCCCTGAACATCAGCGCGGATCGCCTGGAACTCGGGCAGATCCATCGCGGCCAATGGTTGCTCGCCGAATGGCTGCACACGCCGACCCAGCGGCTGGATATCGAATTCCGGTTGTTGCCGGGCGAGCGGGTTTTCGAGCATTTCCAGCCGGTGCACCTGCATCTCGGCACGCAGGACGTGATCGCCCGGGTCGCCTTGCTGGAGGGTTCGAGCCTGGCGCCCGGCGAGCGCATGTTTGCGCAAGTGCTGACGAACGTCCCGGTGCACGGCGTCCACGGTGATCCGCTGATCCTGCGTGATGCCAGCGCCCAGCGAACCCTTGGCGGCGGGCGCGTCCTTGATCCTTTCGCCCCGGCCCGCCAGCGGCGCAGCCCGGAACGGCTGGCACAACTGCGGGCACTGGCGATCAGCTCCGAGCTGGAACAGGCCTTGCCGACGTTACTGGAATACAGCGCAAGCGGCCTCGACCCGCAACGCCTGGAGCGACAGTTCAACCGTCCGCGTGACGGCTGGACGCTGCCGGACAATGTCCGCCTGATCGAAACCCGTCAGGGCCCGGTGCTGTTCAATGCGCAGCGCTGGGGCATGCTCAAGTTCAGGCTGCTGGAGCAGCTGGCGCGCTTTCATGAGCTGGAGCCCGATCAGATGGGCCCGGACCGCGACCGTCTGCGGCGTTTCAGCAGTTTGAGCCTCGAACGCGCGACCTTCATCAGCCTGCTGGAAGAGTTGCTCGGCGCCGGCTCGCTGGTCGCCAGCGGCCCGTGGCTGCATTTGCCCGACCATCAGGTGCGCCTGAGCGCCGACGACGAAACCCTGTGGCAGGCGTTGCAGCCGTTGTTCGAACAGGCTGGTTTCGATCCGCCGTGGGTACGTGACGTGGCGAAAGTCGTCGGTCTGGAAGACGCGATCGTGCGTTTGCTGCTGCGCAAACTGGCGCGCCTTGGCGTGATGCATCAAGTGGTGCGCGACCTGTTTGTCACCGACATCACGCTGCGGCAAATGGTGGCGGTGCTGCTGCGCCTGGCCGAAGAAAATCCGCAGATCGAAGTCACGGCCTTCCGCGATGCGCTAGGCTTGGGACGCAAGCGCAGTATTCAGATCCTTGAATACTTCGATCGGCTGGGCCTGACCCGGCGCGTCGGCGAAGGCCGGCAAATCCGCACCGACAGTGCGCTGGCCAACCCCGGCGCCGACTGAGTTCAAGGAAGGCAATCGCGCCCGGTGGCGCGGCCGGGCTTCAAACCCGGTTGGGGACGGCATCCGTTCCCGGGCAGGTTCGACTCCGGCTGCCTTCCGCCATTTCTCCCCTCAAAACCCCAGTGGGTACTGGATCACCACGTAGATCCGGTCAATGTCGTCGCCCGCCTGAGCGCTGTTGGCCCGGTGCGAAACGTGGGACAGCTGCACCGACAGATCCTTGGCCGCGCCGGATTGGACGATGTAACGCAGATCGATGTCGCGTTCCCAGTGTTTGCCGCCGTCCCCTTGCTGAGGCTGGTATTGCCCGCTGTCCGCGTCAAACGGGTTATAGGCGCCGCCCTTGGGCGCGTGGGTGCCGTCGATGTGGCTGCCGGCGACGTAGCGGGTCATGAAGTTCAGCCCGGGAATGCCGAAGGCGCCAAGATCCAGGTCGTAGCGCGCTTGCCAGGAGCGCTCGTGGGCGCCGTTGAAGTCGGCGTATTTGATCGAGTTGGCCAGGTAGATCGAGTCGCCGCCGACGAAATCGAACGGCGTGTCGCCATTGATGCGTTGCCAGCCGAGCATCACCGCGTGGGCGCCGAAGGTGTATTTGCCCGATAGGCTGAACGCCGTGTTGTCGATGTCGCCGGCTAATGCCTGCCCGGTGTCGCGGGTGTGGTAGACGTTGGCGTCAAGCAACAGACCGGACTGTTTGAAATGCAGGTTGGCGTAGTACTGGCGCCAGGTGTCGCTCAGATCGGACGCATACAGCGCGCCGCCCACCGGGCTGTCGCTGAACAGCTCGGTGCCGACAAAACTGATGCTTTCGCCTTGGGTGCTGGCGCCATAGCCCTGGAAGTCGCCTTTGCCGGAAGAGCTGTCCTGATTCTTGAACGCCGTGAAGCGCCCGGCCACAACGCGTGCGTTTTCGATTTCGTGGCTATCGAGCAGCAACCCCGTGGCGTATTCCGGTTGCAGGCGTTTGTCCGAGGTGTCGAACACCGGCGTTTCCACGGTCATTTCACCGAAGGCGAGGGTGGTTTTCGAAGTCTTCAACTTCAGCGCACCACCGGCGCTGGAGTATTCGCTTTCGCTGCGGCCATCACTGTCCACCGGTAATAATCCTGTGCCGGAGTGCCCCTTGCCGCCATCGAGTTTCAGCCCATAAAAGGCGTGGGCATCGAGACCAACCCCGACGGTTCCTTCAGTGAAACCGGATGCGAAAGTGCCGATAAACCCTTGAGCCCATTCCTGTTTGTAGTTTTTTCCAGCGGGCGAGGGCGAGCGGTAATCGTTGCTCAGAAAGAAGTTGCGGCTGAGCACCTCGGTCTTGGCGTCGTCGAGAAAACCGCTGGCAAATGCCGAGTCGGCCATTGCGCAATACAACAGTGCCAGGGCGAAACGCGGTTGCATGAAACCTTTCATGTGTCAGTGACCGGCCGTGATGGAAGTTGCCGGATACTGAAGCAAACATTGGTGCTGCGATTGAGCGGATGTGCTGAGTCAGCGTCCTCAGGTCACCCGGCCTTTTCGTTGCCTGGAAGGATCGACAGCGGCGGCTCTTGATGCCTGCAGAAGACTGGCGAAGGCCGCCTTGTCGATCGGGCGACTCATGTAATAACCCTGGACTTCGTTGCATTGATCCTTGCCCAGGATGTCCAGTTGTTCCTCGGTTTCGACGCCTTCGGCGGTCACGGTCAGCCCCATCGCTTTACCCAGTCCGATGATGGCCTGCACCACCGCACGATCATTGGCGCCGGTGCTGATGGACGCGATGAAGCGTTTGTCGATCTTGATGCCGTCGAACGGGTAGGCACGCAGGTAGCCAAGGGAGGAATAACCGGTGCCGAAGTCGTCCATGTTCAGCCGCACGCCCAGTTCCTTGAGCGCGTTCATGGTGGTCAACGCGCCGTCCGTGTCGTTGAGCATCACGTTTTCGGTGATTTCCAGCTCCAGCCGGCTGGCCGGGAAGCGAGTGCCGACCAGCACTTCACGTACATCTTCGACCACATCGCTGATCGCAAACTGCGCAGGTGACAGGTTCACCGACAGGAGAATGTCCGCCGGCCACGTAAGCGCCGTTTCACAAGCCTCACGCAGGACCCAGCGACCCAGGGGAACAATCAGGTCGGTCTGTTCGGCCAGCGGAATGAATAAATCCGGTCCGAGCAACCCTGTTACCGGATGCTGCCAGCGCACCAGAGCCTCGACCGAAACGATTTCCTTGCCATCGACCTTGTATCGGGGTTGATAGTGCAGCACGAACTCGTTGTTCTTCAGGGCCCTGCGCAGGTCGTCCTCCATCTGCCGGCGGGTCTGGATCTGGTCGCTCATGTGCGCTTCGAAATAGCACCAGGTGTTCTTGCCTTCGGATTTGGCCTGGTACAGCGCAATGTCCGCGCAACGGATCAGCTCGCTGGCCACGTACCCGTGACGCCGGCTCAGGGCGATTCCGACACTGGCGCCGATGTGCAACGGTTGCTGTTCGAAGAGGATGGGCTGATGCAGGCTGCCGATCAGGCGTGTGCAGAATCTGTCGATCTCCTGATGCGTGTCCATGCCGCAGAGCACCACGACGAACTCATCACCGCCCAGACGGGCGACGATATCGTGGTCGCGCGTGCATTCGCGCAGACGGCCGGCAACCTCTTGCAACACCGCATCGCCGGCCGGGTGCCCGAGGGAATCGTTGATCGGTTTGAAATTGTCCAGGTCAATCATCAGCACCGATAAAGGCGGAGCGTGCTCCTTGAGCAACAGGGCGTCATCCAGATAGCGCGACAGTTTGTTGCGGTTGGGCAGACCCGTCAGCGCGTCATGCAAGGACAGGTGCTGGATCTGCGCATGGGCGGCGACTTCATCGGTGATGTCGCTGGCCGTGCCGCGATAGCCGACCACTGCCCCTCTTTCCACGATGGGCCTGGCCGAGAGGCGGCAGTGGCGTTGTTGTTCCTTGCGGTCACGGTAGGTGCAGCGCAGGTCGCTGGCGTTGCTCTCCTCATCGAGTTTCTTCAGCCACAGATCCAGCGGCGTGGTGTCGCAGACAAGCAAGTGCCCGATGTGTTTCCCGATCCACTGCGCCTGCGGATAGCCGGTGACCGCGCTGAACCGGGTCGACAGATAGGTGATGGACAACGCTTCATCCACCTCCCAGATCCAGTCGGACGCCGCTTCGGCCACCGCCCGAAAGCGCTCCTCGCTGGCTTCCAGTGCGCGGTTGGACGCCAGCAGTGCCTGATTCGACGCCTGCATCGCTTCGAAACTGTCGTCGACATACCGCGAGGAACGTAACGCATGGCGAAAGAACCAGACCGTCAGCGCCATCAACACGAGCAAAGCGGGGCCGAGCGTTGGCAGCAACGACCAGAGCAGATGCTGGCCCGGTCGTTCCAGATCTGCAACGAGGCTGTATCCGGTGCTGTCCAGCGGGACGCGAGGCTGGCCCGGATCGATGGTCTCGTCCGGTGCCAGCGTCAGATTGTTCAGGCCGTACCCGCTGCCGATCTTGCGCAACTTGGTGGGCGTCAGCTTGTCGACGAATACCAGTACCGAGGTCTTTTGGGGATCGCCCACTGGGCGCTCATCGTTGGGAAGGATCGCCGCCGCGGTGACCAGCGCCGGCCAGTCTTCGAACAATGAATAAGTACTGACGGGCCTGGTCAGGTCGGGCTGACTCTGCACTTGCTCCACCAGGCTGTTCGCCGAAAGCTGAAGGAACTGGGGCAGTTGCGCATCGAGCATTTGCCCGCGAACGACGGCGTATTTGGTGCGTTCCCGATCCAGCACGAACAGACCGTCATAGCCGTCGCTGGTAAACAGGGTCTTGCCCATGTTCTGCTCGGTGTACGCCCAGTTCGTGTCGACCGTACCGCTCAAACGTTCATACGCTGTCGTCCAGTAGGCGTAACTGGTGATGTAGTTCTTGGATGCGGTAATCCGGTTTTCCAGCGCCCGGGCCGAATAGAACCGGACGTCATTGACGTCCTCCTCATCCAGTTGAGTGGCAATGCCGAGCAACGCAGCGGTCGCCGCCATCACCCCGACAATGAACAGCGCGCCCACCGCAATGGCCAGACGCCGGGTGACAGAGCCCTGCAGGGTGGGTAACGACGTCGCACGGCTGGAAATGTCCATTTGCTCGTCCTTGATCCGGTACTTCTTCAATCTAGAACATCTTCGGCTTCGAGATGTTCAGAAGTTGTGCCAAGCGTGTCGAACCGCTCAGGCCCCGTTGCGCAAAAGCACAAGACTTCACGCTCAAAAGCCGGATAATGGCGGCCAATTTGTTTAGCCCGCTATTCTGGTAACCCGCATGGAAATCAAGGTCAATTTTCTCGACAACCTCCGACTCGAAGCCAAGTTCGATGACTTCACGGTGGTGGCCGACCAACCGATCCGTTACAAGGGCGATGGCTCTGCACCGGGTCCGTTCGACTATTTCCTGGCGTCGTCGGCCTTGTGCGCGGCTTACTTCGTAAAGTTGTACTGCAGCACCCGCAATATCCCGACCGAAAACATTCGTCTGTCGCAGAACAACATTGTCGACCCGGAAAACCGCTACAACCAGATCTTCAAGATCCAGGTCGAGCTGCCGGCGGACATCTCGGAGAAGGATCGCCAGGGCATCCTGCGCTCGATTGACCGTTGCACGGTGAAGAAGGTGGTGCAGGCCGGGCCGGAGTTCGTGATCGAGGAAGTCGAGAACCTCGACGCCGATGCCCAGGCCCTGCTGATGCCGGCGTCCACCTCAGGCGCGGGCACCTGCATTGCCGGCAAGGACCTGCCGCTGGAACAGACCATCGCCAATATGTCGGGGATTCTGGCCGACCTGGGCATGAAGATCGAAATCGCATCGTGGCGCAACATCGTGCCTAACGTCTGGTCGCTGCACATCCGCGATGCGCAGTCGCCGATGTGCTTTACCAACGGCAAGGGCGCGACCAAAGAGAGCGCGCTGGCCTCGGCGCTGGGCGAGTTCATCGAGCGGCTCAACTGCAACTTCTTCTACAACGATCAGTTCTGGGGCGAAGAGATCGCCAATGCCGAGTTCGTGCATTACCCGGACGAGCGCTGGTTCAAGCCCGGCGCCAAAGACGAGTTGCCTGCGGAAATTCTCGACGAATATTGCCTGGGCATTTACAACCGCGACGGCGAACTGCGCGGCTCGCACCTGTACGACACCAACTCCGGCAACACCCAGCGCGGCATCTGCTCACTGCCGTTCGTGCGTCAGTCGGACAACGAGGTGGTCTACTTCCCGTCCAACCTGATCGAAAACCTGTTTCTCAGCAACGGCATGAGCGCCGGCAACACCTTGGCCGAAGCGCAGGTGCAGTGCCTGTCGGAAATCTTCGAGCGGGCGGTCAAACGCGAAATCCTCGAAGGCGAAATGGCTCTGCCGGACGTGCCGCAAGAGGTACTGGCGAAATACCCGGGCATCCTCGCCGGGATCAAGGCGCTGGAAGAGCAGGGCTTCCCGGTGCTGGTCAAGGACGCGTCGCTGGGCGGTGAATTCCCGGTGATGTGCGTGACACTGATGAACCCCCGCACCGGTGGCGTTTTCGCCTCGTTCGGCGCGCACCCGAGCTTCGAAGTGGCGCTGGAGCGCAGCCTCACCGAGTTGCTGCAGGGCCGCAGCTTCGAAGGCCTCAACGATCTGCCGCAGCCGACCTTCTCGGGCCAGGCCGTGACCGAGCCGAACAACTTTGTGGAGCACTTCATCGATTCCAGCGGCGTGGTGTCGTGGCGCTTCTTCAGCGCCAAGGCCGACTTCGAATTCGTCGAGTGGGACTTCTCCGGCAATGGCGAAAATTCCAACGCCGAAGAGGCCGCAACGCTGTTCGGCATCCTCGAAGACATGGGCAAGGAAGTCTACATGGCGGTCTACGAGCACATCGGCGCCAAGGCGTGCCGCATTCTGGTGCCGGACTATTCGGAGATCTATCCGGTAGAAGACCTGATCTGGGACAACACCAACAAAGCGCTGCAATTCCGTGCCGACATCCTCAACCTGCACAACCTGAGCAAAGTCGGCCTGCGCAACCTGGTCAAAGGCCTGGAACACAGCGAGCTGGACGATTACACCGACATCACCACGCTGATCGGCATCGAGTTCGACGACAACACGCCATGGGGCAAGTTGACCATTCTCGAACTGCGCCTGCTGATCTACCTCGCCTTGCAGAAGTACGAGCAGGCCAAGGATCTGGTCGAAGCCTTCCTGCAATACAACGACAACACCGTCGAGCGCGGCTTGTTCTATCAAGCGGTCAACGTCGTGCTGGAAATGGAGCTGGACGAGGATCTGCAGCTGGAAGACTACGAAGCCAACTTCCGCCGCATGTTCGGCGACGAGCGCATGGACGCGGCGATCGGCTCGGTCAATGGCAGCGTGCGCTTCTACGGTTTGACGCCGACCAGCATGAAACTGGAGGGGCTGGATCGGCATCTGCGCCTGATCGAGAGCTACAAGAAACTGCATGCAGCGCGGGCCAACTTCGCGGGTTGATTCGGTTGGCGGCACGTACAAAAAAAGCACCTTCGGGTGCTTTTTTTGTGGTCGGCAGATGATGGTGTCAGAGCGCGGCTTTCACCTGCAATCCAAACACCAACGCATTGTCGATGTCCTGGCCGGAGAACGCGCCTGGTTCAATGATGTATTGCACATTCGGGCGCAGCGTCAGCCAAGGCGTGGCCTGATAGCCGTAACCGAGCTCGATCAATTGCTCGGCGCTGTCCAGATTGGGGAACGCGGCGCCATTGGCCATGGCGGTGTCCTGCAGCACATCGCGGCTGCGCGGGTTCGGCACTGCGCGGCCATAGCCCAGCGCCACGGTGTCACGCGGGCGGCCTTCGAAAGGCTTGTACAGAACCAGACCGGTGCCGTACCACTTGCTGAACGGCGAAGCTGCTTCGCTGGCCGCCGAGTATTGGCCGAAAGCGTGCAGGCTGCGACCTTCGGAGACATCCGAAGCCCACACGGCCTGGTCGATCAGGACGTAATGGCCGCCGCGTCCGGACACTTCCTTGTCACTGCCGATGCGTTTGACGTCGGAGCTGTCGTAGTAATACCCGAGCTTGTACTCGCCGGGCAGTTTGCCGGCCTGCTTGTAGACCAGCTCGATCGGCACCACGGTGCCGGTGGTGTGTTTCGGGCCCAAGTGCCAGGCACGGCTGGAATTGCCGTTACTTTCCGGATCGACATTGAACGCGGCCACGCGCAGTTGCCAGGCCGGGGAGAGGTCGTATTTCACCCGCACACCCAGGTGGGCGTTGGGGTAGTTGGTCCAGCCACTGCCACCGGACATGTTCAGCGGGTGACCGCAGAAACCGGCGTTCATGAAGTTGCAGAGAATGCCGCTGTCGAGGCCGCCGAGGTCGTTGCCCATGGCCATGTAGCCGAGTTTGACGTTCAGTGCCGGGGTGAACAGGCTGCGCTCGTAGCTCAGCTCGGTCAGGCGGGTGTAGAGGCCGCCGTAGTTTTCCTGGATCGGCAGACGGTTGCCGACCAGATCTTCGGAGGCACTGTTGCCGCGTCGATCGTTGATGGTCAGCTGAATCTTGCCGGCGTTATCGACGCCGTACAGTTTGCTCAGGTCGAACTGCGCACCGAGCTTGATGTTCTGCGAGTAACGCGCCGAGCGATGCAGGCCGCCGTCGGCGTTGTAGGCGGTTTCGCCGGTGTAATCACCGGTGAACTTGATGCCGTCTTCGTCGAACTGGTGGCGCAGGCCGCCCCAGTCGCCGGTCAGGGTGCTGCGGGTAAATACGTTCGAATCGGTATCGGCAAGGGCGGGCAGGGCAGCGCCGCAGGTGAGACCGAACAGCATGCCGGTGAAAACCCCGGCGTGAGAAAAGCGAACAGCCAATGACATTGCGCAAATCCAGAGCGAAGGACATGAAACAACGCGGCACCCGAAGGTGCCGCGCACAAGTGAAACGAAGGCGAACGCGACGGTTTACGGCAGGGCGTAAGCCATCACGTAGTCACCGCGATCAGTCGACTGGCGAGCGCCACCGGCGGTGATGACCACGTATTGCTTGCCGGTTTTCGGCGACACATAGGTCATCGGGCCACCCTGACTGCCGACCGGCAGACGCGCTTTCCAGATTTCTTCACCATTGGCGCTGTTGAAGGCGCGCAGGTAGAAGTCCTGGGTGCCGGCGATGAAGATCAGGCCGCCCTGGGTCGACAGCGTGCCGCCGAGGGTTGGCAGACCGATCTTGATCGGCAGGTGCATGCGGATGCCCAAGGGACCGGTGTCTTCAACGGTGCCGACCGGCACTTGCCAGGCGACTTTCTGGGTTTTCATGTCGATGGCGGTCAGCGTACCGAACGGCGGGGCCTGGCACGGAATGCCGGCGACCGACAGGAAGCGGTTTTTGTTCACGGCGTAAGGCGTGCCCTTGAGCGGCACGGCACCCATGCCGGTGTTCAGCGCTTCGCCACCGGAAGAGGCCTGAGCCTTGTTCTGCGACGGGATCATCTGAATCCACAGGCCCAGACGCATGTCGTTGACGAAGATGAAACCGTGCACCGGGTCAGTGGAAATGCTGCCCCAGTTCATGCCGCCCAGCGAACCCGGGAAACTCAGGGATTTGTCAGTGCCCGGCGCGGTGTACAAGCCGTCGTAACGCATCGACTTGAAATCGATCCGGCACAGCAGCTGGTCGTACGGGGTGGCGCCCCACATGTCCGATTCAGTCAAGTGCTGGGCACCGATTTGCGGCATGCCCACGGATTTCGGCTGGGTCGGCGAGTACGGCTCGTTGGGGATATTGGCGGCCTTGACCGGCACTTCCTTTACGTCGGTCAACGGTTTGCCAGTGGCGCGGTCGAGCACGTAAATCTGCCCGGCCTTGGTGCCGATGACCACCGCCGGTACGGTTTTACCGTCCTTGGTGAAGTCGATCAGGCTTGGCTGCATCGGCAAGTCGAAGTCCCAGAGGTCGTTGTGCACGGTCTGGAATACCCACTTTTCTTCGCCGCTGTTGGCGTCCAGCGCCAGGACGGAGGCACCGTAGGTGTGATCGAGTTTGCTGCGCTCGACACCATAGATGTCGGTGGAAGAACTGCCCATCGGCAGGAATACGGTGTTGGTCGCCGGGTCGTAGGACATCGGGGCCCAGCTGTTCGGCGTGCTGCGCACATAAGTGCTGCCGTCTGCGGGTGCCTTGCGATCGGTTGGATTGCCCGGGTCGAATGCCCAGCGCATGGCACCGGTCATCACGTCGAAACCACGGATCACGCCGCCCGGCATGTCGGTCTGCACGTTGTCGGCCACACGACCGCCAACCACCACAGTGGTGCCGGCCATCAGCGGCGCGGAGGACAGTTGATAGTAGCTGTCCGGGACATCACCCAGACCGGCCTTCAGATCGACCTGGCCATTGTTGCCGAAACCCCGGCAGAACTCGCCGGTGTCGGCATCAACCGCGATCAGGCGGGCGTCGATGGTGTTGGTCAGCAAGCGACGTGTGCAGTTGGCGATTGGAGCGGTCGGGGTTTCGCTCACTGGCGCGCTGGCCGGTTTGGCGACGGCGGCGCTGGCGTCGAAATACGCCATGCCACGGCAACGCTGCCAGACTTTGGATTGAGCGTTGATCGCGTTTTTCCAGAGCTCTTTACCGGTATCGGCATCCAGCGCAATCAGGTTGTTGTGCGGGGTGCAGATGAACACCTTGTTGCCAATCTGCAGTGGGGTCAGCTGGTCTTCGGCACCGTTGCCATCGCTCTCGGCGATGTCGCCGGTGTGGTAGGTCCACGCCACTTTCAGCTTGTCGACGTTGCTGCGGTTGATCTGGTCCAGCGCGGCGAAGCGGCTGCCGCCTTCGGTATTGCCGTAGTGGGCCCAGTCTTTCTGCGCCTTTTCCGGCTCGACCGGGGTGAGGCCCGGGCCGGTGCCGGTAGGGGCGACGGTCGGGTGCGCGACGAACATGTTGCCGGCAGCCACGGCCAGTCCAACGGCCAGAACAGCCGCAACGCCGTAAGCACCGCGACCTGCAACGTCACCATTGGCGCGTTTGAGCAGCGGATAGACCAGCGCGACCACCAGACCCACCGCGCTGAACATGAACAGGCGAGAGAACACCGGCCAGAACACCAGCCCTGCGTCGATCACGGCCCAGATGGCGGTCCCAACCAGAAACGCCGCGAACAGCCAGGCACCGGCAGGCTTGCGCCGCGCGATCAGCAGACCGGAAACGGCCATCACCAGACCACCCACCAGGAAGTACCAGGAGCCTCCCAGGCTGACCAATTTCACACCGCCAGCGGCCAGTGCCAGGCCGAGCAGGGCGATGATCACGCCCAGCCCGACCAGAATGAATGTTGATATGCCCGAGAGGCGTTGACTCTGCTTCACGTTGAATGTCCCGTTGAAATGAGGCGTGCATTATATAGTTAGGTAACTACCTAGTTAAATCACTAAATCAGCATGAAGTGTAGTTTGCTGCTCAGCGAAGCGTCGGATCGGGGGACGGTTTGCGCCTGTAAGGCTGCAAGCGATATTGAAATGCGGTTGAAAGTCGCTTTTCTGTCAGGGGAAGTGGGATTTGTGACAGACATGGTTCGCGCAGTGATCACGCCGGTGCCTGGGCTGATTAGACTAATGGCTAACAGCGCCGGCGCCTGAGCGACGGCTGGGCAATGATCATTTTTCCCATTACGCTGAAAAACTTCGTCCGCACCCTACAGAATTTCGTGATCGTGAAGAAAATAGTCCGCGTAGATGACCTTCAGGTATTCGTCACCACGGCTGCGGCCGGCAGTTTCTCCGCCGCCGCCCGATTGCTCGACATTTCTCCAGCCTTGGCCAGCGGAGCGGTTCAGCGTCTTGAAGGCAGTCTTGGAGCACGGTTGTTCGTTCGCTCGACCCGGCGCTTGAGATTATCGGACGATGGCGAACGCTACCTTTCCCATGCCCGGCAGGCACTCGAAGCGCTCGAAAATGGCGAGATCGCACTAAGTGAAGGTCGCGATGAAATCGCTGGCACGATTCGCTTGTCCATACCGTCGGATATCGGCCGAAACGTGCTGTTGCGATGGCTCGACGAGTTTCAGCAACTGCATCCGAAGGTGCTGTTGCAGTTACGGGTCAGCGATCAGGTTGCCGACCTGGTCGGCGAACAACTGGATGCCAGTATCCGTTATGGTTTGCTGGCCGATTCCAGCCTCGTCTCTCTGGCCCTGGCGCCCTCAAACAGAAGAACGGTCTGCGCCTCGCCAGACTATCTGGCCCGCCACGGCCAGCCAGCCACACCTGAAGAATTGGGCAACCATAACTGCCTTCGATTTGTGATGGGGGAGCAGACCTACGAACGCTGGAGCTTTCATTCGGCGGACGGTGTCAGGACCGTTCAGGTGACGGGCGACCGGGTCAGTGATGATGCCGATATCGTCCGGCGCTGGGCGGTTGCCGGTTTCGGAATCGTCTACAGGTCGAAAATCGATGTGCTGGATGACTTGCGCAGCGGTCGACTGGTGGAGCTTTTCCCGGCAGACGTCGGGCAGCCGGCACCGCTCCAACTCGTCTGCCCCCATCGGACCTCGCTCACACCTGCCGTGCAGGCATTGAGGGCTTTCCTGGCGCAACGCTTCGAACGTTACGTAGCTCATTGAGAACCTGACGAGGCTGCAGGTGCCGCGTCAGGTTCAGGCCTTTGAGCCATACCTCATTGCTCTGACGTTTCTTTAGTACGTCGCTGCAGGCCTGGCGCCGATCTTGACGCGCATCAGGCTGTACGGTTTGACGCGTTTGTCCTGTCCGTCATTAAAACCTGCCGAGCGATGCAGCTGGTTGGCGGTGAAATACAAATAGCCGTCCGGGCCGATCGACAACGTATCGGGCCAAAGCACTCGTGAGTCTTCGACCAGCGTCTGCCAGCGACCGTCCGGCAGGCGTTTGCGAATCGCGTTGTGCTCGTAGTCACCGGCGTACACGGCACCGTCGGCATCGGCTTCAAGACCGTCGGAAGCACCTTTTTCACCGAGGTCGACGACGGCTTTTTCCAGTTCGGCATCGCTCACACCCGGATCACGCAACAGGGCAGTCGGCACGGCGTACAGATGCCTGCTCGATAACGGGCAGAAGTAAAGCGTCTTGCCATCACTGGACAGGGCAATACCGTCAGACGCCACCGTCAACAGGCCGGTTTTGCCTTGAGCATCGCGCGTCACCAGTGCGGGCTTGCCTTCAACCTTCGGGATAAAGGACGGGTCGGCCGAGGTGGATTGGGCACCAGTCAGTTTGCGGCTTGCCTGGCCACTCGCCAGATCGACCACGATGATGCCGCCAGGGCCGCTGACCGAAGAGTCGGTAATGTAGGCGGTCCCTTCCTTGCCTGTACGGAAGTCAAAGCGCACGTCATTGACATAGGTGGTCGGCAGGATGACGTCGTCAGGGAACACAATCGTTTTTGTGATTTTGTCGGAGGCCAGGTCGATCGCCACCAGCTTGGCTCCGCCCGCCTGAGGCGCGGAAAACTTCGGTGCGGCCGTGTCGAGCACCCAGACGCGGCCTTTGCCGTCGGCAACCACACTTTGCACGCTGATGAATCCCTTGGCCGGGTTCCGCGGATCCGCGACATTGGTTTTCAGATCAGGGTAGGGCACAAGCTGACCGTTGGAAATTTCCGCAACGGTGTAGGGCACGTCATCGCCCCAGCGGGGGAAGTTCACGAAGATACGGCCGGTTTCGGTCACCGTCACGCCTGTCGGCATGGCCCCGTTGAACGCGTAAACACGTTCGATGGCGGCGCCTTTGCCCGTATCACTTTGCGCTACGACCACGCCGCTTACGGATACCGCAAAGGCCAGGCCTGCGATTTTAAATAATCTGTTCATGTTCAAGTCCTTGAGCGCCAGTGATATGAGGAGCCTTCAAGCACGAGTCGCGATAAATCAGTGAGCGCGAGAAGGCAGTGACAGGCTATGCACGAAGACCTTCTCCAGACAGAAGCAGATCGCAGGAAGACTTTCCGCATTTTGCGGAAAATACAAAACGGCCAGCCTTCCATCAGGGAGGGCTGGCAGCCTTGACGACAGATGGCTTCAACTCAGGCGACCGGAATCGGGTTCTCCTCCAGTGCCTGGTTGAACTGATTGATCAGCGCATGCTCATTAATGCCTTGGTTGGCTCGCAACGGGACGACCCGATCCACCAACACTTCCGTGGTCGCCGTTTCGAGTTTTTCCAGGGTTTCCCGAATGAATTCGTCGAGCGGCATGGCGCGTTCATCGCCGCTTTTGTGAATCAGGTCGGTGTCGACCCATGGCGGCGCGATCTCCAGCACTTTTACGCGGGTGTCGCGCAGGGTGAAGCGTTGCGACAGCGAGTAGG
>Ga0207713_1000772_pt1 | contig 29538 bp, 24 predicted proteins | sample KBSS64metaG_FD_184404 | JGI IMG/M metagenome (GOLD analysis project Ga0207713, IMG submission 184404) | Switchgrass rhizosphere microbial communities from Kellogg Biological Station, Michigan, USA - KBS S6-4 metaG (SPAdes) (version 2) | ecosystem: Host-associated > Plants > Roots > Rhizosphere >... | reverse complement strand
GGTGTACGCAGTAACAGGCTGATTTCTTCTGCGCTGACCGCTTTGCTGAAAAAGTGGCCCTGAATCTCATCGCAGCCGTTTTCACGCAGGAAGGTTTGCTGCTCTTCGGTTTCGACACCTTCGGCAATGACCTTGAGGTTCAGTTTGTGCCCCAACGAAATCACCGCGGTGGCGATGGCTTTGTCGTTCTCGTTGTCGGGCAGGTCGCGCACGAAAGACTGGTCGATCTTGAGTCTCGCGATCGGAAAGCTTTTCAATGCTGCGAGGCTGGAGTAGCCGGTGCCGAAGTCGTCGATCGAGAGGCTGATCCCCATTGATTGCAGTTCCTTCATTTTGCTGATGGCTTGCTGAAGGTCTTGCATGATCAGGCTTTCGGTCAGCTCCAGCTCAAGGTACATCGGGTCCAGCCCGGTTTCTTGCAAGGCATGCATCACCCGGTCGATCAGGTCCCTTTCGACGAACTGGCGTGCAGAAATATTCACCGACATGGTGATCGGCGGCCAGCCCGCATCCTGCCAGGCCTTGTTCTGTCTGCACGCGGCATGAATCACCCAGTCGCCGATGGGCACGATCAACCCGGTTTCTTCGGCCTGCGGAATGAATTTGATGGGAGACACGATGCCGAGCTCGGGGTGCTGCCAGCGGATCAGTGCCTCTACGCCGATAATCTGGCCTGACTGCAAATCCACCTGTGGCTGGTACAGCAGCAGGAACTCGTCATGGTTGAGTGCGTTTCGAAGCCCGTCTTGCATGGCGAGCTTGCCCTGAACCTTGTTATTCATCTCGCTCGTATAGAACTGGTAACTGTTGCGACCCAGTTCCTTGGCCCGGTACATGGCGGCATCCGCGTTGCTGAGCAACGTGTCGGTATCGCTGCCGTCGGCAGGGTAGGTGGCCAACCCCATGCTGCAGGTGACGTGGAGTGTATGCCCGCTGAGTTGAATCGGTCGCAGGATGGCTTCCTGGATTTTGTGCAGGGCTGGAGTAACGCCGTCGAGGTCTGAGGGCTGGTCGAACAGGATGATCACAAACTCGTCGCCACCCAGTCGCACGACGGTGTCGGTGCGGCGTACGCACTCCAGCATGCGCTGGGCGACGGTTTTCAGCAGTTCGTCTCCAGCACTGTGTCCAAGGCTGTCATTCACCAGTTTGAATTTGTCCAGATCGAGAAACACCACCGTCACCAGGCGGTCGTAGCGCTGGGCATAAAGCATTGCCTGCTTGAGACGGTCTTCGAGCAGTGTGCGATTCGGCAGCCCGGTCAGTGCGTCATGGTCGCCCATATAGCGAATGCGCTTTTCGGTAAGCTGGCGTTCTATCGCAATACCGGCAAGCGGTGTCGCCATGTCAATCAGTCGCGTCTCGGCCGAGCTGGGGCTGCGTACGGTATTGGAATACAAGGCAAACGTCCCCAATACCTTTCGCTCATGGGACAGAATCGGCGTCGACCAGCAGGCTCGAAATCCATAGGGCGCAGCGGCTGAACGGTACGCTTCCCACAGCGGATCCAGCTCGATATCCGTGACGATGACCGGTTCTCGTCGATACACCGCGGTGCCGCATGAACCGACGTTCGGACCGATCGCAATCCCGTCAATGAGCTGGTTATAGGCTTTCGGCAAACTGGGGGCCGCCCCGTGCAGCAGGTGTTTGCCATCCTCATCCAGCACCAGGATGGACACCATCATCCCCCTCAACTGGGACTCCACCAGGTGAGCCAGGCTGTCGAGGACTTCTGCCAGCTCGGTGCTCCTGGCGATCAACTCCAGGACATGACGTTGTCCGGCACGGATCACGGCTTCTTGCTCCAGTCGGCTGTTTTGCAGGGCGAGCCGCTCTGTGGCGATACTCAATTGGACCGTTCTTTTTTCCAGTTGAAGTCGGTCTTTGAGGAATTGATTCACCGCGCGAGCCATGTTGCCGATCTCGTCTTTCCCATGTTCTGCCATCATCAAATGCGTTTTGTCAGTGTGTTCCTGACGCAATTGCCGGCTTATTTCATTCAGACGCATGAGCACATGACGGCCCATGAAGACCCGGGTCACGAACCAGGCGAATACCAGGCTGGCGCCCAACATGATCAGCACCCATTGCTGGCTACGATTTGAGGCTTCGACCAGGCGCTGCAGGGCTTCGCGATAGTCTTCGGTGTAAGCGCTGGATTGCGCACGGGCCACCGCGACCAGAACCCCAGCCTCATTCTTCAGTTCCTCATTGAAGCGCTGTATGACGTTGTGCTGATTGATGAGCTTCAGGCGCAGGGAGAAGAGATCAGGTGTCTTCACATCCGCGCCGGGTAACTGGCCTGCGGTGCGTGACAGGCGCTCATATCGGATCCGCAGCCGTTGCACGGCATCACTGTCAACAGCCTGCGGCAGATCGAAAAGTAACACCGCCAGTTCGAGGCTGGCCTGGGTCTGAGTCGCGGTTAACCGGGCGGTGTGATCCTCCATGGTTTGTTCGAAGGTGACCTCGGTTTGCAGCAGGCCTTCTCGCAGCTGAGCAACGATGTTGGCGGTATTGCGGAACATCTGACTCGACTGATGCATGTCGAGTATCGCCACGCCACTGTTCGCGGCAGTCAGCTGCTGCACCAGTTGATCAAGGGCTTCAAGCTGTTCGACAGTCGCCGCATAGCTTGAACGCAGGGTGTCGGGGGAGCGGGTTGTCAGAAGCTGATCAGTCTGGCGTTCGATCAGCAAGGTACGCTGCAGCATGTCTTGCCCATCTTGCATGCGGACCAGTCGTTCATCCGTCAGCTGGCGGGTGGCGTTGTTTGACGTGCGCACGGCGTAGACCGCCGTTGCACCACTCGCCAGGATCAGCAGCGCCAGCGTCAGAAACGCCAGTGTGAACTGTGCGCGTAGCGATTGCGGCAATAGCCGGCGTCCGAGCCGGGAAATAACGTCCAATGTCATGGATTCCATTGGTGGCGATAGATGTCTCGATAGCCATTGTCAGGGTCGTACTGGAATTTCTTCCCGCCGTCGAAGGCAATATTGTCGGCATTGACCAGGTGAATCGGCGCGACGAAGCCGCTCACCGGCTGACCTGCAAACAGCCGGTTCAATTCATCCATCACTTGCCAGCCATGCAGGTTGAGCGGCTCGGCCACGGTGACGGTCTGGTAGGTTTTTGCCTGTATGCGCAAGAAAGCCGAAGCGCTGCCATCGCCGGCAGACAACAGACTGATGCCGTCGCTGGGTATTGCGGCGTTGGTCAATGAGGCAATCGAGTAGTCGAAATAGATATCGTTGATGGCCAGCGTGTGGGTCCAGCGTTTGCCATAGCGCTGAAGCAGCTCCTTGGTGATCGCCGGCATCTTCTCGCCACTTTCGGAGATCGCGACATCGCGCACTTCCAGTAACGTACATTCCTGACAGGCCCGAATGACGTTTTCCATGGCCTTGGCTTTCGCCATGGCGATGCTGTACTTGGAGTCGGTCAGGATGACCACGCCGGCGTGTCCGTTTGACTGTGCCACCGCCGCCATGGCCGTGAGGCGAGCCACTTCGAGCGGGTCGGTCGTGACGTTCATGGCCACCGGCGTGCCGTCAATCGGCCCGGGCCGTGCCCCGGCGTGCCAGCCAACCACCGGCACATCCCTGTTGGCGAAGAGGATCAGTGCGGCATTGTTCTCAAGGGCATCGGAACCGCACAGAATGAGGCCGTCGGGTTTCGCTGCCAGGGCATCGGAAAAGGCCTTGGCGCGTCCGGCCGATGATCCAGCGCCGTCGAATATCTTCAGCGTCCAGCCCATCGCCTTGGCAGCCTCGCGAGCACCTTGCGCGACACCGACAATTCCGCCGTTACGCAAATCTTCTGCGACAAAGGCGATGCTCTTGCCCGGCAGGGCTTGCGGGCCGGACTCAGGGCCGCTCCAGCGAACGGCTTCGAGGGTGGCCCTGGAAACGATTTCCTGCGCTTGAATCACCGTAACCGTGGCGTTTTCGACACCCACTGTGGTTGGCAGGTTCTGGCCGAATCCGGGCGTTGCGGTGAAAAGACAGAAAACCGTAATTGAAGCGATCCAGAGTAGCCCGGGTCTGGAGTCGATGGCGCGATCAAAGTCTGGCATGGCGTCCCTTTTTGCCAAGAGTGCAGCGTTCACTGTCCGAAAGGATAGTCGGTTCTGCTGTCATCCGGTCTTTTGTGAGTAAAGTGCGCGAACTTTAGTCCTGAACATTCAGGAAACGGGACAGGGTCCATGGCACAAAACAAGGGACGAAGGCCAATTGCATCGTTGACTACATTGAGTGGTTTTACAAGGCTTCGGCACAATCCACTGAACTCAAGCAGACCCACGCCTTTACAAAGCGCTGTTGTACAAATCCGTCACCAGCATGCAACCGGGGGCGTGGGTGATGCACAGTGGCGGGCGTGAGGCCTGCACCACCGATTGAGGTGTCACACCGCACGCCCAGAACACCGGTATTTCGTCAGCTTCAATGGGGACGGCGTCGCCGTAGTCCGGGGTGTCGAGCGCGTGGATGCCGATCAGCGACGGATCGCCGATGTGCACGGGAGCGCCGTGGACATTGGGCATGCGTGCGGTGATTTGAATGGCCTGGATGGCGGCAGCGGCTTTCATCGGCCGCATGCTCACCACCAGCTTGCCGCCGAGGCGAGCGGTGGGGCGCGTGTCGATGTTGGTCTGGTACATGGCGACATTGCGCCCCAGATCGATGTGCTTGAGGGGGATGCCGGCATCCAGCAGCGGTTGTTCGAAGGAGAACGAGCAGCCGATGGCGAACGCCACCAGGTCATCTTGCCAAAGGTGTTCGATATCCAGCGGTTCTTCGTTCAGTTCGCCATCGCGATAAACCCTGTATCGGGGCACATCATGGCGAATATCAATGCCTGCTCCAAGATTGCGGAAATATGGATCGCCCGGTTCGGTAATGTCGAGCAACGGGCAGGCTTGACGATTGAGGGTGCAATACCTGAGGAACTCGCTGGCCCAATCACCGGGCAAAATCACGATATTGGCTTGCACCCGGCCTTGGCCCAAGCCGCTGGTGTGACCCTGATAGTGCCCGGCGGCGATGCTTTGGCGCAGGGCGAGAGGGGTGCTGCGCTGCAGTTGTTCGAAGGGCAGGGTAGGTTGGTTCATCATGGCATCTCGGCAGGTTCGTTGAGCCTTTTTAGAAAACCGTGGTGATGCCGTCCAACAAGGAATGTTGTTGCCCCCAGACAACTAAAAGTTATTCAGGGGGCAGTCGGCTGTCGAGGCCCGGTGCCGCCACCATAAGTAACGGACCGACATCCGCAGCGTATTGGCAGACCACCTGGCGGCTCATCTCGACGATGTTCTCGATCAGTTCCAGTCCGACCCCCGCGCGCCAAGAGGCCACGACATCCAGTTGCGGCAAGCGGCTGCCGGGGTCCAGCTGGATCAACTCGCCGCTGGCCAGGGGTTTGGCCACCAGTGCCGCCGGCAAGGCGCCAATACCAAAGCCGTCACGAATCAGCCGGGTCATGGCCGACACCGAGTTAACGCAACTGACGCGCGGTGCGCCGATGCCATGGGCGTGCAACAGGTTGAGCACATCCTGATGCGGTCGTGAATGTTTGACGAAGGTGATGATGCGCTCGCCGGCCATCTCGGTGAGCGAGGCATAAGGTCGGGCGTAGATGGAGTTGCTGGCGGCGATCCAGTGCATGGGATAGTGCGCCAGTTCGAGGTTGCGCACGCTTTCATGGCGGATCAGGTCCGTCTGGAAAACGATGTCCAGATAGCCCTTTTGCAGTTGCTCGCAGAGATTGCGCGCGGCGTCGGCAGTGATCTCGATTTCCACGGCAGGGAAGGTCTGCATCAGGGTCGACATCAACGGGCTGAGCCAGGTGTGAATCACCGTATCCATCACGCCAATGCGCACCAATCCCTGCTGCGGGCTGGTGTTGTCCAGCGAGTGTTTCAACGCACGCTGAACCTCGAGCATCTGCTCGGCATAGTCGAGCACCTTGAGACCTTCAGGCGTCAGCGACACCCCGCGTGAATCGCGCACGAACAGGCGCAGGCCCAACTCGTCTTCCAGCGCGGCGATCCGGCTGGAAATCGCTGCCTGAGTGCTGAACATTTTCTCGGCGGTCAGGCTGAAGCTTTGCAAGCGGGCGACCCAGACGAAGGTTTCGAGGAATTTGAGGTTCATGGCGGTTCCCTTGGCGCTTATGGCTCTTGTAATGAAGGGGCGAGTTGCAATTGTTACTCCAGAGTCCGCCATCGCGGGCATCAAATTTTCTTATGCATAACCTCGTCTTTTTCCCGTTTGACGCCGTTCTGCCCCGACACGAAGAATCCGCTCCACGACGCAGGTCGCTGCGTCCGCCCCCCACGACAACGCCTTCACAAAAAAACAATGAGGCGTGTCCGTCATCTTCGCTGGCTGCTGCAGGAACCTCTTCCATGGAAAAAATCATGACTGTCCAAAAAGCGGGGCGCACCCGCCCATTCAAGGGGTACGCCCCGGCTGGCACATTGCTCGGCCTGAGCCTGCTCTGTGCGCCCACCGCTCAGGCGGATTTCGTGGCGGACAGTAAAGGCAGCCTGGAAGCGCGCAACTTCTACTTCAACCGTGATTTTCGCCAGGACGGTTCGCGGGACAAGGCCGAGGAATGGGCGCAGGGTTTTCTGTTGCGGATGGAGTCGGGTTACACCGCGGGCACGTTCGGTTTCGGCCTGGATGTTTTGGGCATGGCCGGTTTCAAACTCGACTCCGGTGGCGGGACGGCGGGGACTAATCTGTTGCCACCGGATTTATCCGGTGGCTCACAGGATCGCTATGGCGAGTTAGGCCTGACAGGCAAAATGCGCGTGTCCAACAGCACCCTGAAATTCGGGACATTGCAGATCAAGGACCCGGTGGTGAGCTCCAACGATACCCGCCTGTTGCCGAGCACGTTCAAGGGCGGCCTGGTGAATGTGCAGGAAATCGATCGTTTGAAGCTCACGGCCGGTCAGCTCACGCAGATCAATTTCGTCGACTCTACCGACTACCAGGACATGACCGCCAACCGCATTGGCGGGCAAAGCGACAAGTTTCAGTTTGCCGGGGCGGACTATCAGTTCCTGCCGAACCTGACCGCGCAGTACCGCTACGGCCAGTTGGAAAACATCTACCAGCAAAATTACCTCGGGCTGGTGCACACGCTGGATCTGGGCTCCGGCCAGTCGCTCAAGAGCGACGTGCGCTATGCACGCAGCACCGAAGACGGCAACTTTCGTGATATCGACAACCAGGCCTTCGGTGCGTTGTTCACCTATAGCCTCGGTGGTCATGCGCTGGGCGTTGGCTATCAGCGCATGAGCGGCGACGATCCGTTTCCGTATATCGGGCGCAGCGATCCGTACCTGCTCAACTTCGTGCAGATCGGTGACTTCGCCAACATCGACGAGCACTCCTGGCAGGCACGCTACGACTACAACTTTGTCGCACTTGGCGTGCCGGGGTTGACCTTCATGACGCGCTACATCTCTGGCGACAATGTGCAACGCACTGCGCCGGGCGAGGGCAAGGAATGGGAGCGCAACACCGATATCGCTTACGTGGTGCAGGACGGTTCGTTGAAAGGGTTGGGCCTTAAATGGCGCAACGCGTCAGTGCGTTCGAACTTCGGTAATGACCTGGATGAGAACCGCCTGATCGTCAGCTATACCGTGGCGCTGTGGTAGAGGCTGGGCGGACTTGATATTCGATGTGGGAATAAGTAAATCGATATTTATTCCTTTTAATATTGATTTGGGAGGTTCATTTTGAAGGCCTGCACATCCGTGCGGATGTATTCGACATCAGACAGGAAGCCTCTTCATGACCATCAAAGCGATCAACGTCCGCAACCAGTTCAAGGGTGTCATCAAGGAAATCGTGACAGGCGAAGTGGTCTCCGAAATCGATGTGCAAACCGCCTCCGGCATTGTCACCTCGGTGATTACCACCCGTTCAGTGCGCGATCTTGAATTGAAAGTGGGGAGCGAGGTGATTGCCTTCGTCAAATCCACCGAAGTCTCGATCGCCAAGCTCTGAAAGGGCGAGGGCCTGAATTCGCGGAGCCGCTCACGTCAAGAAAAGGACAACCCCTGGCTCGCGCGAATCAAGTCATAGGCCTTTCGGGCAATCAGGTTCGCGGTGTTGGGCCTGATCCACAGGTAGTAGGTCACGTCCGGCAGTCGCGGCAATCCGTCATTTTCACCCAGCACGCGCATGTCTGGAGCGAGCATTTCCATGCTTCGGGGTGTGACACCCAAACCAGCACGTGTCGCCGCCTTGATGCCAATCAGATTCGACGCCAGGTACGCCTGACGCCAACTGATATTGGCGCGTTCCAGCGCCTCCAGGGCATAGCGCCGGTAGATGCTCGGTTCATCCACGAGGATCAGTGGCAACGGTTCGCCGGGGTTGTGAATGTACTGCGCCGAGCAGATCCACCACACCGGTGAAGTGCGTAAGGCAAAGCCTTCCAGGCTCGGGTCCTGGCGGGTGGAAATCACCATGTCGACCTTGCCCCGGTGCAAGTCATCCATCAGAAACGGGCTGCGCCCGACATCGATTTCCAGACGCAAGCGCGGTGCCGAGCGGGCGATGTGGCTGAGGATCGGCGGCAGGATGGTGTCGGCAATGTCGTGGGGCGAACCGATGCGCAACACGCCGCTCAGGCTGCTTTCACGCAGGGAGTTCAGCGCCTCGTCGTTGAGCGACAGCATCTGCCGGGCATGCCGCAGCAACTGCAAGCCGGGTTCGGTGAGTTGCTTTTGCCGGCCGCGCTTTTCGAACAGGATCACCCCCACTTGCTGTTCCAGGCGTTGCATGTGTTGGGTGACCGACGATTGCGTGCGGGCCAGTTGCGCGCCGGCCTCAGCAAAACTGTGGTGATCAACCACGGCAATGAAGGTGCGCAGTAATTCGAGATCGAGGGTGGGTGAGGTCGACATGTGCATTTCCGGGGCTGTTTTTATATCAAGGCTGAAAACATAAATATTACGATTATTTATGTGTTTTTACTGGTTTTTTTATTTGGTAGATCGTGAGATCCAGTAAATACGGGATTTATTGAAATACGCTCCCGCTGCGAACACGGGAAGTTATAACGATATTAGATATTTGAATTTCCGTTACTTCAACGCTGTACCTAGGATGCCTCCACATCAGGTCGGGGGACGCCGATCAATCATCAGGGGAAGATCCATGTCGAAAAAGTGCTCAGCCGTTAAACAATTTTTGCCTGTGATGCTGGGCGCCTTGATCTCACTGGTGGCCAGCACTGGTGCCCAGGCTGATGCAACCCTGGACAAGATCGAGCAACGGCATGTGCTGGTGGTCGGCGTATTGCTGTCCGGCGGCCCGTTTGGCGGGATTGATCCTGCGACTCAAAAGCCGCGTGGTTTGAATGTCGATCTCGCTCAGGAGCTGGGACGGCAACTGGGCGCCGAAGTGCAGCTGGTGCCGGTATTGCCTGCTAACCGCGTGCAGTTTTTGCAGCAGGGCAAAGTCGATTTGCTGATTGCCAACATGGAGTGGACCGCCGAACGCGGCGAGATCCTCGGGTTTGTGCCAACACCGTTCTACCTCGTAGGCGGAACCGCCGCGGTGTTGAAGGACAGCAAGATCACCCGTTGGGAAGACCTGAAAAACCAACCGGTCTGCACCTCCCAGGGCAGCAGTTACATCAAGCCGCTGACCGAGTTGGGCGTTGAGATCAAAGCCTTCAAGAGCTCTTCGGAATCCTTGCTGGCCCTGCGCGGCAACAATTGCGTCGCGGCGGTGCATGACGCCACGCTGATCAATCCGCTGCTCGCCGGCACCGCCGAATGGCAGAGCTATCGCGCGCTTACGCCGGAACTCAACCCCGCGCCGTCGGTTATCTGGACCCGCCCGGGAGAAAGCGATACCCAGGCCAAGCTCGACCCCATCGTCAAGGAACTGCACCGCAGCGGCTGGTTGATTGAGGCCCAGACCCGCAACCACATCACGCCCGCATCACCGGCCCTGGTGGAACTGCAGAAACAGTTCCAGGCCAACGGCGCCTGACCTCCGGTTCTCCACCTCATCGTTTTCAACAGACCGTCCTTTTGCCGGGCGGTCGTTCAAGGTAGTCGTGTATGAACCGATATTTTTCCGCTAAAGCCCTGTGCTTCGCCTGGTGCGCTGCTTTGGGTGCGAATCTGGCGCAGGCTGATGCCACGCTGGACAAGATCGAGCAACGCCGCGTCATCAACGTCGGGGTGATTCTCAGTGGTCCGCCATTCGGCACCATCGACCCGAAGACCGGCGAGCACCTGGGCTACAACGTCGAACTGGCCAAGGGCATCGCCAAGGCATTGGGCGTCGAAGCGAAGACCGTTTCGGTACTGGCGCCCAACCGCGTGCAGTTCCTGCAACAGGGCAAGGTCGACATCCTGATCGCCAATATGCAGTTCACCGAAGAGCGCGGCGAGATTCTCGATTACGTGCCCACGCCTTATGAAGAGGTTGGTGGCGCGGCGTTGATTCGCAAAGGCGCTGGCGTGACGCAATGGGCTGATCTCAAGGGCAAACCGGTGTGCGTGTCCCAGGGCAGCAACTTTATCAAGTCCTTGCAGGAAACCTACGGCGCAGAGATCAAGGCGTTTCGCAGCCAATCCGAATCATTGTTGTCGCTGCGTGGCAATGGTTGCGTGGCGGCGGTGCATGTCAGCCCGACCATGCACGCGCTGTTGAGCGATGCCGAGTGGGCGGAGTATGAAATCCCGCTGCCGGGTGATTTGATTCCGTCGAACTCGGTGATCTGGCTGCGCAAAGGCGAACACGATACCCAGGCAAAACTGGACGCCATCGTGCGCGACTGGCACCGCAGCGGCTGGCTGATCGAATTGGGTGAGCGTACAGGCATGACGCCGTCCCAGGCGTTGCGTGATCTGCATGAGCAGTACCGCAACGCCGCGCCGCTGGCGGTGCAACCATGAGTCAGGCGTTGTTCGTGGCTTTGCAGCAATTGCTTGGCCCCCTTCATGTGCAGAGCAGCGAAGAGGCCGCGCCTTACCTGACCGACAAACAGGGCCGTTATGTCGGGCAGGTCATCGCTGCGGTGCACCCGGCGAACACCGAGGAAGTCGCGGCCGTGGTTCGCGCGTGCGTGGCCAGTGATACGCCGGTGGTGGTGCAGGGCGGCAACACCGGGCTGATGGGTGGCGCGACCCCGGATGCCAGCGGCCGAGCAGTGTTGCTGCTGCTCGATCGGCTGAATCGTGTGCGGGTGGTGGACACCGACAACGACACCCTGACCGTCGAAGCGGGCTGCATTCTGCAAACCGTCCAGGACGTTGCCCGTGACGCCGGCCGGCTGTTCCCTCTGAGTCTGGGCGCCGAAGGCAGTTGCACCATCGGCGGCAATCTGGGCACCAATGCCGGCGGCACTGCGGTGCTGCGCTATGGCAACACCCGCGAGTTGACCCTGGGACTGGAAGTGGTCACCGCCGAAGGCGAAATCTGGAATGGCCTGCGCGGCTTGCGCAAGGACAACACCGGTTACGATCTGCGTGACCTGTATATCGGCAGCGAAGGCACCCTCGGCATCATCACCGCCGCAACCCTGAAACTCTTCCCGTTGCCCAAGGCTCAAGCGACGGCACTCTTGGCCTTCGACTCCCTGGACCAGGCAGTGCAATTGCTGTCCCATGCCCGCGCCGGTTTCGGTGCCAGCCTCACCGCGTTCGAACTGCTCAGTGCCGACTGCCTCGCGCTGCTGCGCGAGCAATTCCCCGAAAGTCCGCAACCTTTTCTCGGTGCTGATAAGCCTTGGTTTGCGCTGTTGGAACTGTCCGACAACCACAGCGAAGCCCATGCCCGCCAAGCCTTTGAAGACGTGCTGGGGGAGGCCTTCGAACACGAGTTGCTGGCCGACGCGTTGATCGCCGAAAGCCTGGCCCAAAGCGAAGCCCTATGGCTGTTGCGGGAGAACATGAGCGAGGCGCAGAAACGCGCCGGTCGCAACATGAAGCACGACATTTCAGTACCGATTTCCCAGGTCGTGGTGTTTGTCGCCCACACCGATGCGTTGTTGCAGGCGAATTTTCCCGGTGTCCGTCATTTCACCTTCGGCCATTTGGGCGACGGCAATTTGCATTACAACGTTGCTCATCCGCTTGATTCGACGGTTGAGGCGCATATGTCTAACTACGCGGCGCTCAGCCTGCTGGTTCATGACAGCGCCCACGCCCACGGCGGTTCGATCAGCGCCGAACACGGCATCGGCCAGCGCAAACGGGACATGCTGGAGCGCTACAAAAGCGCGGTGGAGCTGGACCTGATGCGCCGCATCAAGCAGGCGCTGGACCCGAAAAACCTGCTCAATCCAGGCAAGGTATTGGAGGTGGTTCCGTCATGACGCTTCGTCTGTCCAAACGCGTGCAGCGCGTCTCGCTATCGGCCAATGCCGCCGCGAAATCCCAAGTCACGGCGTTGCGTGATGCCGGTCGCGACATCCTCGACCTGACCACCGGTGAACCGGATTTCGACACCCCCGAACACATCAAGCAGGCCGCTTACTCCGCCATCGCCGGCGGTGCCACCAAGTACACCCCGACGCCGGGCGTAAAAGCCTTGCGTGTCGCGGTGCAACGCAAACTCCAGCAGGAAAACCGTCTGGACTATCCGCTGGAATCGATCGTGATTGCCAACGGGGCGAAGCAGATCATCTTCAATGCCTTCGCCGCGACCCTCGACGACGGCGATGAAGTGCTGGTGCCGACGCCGTACTGGCCGTCCTTCCCCGACAGCGTGCGCTTCAGTGGCGGCGAGCCGGTGTTTATCGAGTGCGCACTGGCGCAGGGCTGCAAGCTCACCGCAGAACAGCTGGACCAACACATCGGCGAGCGGACCCGCTGGCTGATCCTCAACGGCCCCGGCAACCCCAGCGGCGCGGTGTACAGCGCCGCTGAATTGCAAGCCTTGGCCGAGGTGCTGCGTCGCCATCCGCAGGTGCTGATTCTGTTGGATGAACTCTACGAACATATCCGCTTTGACGGTCATCCGGCGCAGAGCTTGCTCAACGTCGCGCCGGACTTGCAACCGCGCTGCCTGCTGGTGGGCGGTGTGTCGAAGACGTACGCCATGACCGGTTGGCGCATCGGTTTCGGAGCGGGGCCGCAAACGCTGACCAATGCCATGGCGGTCGTGCAGTCGCAATCCACGTCAGGGGCTTCTTCGGTGGGGCAAGCCGCGGCGTTGGCGGCCTTCGAGGGTGGTCTGGATTTCTTGCCGGAGCAGGTGGCGGCCTATCAGCAACGCCGGGATTTACTGGTGAGCGCCTTACGCAAAGTGGAAGGTATCGAGGTGCTCGAACCCCAAGGCGGTTTCTTCGTATTTGTGCGCTGCGCCGGGTTGCTGGGGCGTTATCGTCCAGACGGCGTATGCCTGAACAGCGACGTCGATGTCGTGGCGTATTTGCTGGAGGAGGGCGTGGCCGGAGTGGCGGGCAGTGCTTACGGTTTGTCGCCATGGTTTCGCCTGTCCATCGCCACGGCAACCGACAGCGTTGCCGAAGCCGGGCGGCGCATCGCTCACGCCTGCGGGCAATTGCGGGGCGAACCATGAGTCATTGGCTGGAGCTTTTCGTCCACTGGACCGCCGGGATCGGCCTGAACTACGGTTTTCTACTGGACGCCTACCAACGCGGAACCCTGGAACAGGGCGCGTTGACCACGGTGCTGCTCTGCCTGTTCACCATTGTCGGTAGCTTGCTGGCCGGTGTCGGGTTGGCGGCGATGCTGACCTCTGGAAAACCCTGGCTGGCGAGACCGGCACGCCTATTTGTTGAGGTCACCCGCAACACGCCGACGCTGGTGCAGCTGTATTGCGCCTTCCTGGTGCTGAACATGTTGCTGACTCAAGCCGTCGGCGCGGCCAACCCGCTGACGCCGTTCGCCTGGGTGGTGATCGTGATCTCGTTGCACAAGGGCGCGTTCCATGCCGAGGCCTTGCGCGCCGGCATCGAGGCGGTGCCGACCGTGACGCTGGAGGCGGCCAGTTCGCTGGCGTTCAGCAGTCGTCAGTTGCTGTGGAATGTGCAACTGCCATTGGCCCTGCGTTTTGCCTTGCCGTCGCTGATCAACAACCTGATCGACCTGGTGAAAATGACCGCCGTGGCTTCGGCCATTGCCGTGGGGGACATCACCTACGCGGCGATCATGATCTGGACCCAAAGCGACAACGTGCTGGAGCTGATGATTCTGATCCTGAGCTTTTTCGGCCTGCTGAGTTTTATCGTCAATTGCGTGGGGCGCTACCTTGAAGCGCGCCTGAGGATGCCCGGCTATGGCCATTGAATCGACCGCCAGTGCACCGCTGGCCTGGCCTCGGCGACATGTCGGCAAGCTGCTGCTGTTGATGTGCGTCGCACTGTGGCTGGTGTATGTCGCCCCGCACAGCCCGGTGTTCAAGGCCTTGCTGCAATGGTCGCCGGCGCTGGCCGTTGGCTTTGGCCAAAACATTCTGATCAGCCTCGTCGCCATCGGCCTGGGGTCGTTGCTGGGGCTGTTAGTCGGCGCGTTGGCGCTATCGCCACTTCGACTGCTGCGCTTGCCGGCGCGGATCTGGGTGCAGATTTTCCGCAATGCGCCCTGGCTGGTGCTGATCTATTTCACTACCTATGTGTTCCCGTTCGAGATCCACATCGGCAGCGCCTATGTCTCGTTCCCGGACTGGGTCAAGGTCACCCTCGGCCTGGCCTTGCCGGCCAGCGCGAACGTCGCGGAAATCTTCCGTGGCGCCATCGCCTCGATCCCCAGCACCCAATGGGAAGCCGCGCGTTCCCTGGCATTTACTCGCGGGCAGATTTTCCGTTCGATCATCCAGCCGCAGTGCTTCAAGCGCATGTTGCCGCCGTGGATGAACCTGTACGCGGTGATCACCATGGGCACCGCGCTGGCGTCCCTGGTGGGCGTGCATGACGTGATCGACACCGCGCAAATCGCCAGCAACACCGTGAACATGACCGGCTTCACTGTGGTGATTTACCTGAGCCTGTTGGTGCTGTTCTTTGCCTATTGCTACCCGATTTCCCGACTCACCCAACGCCTGGAGCGACGTTATGCCTTCTACTGAAACCGTCGCCGAGCCCTTGGTCAGACTGCGCGACCTGCACCTGTCGTTTGGCAATAACCCGGTGCTCAAAGGCATCGACCTCGACGTGCACCGCGGTCAGGCCGTGTCGATCATCGGCCCGTCCGGCTCCGGCAAATCGACCATCTTGCGCTGCATCACCGGGCTGTTGCAGCCCGAGCGCGGCAGCATCCGCGTCGGCTCGACCGAGGTTCACACCCTGGCCCAGGAAGCCCAGCGCATCGAGTTGCGCAAGCGTGTCGGGTTTGTGTTCCAGCAATACAACCTGTTCCCGCATTTGTCGGTGTTGGAGAATTTGGTGATTGCCCCGCGCAAAGTGCTGGGGCGCAACCGGATCGACGCCGAAAAAGACGCCCGCGCCTTGTTGGCCAAGGTGCGGATGGAACACAAGGCCGATGCCTATCCGGGCCAGCTCTCGGGCGGTCAGCAACAACGGGTGGCGATTGCCCGCGCCCTGGCGATGCGCCCGGAACTGATTCTGTTTGATGAGGTGACCTCGGCCCTCGACCCGGAAACCGTCGGCGAGGTGCTGACGGTGATTCGCGAGCTGACCGAAGAGGGCATGACCTGCGTGTTGGTCACCCACGAAATGCGTTTCGCCGAAGAGATCAGCGACATCGTCTACTTCACCGAGAACGGCGTGATCGTCGAGCACGGCAGCGCCGCACTAATTTTTCAGCACCCGACCAGCGAACGCACCCAAGAGTTCTTGCGTCACGCCCTGGGTGATCCGGGGCGCCGGCCGCCCATCGGCAATGATCCGTATCTGTTGACTAACCTGAGTCGCTATAGCCTGTCCGTCTAATACCGAGGAGCCTGTTCATGAGTACTGTTAACCGTGCCGCCGTTATCGAGGATTTCCTGAAGAAAATCCGCGTCATCCATCAACGGGGCGTCGACCGCGCCGCGCTGGTGGACATCGTTTCCTTGCTTGAAGACTTGGCCGAGCGCCGTGACCTGTTCAATTTCGACGAGTTCCCCGCGCCGGTGCCGGGGCAGGGCAGCACCGCGTTCCGCTACCGTCTCAATGACGACGGCGACACGCCGACGCTGTACCTGAACTCGCTGTTGCCGGGCAAAAGCACGATCCCGCACAACCATGAAACCTGGGCGATCATCAGTGCGGTCGAAGGCCAGGAAATCAACTACGTCTACCGTCGTGATGACGACGGCCGCGAGCCCGGCTTCACTACCTTGCACCTGGAAAAGGAAGTGGTCGTGCAACCCGGCACCTCCATCTCGTTTCTCGGCGAAGACCTGCACGGCATTCGTGTCGGAGGCGAGCAGGCGACCCTGCATTTCCACCTGTACGGTTTGCCGCTGGAGTCCCTCAACGGGCGTTACGGCGTCGAGGCCGACGGGCGCATCCTCAATTACAACGCCTCGCAAATGGTGCCATCGATCAAGGCTTACACATGATCGATCTGTATTACTGGCCGACTGGCAATGGCTTGAAAATCGGCATCCTGCTGGAGGAGCTGGAGCTTGAGTACCGCCTGCTGCCGGTCAACATCCGTGCAGGCGAGCAGAAGCAGGCAGCGTTCCAGCGCATCAGCGCCAATGGCTCAGATGGCTGTCAATTAACGTAGGTCTTGAACCTGATGAATACCCTGCGGCGAACACATACCTGTGGCGAGGGGGCTTGCCCCCGTTCGGCTGCGCAGCAGTCGTAAAACCATTGCATGCGTCGTATCTGACACACCGCGATCACAGGAATCAGGGCCGCTTCGCGCCCCAGCGGGGCGGTGCGGCGATCCGACAGGCCCCCTCGCCACAGGTTTTGTGTTCGCCGCAGTTTTGGTCGTTAGCTCTTCAATAATTTCTTTTTTTATCTTTCAAAGCGGGACTCCCATGAGCCAGACCGTAACTCCAGGGCAACTGCAGCAGTGGCTGTTCGACGGGAAAGAAATCGCCCTGTTTGACGTGCGCGAGCACGGCCAATATGGCGAAGCCCACCTGTTTTTCGGGGTGAACTTGCCCTATAGCCGTCTGGAGCTGGAGGTCCGGCGTCTGGCGCCGAATCCTCAGGTCCGGCTGGTGATCTATGACCAGGACGGCGGGGAGGTCGCGACGCGTTCCGCTCAGCGTCTGCAGGCGCTCGGATATAGCCACGTGCATGTGCTCGACGGCGGTGCCGAAGGTTGGCAGGCTGCCGGGTTGCAGGTGTTTGCCGGGGTGCATGTGCCTTCCAAGGCGTTCGGCGAATTGGTCGAAGAGGCCAGCCATACGCCGCATGTCACCGCGCAGCAACTGGCCGAATGGCAAACCCGGGGCGAGCCGCTGGTGGTGCTCGACGGTCGGCCGTTCGATGAGTACCGCAAGATGACCATTCCCGGTTCGGTGTGCTGCCCGAATGGCGAGCTGGGTTATCGCGTCCACGATCTGGTGCCGGACGAAAGCACGCCGATCGTGGTCAATTGTGCCGGTCGGACCCGCAGCATTATCGGGGCCCAGACATTGATCAATCTGGGGTTGAAGAACCCAATCTACGCGCTGGAAAACGGCACTCAGGGTTGGTACCTGGAAGATTTTCAGCTGGAGCATGGCAGCACTCGACGTTATGCCGATGAGGTGTCGTCTGGCACCTTGCCGGGGCAGCGACGCGCTGCTGCGCAACTGGCGGAGCGGGCCGGGGTGAAGACCGTTGGGGCTGGGCAGGTCGAGCAATGGGCCAGGGAGACCGGTCGCAGCCTGTTTTTGTGTGACGTGCGAACCGCCGAGGAGTTTGCTGCGGGCAGTCTGCCGGGTGCACAACACGCGCCGGGCGGGCAGTTGATTCAATCCACCGATCTGTATGTCGGTGTGCGTCAGGCGCGGTTGGTGCTGTTTGACAGTGATGGCGTGCGGGCGCCGATTGTTGCCAGTTGGTTGCGGCAGTTGGGGCATGAGGCCTATGTGCTGGCAGGTGGAGTGAGCAGTAATCTGGTGCTGCCTGCGCTTGAGGTGATCGCTCACGAGGCGTTGCCATTGATCACGGCGCGGGCTTTGGCCGATGCGCTGAAGGATGACGCCGTTGCGCTGATTGACCTGCGACCGAGCATGACTTATCGCAAGGGTCATATCGCCGGCTCGCGCTGGTCGATTCGCTCGTTGCTGGCCTCTGAAGTGGCCGGCGAGCAACGGCCACTGGTGTTGGTCGCCGATGATCCACGGCTGGCCGCTTTCGCGGCGCTGGAGTTGCCCGAAACCCAGCGTCTGCACGTGCGGCTGCTGGAGGGCGGACTCGATGCCTGGCGTGCGGCGGGCCTCTCCGTGCAGGAGTCCGCCCATACGCCGCTCGATCAGCAGTGCATCGATTTTCTGTTCTTCACCCATGACCGTCACGCCGGCAACAAGGACGCGGCGCGTCAGTACCTGGCCTGGGAAATCGGTTTGCTGGCGCAGATGAGCGACGACGAGATCGCCAGTCTCAAGCCGCTGCGCGTCACAGCGCCCCGCGATGCCCGGGTGCGTACCCGTCTGGTCCATTCGGCGCGTACCGAACAGGGCAGTGGCAGTCGGGCAGTCAACGTGCCGGTCACGCGGTTGAGTACGGTGCTGTTCGATAACCTGGCGCAAATGCGCGACGCCCGTGCTCGCCGGGATAGCGAGCGGGTCTTGAGCTATGGCGCCCGAGGCAATCCGACGGCCTTCGCCCTGGAAGATCTGGTGACGGAGCTGGAGGGCGGTTACCGCACCCGCTTGTTCGGCACCGGGCTGGCGGCGATCGCGCAGACCTTCCTGGCCTACCTGCGACCCGGCGATCACGTACTGATCAGCGACGCGGTGTACGCGCCTGTGCGACGGCTGGCCCATGAGTTTCTTCAGCCGTTCGGCATCCAGGTCAGCTACTTCGCGCCGGATGGCAGCGGTCTGCAGGCACAACTGCAAGCTAACACCAAAATGGTCTACACCGAAGTGCCGGGCTCCTTGCTGTATGAACTCTGCGACTTGCCGGCCATCGCCGCCCTGTGCAAACCGCGAGGCATTCTCCTGGCCGTCGACAACACCTGGGGTTCAGGTTACCTGTACCGACCGCTGACCCTCGGCGCGGACATCTCGATCATGGCGTTGACCAAATACCTGTGCGGCCACAGCGACGTGGTCATGGGCAGCGTCTGCACCCGACAAGACGTCTGGCAGCCGCTGGCGTCCATGGGCGACACCTTTGGCGCCACCGTCAGCCCCGACGACGCCTACCTGGTGCTGCGCGGCGCGCGAACCCTGGCACCGCGACTGGAAGTGCACGAACGCCAGGCCTTGGAAATCGCTCATTGGCTGCAAGTGCAGCCGCAGGTGAAGCGGGTGTTTCATCCAGCGTTGCCCGATCATCCAGGTCACGATCTGTGGCAGCGCGATTTCAATGGCAGCAATGGTTTGTTGTCCTTTGAGCTGCTTGATGCGGATCCTCTGTACGTTGAACGCTTTATTGATTCGCTGCAGTTGTTTGGGCTCGGTGCTTCATGGGGCGGTTACGAAAGTCTGATTACTGTTGCCGATACCACGGATCGCGACAGTGCTGCGGATCGTTCATTCAATTCGGTGTTGCGGTTGCATGTCGGGCTTGAGGATGTCGAGGCGTTGGTTGAGGATCTGGAGCGCGGGTTTGCAGCTATGGATCACTAGGTTCCACCGCCAACAGCTGAAAGGGTGCCTATTCGTTACTCCAGCAGAACCCACAAAAAAACGCCGCTCACTGAGCGGCGTTTTTGTTATGGGTGCTGACAGGAGAAAAGTGTCGGCGGCTGTTTTCTACGGTGTACTGAGCGCTACGCGGGCAAGTTCAATGCACTTCAATGCCAAAATGGTTGTCGGGTCGACCAACGCGACCACATGATTTTTAATCATGTAGGATTCGCTATGCTCAAGCACCAGAGGTAGCTCCGTACATCCCAGGATGAGCACATCAGCGCCCAGTTCACATAAGTGTTCTGCGGCGGTCAGAAGCTGGTCTTTGCATATGCCCTCTGTGAAACCTGCTTTGATGCCGTGATCTCCGTAAATCGACTCCATAACCAACGCTTGGTAATCCACGCCTGGGGCAATTATTTGAAGCCCTGCTTGCCGAGCAGCCTCGTGATAAACCTGACTTTTGATGGTGCCTGAGGTCGCTAGCAGCCCGACGGTTTTGCCGGCACCGTACCGCTGCACGATAGCCTCTACCGTTTCAGTCAGCATATTCACAATAGGTACACGCAGGTGCGCCTGGATGCGTTCGACGAAGGCGTGAGCTGTGTTGCACGGAATCGCAATGGCATTGGCGCCGACGCTTTCCAGTCGCTTGCACGTTGCGTACATCGCCATCGTCGGATCAGTTTCGTCGTACAGCAGGTTGGCTGTGCGATCAGGAATTTGGGGGTTCTGTTCCACCACCATTTTGATGTGTTCCTGATCGCGACCTGCCGGTGTGTGCGCCACAACCTTACCCATGAAGTCGACCGTTGCCGCTGGCCCAACTCCACCCACGATCCCAAGCTTGAAAGGCGGACGGGTCGACTGGCCTTTCTCCAAGGTGGCGAAAGCGGCATAAATTTCGTTGATATCCAGGACCGTCAAGCCACGCCGTTGAAGATCACCGCAGACCAACGAGAGCTCAGTCATGCCAGGCAGGATGATTGTGGCCCCCTGATCCTGAAGCGACAGGCAGGCCTGATAAACACATTCGAGGGGTACACCGTCAAGAAATCCATCCTTGATGCCGTTAACCCCGTACATGGCATCCATCAATCCAGATTGCTCGTTATCGTTTGGATAAACGAGCTTGAAGTCATTACCGAAATAGCGCTCAAACAACCCGGAGTGCCGAACATAGTCGGAGGCGATGATTCCCAGTGTTGTACCGGGGGCAGCGACATGATCCACATGCTTGCGTAACGCCGCCATCATATCCAGAACGGGCATCCTGATTTCCTCCTGGATCTCCTCTCGAAAGGTGTGACTGGCAAAACAAGGCAACAAGACTGCGTTGACTTCGCTTGCCTCGAACGTCTGGCACACCTGAAATACGTAGAACTTTCTGGAGGTCATGCTGGCACCCTGATCCAGAGGCATCAGCACGTCCTTGAAGGGGTGTTGTTCAAACAGAAAGTGATAGCGGCCTTGATCCTCCAAAACAGCTCTGGACTTCACCAGTTTGTAGAACAGATCGCCGCCGGCCAGTGAGCCAAGCCCGCCGACGATACCTAGTTTGCGAGCAAACGATGACCCGCTGGACGGCTTCGATTTACCTTTCATTTTTAGGTTCTCAGGCGGTGGCTGCAGTACGAGTTGGGAGCGGAGATTCAGTGCCGTGCGCGAATTCAGCTTCTTCATGCGGTTCTGATTTGGCAACCACAGCCGTCGCTATGCTGTTGCCAACGACGTTGGTGGCAGTCCTGGCCATATCAAGGAATTGGTCAATGCCAAGGATCAGCAAAATGCCGGCTTCGGGAAGATTGAACATGGGTAACGTAGCCGCCACCACGACCACCGAGGCTCGGGCTACACCCGCCATTCCCTTGCTGGTGATCATCAGCGTCAGCAAGATGAGCAGTTGCTGGGTGAAGCTCAAGTCGACGTTGTAGGCCTGAGCAATGAACATGATGGCGAACGCTTGATACATCATCGAACCATCAAGATTGAATGAGTACCCCAACGGAAGGACAAAGCTGGATACGCGCTTGGGCGCACCAAACTTCTCCAGTGCCTCCATGGTTTTCGGGTAAGCGGATTCGCTGCTGGCAGTAGAAAATGCGAGGAGGATGGGTTCGCGAATGAGCTTACCCAAGGTAAACACTGAACGACCCAGGAACAGGTAGCCGGCAGCGAACAACACACACCACAGAATCACAATGCCTAAGTAGAACTCGGCAATCAGTTTTCCGTAATCGACTATCAAGCCAAGCCCTTGCGTGGTAATAGCCGAAGCGATGGCTGCGGAAACGCCAATGGGCGCGAAGGCCATGACAAAGTCAGTGACCTTGAACATCACCTTGGCCAGCTCTTCGATGCCATCGACAATCGTTGTGTAACCCGCTCGCTTCACTCCTGCCAAGGCAAACCCGAAGAACAACGAGAACACCACGATTTGCAGGATTTCGTTGTTGGCCATGGCTTCAGCAATGCTGCGGGGAAACACGTGACTGATGAAAACCTTGAGGCTGAAATCCCCTGTGTTGACCACCACGGGACTTGCCGCATGCTGGACAACCTCCATGTTCAGTCCCGCACCGGGTTGGAACAGGTTGACCAGGCCCATGCCGATTGCCAGCGAGATCACCGAAGCGCTTACGAACCACGCCATGGCTCTTAGGCCAATCCGGCCAACGGAGCGGGAGTTACCCATACTCGCGATGCCGCCGACCAACGTGGCGAACACCAGAGGTGCGATGATCATCTTGATCATGCGTAAAAAGATGTCGGTGACCATCGAGAAGTAAGAGGCGATCTCTTTGGCGCTTTGTTCGCTGCCTGCGAAGTGGTGGCACGCCCAACCGACAAGCACGCCTGAGGCGATGCCAATGGCGATCCGACGCGGAAGTTTATTTTTCTTCACGGAGCTTTCCTCAAGTGATTTTTTTGCTTTTTTTACTTGGCAGGAGACAAGTGTCATTGGGGCGAAGCGCTCTGACGTCGCTTCAACGTTTACGATTCTAGGGTCGGGTTTGAAACGTCGTGATGAGTAATCCTGATAGCCCCATGCGCTTTTGGAATAGTTTTGGAAACTTCTGCTTCGTCCTGACTGAGGCGCAGTACACTGCGCGTTCGGGGCTTGAGGTGCCGTTATGCAAATCAAATGGTTGGATGATCTTTTAGCGATTGCCGAGTGGAAAAACTTTTCTCGGGCTGCGGAGGTACGGTGCGTGACCCAGTCAGCACTGTCGCGCCGCATACGGTCACTTGAGGAATGGGTCGGAGCCGAGCTGGTGGATCGCGGAACTTATCCCGTTCAGCTCACACCTGCGGGGCGAAGTTTTTGTGAAGAGGGCCGGGAGGCATTGGCGGGGTTATTGAGACTGCGTTCAGCCCTGCGAGAGGTTGAGCGAATGCCCGGGCGATCCATCCAGGTCACTGCTGGCCACAGCCTTTCAATGACGTTTCTACCGAAATGGCTAACCCAATTTCAGCAGCACAATGAGCAGTTCAACGCCCGAGTCGTTGCTGCGAACATTCATGACGCCGTTATAGCCTTGGAGGAGGGGAGTTGCGATCTGATGATCGTCTACCACCATCCCTTGGCACCCATTCTTCTAGACCCGGAAAAATTCGGTTGCCTGACGTTAGGACATGACGCCTTTATTCCGTTGTGTGCCCCTGACAACAACGGGCAACCGCTGTATCGCTTGCCGGGTACCTCAGCCAAAGCAGTACCTCACCTCGCCTATACGGCCACAACTTTTTTAGGCCGTGTAGCAGACATAGTCATCAAAAATGGCCCAAGTGTGAGTGTGCTGGAGCGGTGCTATGAGGCAGACATGGCGATGCTTTTGATGCGAATGGCGATAGAGGGGTATGGCGTGGCATGGTTGCCACAAAGCGCCGTCATTGACGAGCTTCAGCGAGGTCAGTTGGTAAAAGCGGGTGGTGATGAATGGAGTACACGACTGGAGATACGCTCCTACTGCTCCATCACCAATGAGAACCCTACGATGCGAAGCTTATGGAAAACCCTCGAAGGAGCTTCCCGCGATCTCCATGGCAAAACAGCCAATTGATCGAAGCTCCAAGGCTCGAAAACTATCCCTCGATTGAAGAAGAGCGGTCGCACTCAAGGCGCAACTGGCGTGCATTGAGTCATGCTTAAGTGCTTTTGGGTTTGCGACCGCGCGAGTTTGGCTTCACCGGTACGCTTTTCCCATATTCGCTCCACCATAACGCGAGTGCTTCCATCGTCGGCCCGAGCGCACGGGCCATTGCCGTCATCTCATACTCGACGCGCGGGGGCACTTGCGCGAAGACTGTTCGCGATACCAGGCCATCGTTTTTGAGCTCACGAAGTTGCGCTGTCAGCATGTGCTGGGTGATGCCGCTGATCGCCTTGCGCAGTTCTCCGAAACGATAGATTCGCTGGTTCAACAACCACATGATTTCCAGCTTCCACTTGCCTGAAAGCAGCGCAAATGCACGGCGCATTTCTTCGTGCATGTTGATCTGATCGTCACCAATAGTCTGGTTTTCCATACTAAGCACCACTTTTTCATCCTACTTGTGGCTTTTCATATTAGGCGACATCTTTGACCTAAGTCGACGCATTCACCTTACGGCCAAGTAACCATGGCATATCAAGCAACCGCTAACTGATTGGAGATCAACATGTCCCGACTCAATGGAAAAGTTGCCATTGTCACTGGCGCCGGTCGCGGCATCGGCCGAGCCACAGCGAAGCTTTTCGCGGAGGAAGGTGCGAAGGTGGCGGTCGTTTCACGCACAACTGAAAATGTCGCCGGTGTCGTCGCCGAGATCCAGGCAGCGGGCGGGATCGCCCTCGGAGTAGTCTGTGATATCGCCGATCCGGATCAAATCAACGCTGCCGTAGAAAAGGTGATGGCTGTGTATGGCCGGATCGATATTCTTGTGAACAATGCCTTCGACCCCTCGGTTGTTCTTTCATCGGTTCTCGATCTGTCGGCCGAGCAATTGCAACGCAATTTAGAAATGGGGCCTATTGCCTACCTGCGCACAATGCAAGCCTGCTACCCCCACCTCAAAGCCAGCGGGGAGGGTAGGGTCATTAACTTCGCCTCGCTGGCCGGTGTCATCGGTCTGCAGGGATACGCTCCTTACAACATGGCGAAGGAAGCGGTGCGTGCCTTGACTCGCTCGGCGGCAAGGGAGTGGGGGGCTGACAAGATCACTGTAAACAATGTCATGCCGGTCGCAGACACTTGGGGCACTGCGGCAAATGTGCCTGCGCCCACTAACGTACTTGGCCGTTATGGATCACCGGAAGAGGACATTGCGCCGGTCGTGCTATTCCTCGCCAGCAAGGATGCACAATTCCTGACGGGATACAGCCTGACGCCGGACGGTGGCCAAATCATCGACAGCGCACGCTGACCGTAACTTCCAACCTGCGAGCGTATGCTCAACGGAAATCACAAGACATGCCTTGGCGTGTCTTGTGCTCACTTCAAGCAATGTTCACTGATGCAAGCGGCTCCCGTGATGCCGCGCGTGCAGCCAGGAAGGCAAGAACAGCTGCCGCGCCCAGCAACGTGGCGCTCAACTCAAAGGTCGCTCGATAGCCGCTCAGGTCGAAGACCAGCCCGCCAACGGTTGCGCCAGACGCTATTGCCAGTTGGATGATCGCCACCATTAAGCCGCCTCCCGCTTCAGCAGCGTCTGGCAACGTTCTTGCCAACCATGTCCACCATCCCACGGGCGCAGCAGTCGCAACCAGGCCCCAGAGGCCAAGCAAGACAGTCGTAGCGGCCGCCGAGCTACCGAATACAACAAGCGCAATTGCAATCACCGCCATCAAGATCGGGATGACGACGAGGGCTCGATGCAGGCCATTTTTCAAGAACGCTTCAATCAAGAAGGTACCCGCGAGGCCCGCCAGACCCAGGACAAGCAACATCAGCGACAGCATGGAAACACTGACGTGCGTGACCGTTTCAAGGAACGGGCGCAAATAGGTAAACAGCATGAACTGGCCCATGAAGAAGACACTGACCGCCACCATGCCTAACGCGACCGGTATGCTTTTCATCAACCTAAAGACATTCCCAGTGCCTGAATCGCTTTGCGACTTCATCGCTGGAAGGGTTAACAACAGCCAGACGAAGGCAACTACCGCAACCGGGATGACGCACAAAAATGCACCACGCCAGCCGATCAAGGCGCCGAGAAAACTGCCCAAAGGTGCTGCAATCACTGTCGCCAAAGCGTTGCCGCCGTTGACGATTGCCATTGCGCGAGTGATTTGGTCATCAGGCACCAAGCGCATGGCGGTTGCCGCCGACAATGACCAGAACCCACCTATCGCAACACCGATCAGCGCGCGGCCGATCATGAACACCCAGTAGTTCGGCGCGAACGCGACGACTGTTCCGGAAAGGATCATCAACAGTGTCAGTGAAAGGAGCAGCGGTTTACGCTCAACCCGCGTAGCCACCGATGCGATCAGAAGACTGGTGAACAAGGCAAACAGCCCCGAGACGGAGATTCCCTGGCCGGCTTGCCCCTCGGTGATATGCAGATCTGCGGCAATAGGTGTCAGCAGGCTGACGGGCATGAACTCCGACGCCACGAGCACGAAGGCGGCGAGCGACATGGCGAATACGGCGGCCCATGATTTATGAGGCACTGGGAGGAGGTGATCAGTCATTGTTTGAATCCTGTATTGCGCGAAGCGTCGCAGCCCCGGGAACGAGGCTACGAGAGAACCGGTGCCCGGCTAAGGCTCGATCAGGCTACTTCAGGTTACTTTTGAAGAACGTGGTCAACTTGGCGAATGGAATGAGGTTGACCCGGTCGTAAAGATCCACGTGTCCGGTATCTGGAATGATGAGCAGCTCTTTAGGCTCGGCGGCTCGCTTGTAGGCATCCTCACTGAACTCGCGTGAATGTGCCTGGGCACCGGCAATGAACAGCAGTGGGCGCGGTGAGATGCTCTCGATGTCATTGAACGGATAAAAGTTCATGAACTTCACGTTGCTGGTCTGCGTCGGCATGGTGGTTGTCTGCGCCGATGCGCCAGCTGGAGTGACTTCCCCTCGCGGCGTGCGATAGAAATCGTAGAACTCGTCGCCCACGGCGTTGCCGGTCAGTTTGAGTGGCGTGCCACCGGTGTAGCGGATTTCACTGCCTTGGAATTCTGCATAGCGCTGCTGGCTCGCTTCGCGAATGATCTGCTGGCGTTGTTCAAGAGTGACGCCGTGCTTGAGGCCATTTCGATTGGCCGCGCCCATGTCGTACATGCTGACGGTGGCGATGGCCTTCAGACGTGGATCAATCTTGGCCGCACTGATAGCGAAGCTGCCACTGCCGCAGATGCCGAGGACGCCGACTCGCTCACGGTCCACAATCGGTCGAGTGCCGAGAAAATCGACAGCAGCACTGAAGTCTTCCGCGTAGATATCTGGCGAGACTGCTTGGCGAGGCGTGCCCTCGCTTTCGCCCCAGAAGGACAGGTCCAGCGACAATGTGACAAATCCTTGTTCGGCCATTTTGGTGGCGTACAAGTTTGCGCTCTGCTCCTTCACCGCCCCCATGGGATGGCCGACGATGATGGCAGCGTTCCTGGATTTGGGGGCGAGGTCTTTCGGGGTGAACAGGTTGCCCGCCACCTTCATACCGTATTGATTCTTGAAGGTGACCTTTTCTACGGTCACCTTGTCGCTTTTGTAGAAGTTGTCCGCACCGTTTGACATATCGGCTCCTATTGAAGAAAACGAGGTAACGAGAAGCCCCAGGGCAAGCAAAATTCCTTTCACTGGATATTCCTTTCTATTGAATAGTTGTCGCCTGGAGTTTTTTGCCCCGGCGTTTAGTCAGCCAGGGTGGGATGGTTGATCAAGAAGCGATATGACGTCATGGGCAATTCCTCAATGGGGTTGTCGGATGAACATTCTCCGGTTCTGCCCAAACGCCCTGTAGTGCATTCCGCTGGATTACTTGCCTGATTCTATGAGTCTCTGTTTTTTTGCAGGACGGTCGTGTGCTGGCGAGATACAGTTCAGCGAGAGGTACGAGATGAACATGACGACCCAACACGCAACCGCCACATCGCCCCAGGAAGCGCTCGCCCAAATCATTGGCGCGCAGGTCTCCAAACCAGGGGATTTCGGAACGCCCATTGCGGGCCTCGGTTTCTTCAGGCGCGAACATCCATCGCCGCCCGTCGTCTGCATGGTCGAGCCAAGCATCATCATTGTCGCCCGGGGGGAGAAGCAGCTCTGGGTGGGGGGCGAGGGTTACCCATATGACACGTCGCGTTTTCTGATCACCTCATTGGACTTGCCTGCCAATTCAGAAGTGCTGGCAGCAAGCCCGGAACAGCCCTGCGTGGGGCTGACTTTGAAACTCGATCTACGCATGCTGGCAGAGCTGATAGCGCAAAGCGATCTGCCGCCATCCCGTGATCGTTCAGTTGCGAAGGGGGTAGGAATTGGTTCAATGACCCCTGCAATGCTGGCGTCATTCGGGCGCTTATTGGCACTGCTCGATGAGCCGGAGTCCATCCCTGTTCTCGCCCCCTTGATCCAACGCGAGATTCACTACCGTCTCTTGCAGAGTGATCAGGCGAGCCGGCTTCGACAAATAACTTCTGTCGATGGCCAAGGTTATCGGATCGCCAAAGCCATCGATTGGTTGAAGCTGAATTACACCTCGGCGCTTCGCGTTGAGGAGCTTGCGGCCCGAGTGCAGATGAGCACTCCGACCTTTCACCACCACTTCCGCCAACTAACCACAATGAGCCCCTTGCAATACCAGAAATGGCTGCGACTGAACGAGGCAAGGCGTTTGATGCTCAATGAACATCAGGATGTGTCCAGTGCGGCTTTCAAGGTCGGATATGAAAGTCCGTCCCAGTTCAGCCGCGAATACAGCCGTCTGTTTGGCGTACCCCCCAAGCGGGATATTGCAGTGTTGCGTGGTAACGCCAATGGCACTTCAACGCGAAAGCAGTCATGAGAAATCAATGGGGGCACAGCGACAGATTCACATTCATGGAATGCATTATCGCGGTGATTGAACGCTTCCTGCCGATGACAATTGATTGCCAGGAGGCGGGAACACGGTGAGTAAATAAATTTGTCCCCTTTTTTCCGCAAAGTAGGAAAATCAAAGCTGGCGCGTCGGCTGCCATACCTTTCTCAACAGGCGACCGGCGATGCATTGCACCGACCTTTTTCACCCCAGGCGCCAGACCAACGCCGAACAATCGACTAAAAGAATCGAAGTCATGCAAGCACCTACCTACCAACTACTGGAAATCGCCAACGGCAAACCGATCAAGCTCTGGACCGAAGGCGTCCCGGTAGAAAACGAAGCCAGACAGCAATTGATGAATACCGCCAGGATGCCGTTCATCTTCAAGCACCTGGCCGTGATGCCCGACGTGCACCTGGGAAAGGGCTCGACCATCGGCAGCGTGATTCCCACAGTCGGCGCGATCATTCCAGCCGCCGTCGGAGTAGACATCGGCTGCGGGATGATCGCGGCGTGCACGTCGCTGACCGCCAGCGATTTGCCGGACAACCTGCATGGCTTGCGTTGCGCGATCGAGAAGGCGGTGCCCCATGGCCGCACCAGTGGGCGCGGCGTTCGGGACAAGGGCGCCTGGGACAGCGTTCCGCGTGAGGCGGACCGGGCCTGGGCGGCACTGGACTCGCGGTTCAAGGCGATCACCGACAAGTACCCGAAACTCGCCAACACCAACAACCGTGGGCACTTGGGCACGCTCGGCAGCGGGAACCACTTCATCGAGGTGTGCCTGGATGAAACCAACCGGGTCTGGTTCATGCTGCACAGCGGTTCC
>Ga0207713_1000771_pt1 | contig 29598 bp, 24 predicted proteins | sample KBSS64metaG_FD_184404 | JGI IMG/M metagenome (GOLD analysis project Ga0207713, IMG submission 184404) | Switchgrass rhizosphere microbial communities from Kellogg Biological Station, Michigan, USA - KBS S6-4 metaG (SPAdes) (version 2) | ecosystem: Host-associated > Plants > Roots > Rhizosphere >... | reverse complement strand
CCATCGACTAGCGCTTGGTGGCCATGATGAGATCTCCGGTGGGGCCCTAAAAGCCTGTCATGAAACCGCATCATGGCCTCTAGGTGCATGGCTTGGGTTTCTCCAGCGCCCTCGAGACCGTGCGCCGCCCGCGCGGCGCTTCGCGAGCAAGCTCTGCTCCTACATCTGTTTCGGGCCAGTTATGCCTGTGCCATTGCCTGATCCGCCTTGATTGTCCGCCTGGAGATTGAGTCAGGGCCGCCAGGTGCATGCCTTGGTTTTTTCGGCGCCCTCGAGACCGTGCGCCGCCCGCGCGGCGCTTCGCGAGCAAGCTCTGCTCCTACATCTGTTTCGGGCCAGTTATGTCTGTGGGATTGCCTCGACCGCCTTGTTTTTCCGGCTTGAAACCGTATCAAGACCGCCAGGTGCATGGCTCAAGGTTTCCAGCGCCCTTGAGACCGTGCGCCGCCCGCGCGGCGCTTCGCGAGCAAGCTCTGCTCCAACGTTTGTTTCGGGCCAGTTATGCCTGTGCCATTGCCTGGTCCGCCCTGTTGGTTCGCCTTGGAATTGCGGTGGAATTGTATCTGCCCCGACATCATTCCCACCTTTCTGGTACGGCCGTGCAACAATTGGCACAGTTTTTTCTAATGGATTTGACCGCAATGTCAGGATGCCCTTTTCTTTGGATCCCGGGGTGCACACAATGCACCAATTGCAGACACCGGACAGTACGCCTGTCCATTACCAGTGCAGAAACCGCTGCCAAAAGCAGCAGGTTTCTCGAGCAGTAGAACAGGAAGTCGGATCAATGTTTGAAGTGCCGTCCTCACTCAGGCTGTTGCTGTCCCGCTTTAATCAGGCCCATCAGGGCGCGAACCATTTCCACTCCTTGCGCTACGTCCAGCACAGCAGCCTGGGCCTCGGCGTCACTCGCAATGTCGTCGACCCGCCCCGCCGCTACCACAGCCGTGGGGTGATGCTGTGCGTGCGGGTCAACGGCAATGAAGCCTTCGCGGCTACCAGCGACCTCACCGACAAGGGCCTGGAACAAGCCTACGACCAGGCACTGTTGCTGGCACACGCGATGGGCCAGCACGGCCTGTTGAGCTTGCCGCCGTTGCAGGGCAGCGCCGTGCACAGCGCCTATGCCTCACCTGCCGTCGACCAGCCGCTGGCCGAGGCCGGCCATTGGCTGGACGTGCTGCGGGCCGAGTCGGCGCGGGTCACCCCGCACGACAAGCTGGTGAACTGGTCAGCCAACCTGCGCATCACCGATAGCCAACAGCTGTACGTGGACAGCACCGGCAGCGAGATCACCACCCACACCCGCCAGTTCTACCCGGAACTGGCCGTGACCGCCTTCGACGGGCAACAGAGCCAGCGTCGCAGCTGGGCCATCGCCCGCCAGGGCGGCGCCGAACTGGTGCACGCCTCGGGCTTCATCGGCCAGATCGAACAGGTCGCCGACCAGGCCCTGCAACTGTTGGCCGCGCCCAACACGCCGCAAGGTCCGCGCGATCTGTTGCTGATGCCCGACCAGATGATCCTGCAGATCCACGAGTCCATCGGCCACCCGCTGGAACTGGACCGCATCCTCGGTGATGAACGCAACTACGCCGGCACCAGCTTCGTCACCCAGGACATGTTCGGCAGCTACCAGTACGGCTCGCCGCTGCTCAACGTCAGCTTCGACCCGCAAGTACCCGATGAGCTGGCCAGCTACAGCCATGACGACGAAGGCCTGCCCGCCCACAAGCACCTGCTGATCGAAGCCGGCGTGCTCAAGCGGCCGCTGGGCGGCGCCCTGTCCCAGGCCCGCAGCGGCTTGGCCGGGGTGGCCAACAGCCGCGCCTGCGACTGGAACCGTCCGCCCATCGACCGCATGGCCAACCTCAATGTCGAACCAGGCGACCAGAGCCTGGCGCAGATGATCGGCAACATCGAACACGGCATCCTCATGGCGACCAACCGCTCATGGTCCATCGACCAGGCCCGCAACAAGTTCCAGTTCGGCTGCGAATGGGCGCAACTGATCGAAAACGGCGAACTGGCCGGTGTGGTCAAAAACCCCAACTACCGCGGCATTTCCTCGCAGTTCTGGCGCAACCTCAGCGCCGTGGGCGAGCGCAGCACCTTCGAGGTGATGGGCACGCCCAACTGCGGCAAGGGCGAACCCAACCAGGCGGTCACCGTTGGGCACGCGTCACCGCCCTGCGTGTTCCAGCAGATCGACGTGTTCGGGGGGCAAGCCTGATGAATGCCTGCGTAATGAGCCACACCCACTACCGCCGTTCCTTCGACACCCTGGAGCAATGGCTGCACACCCAACTGGCCACCGGCGAGCATTTCTCCCTGTGGTACAGCGCCGAAGACTCGCAGTTCATCCGCTTCAACCATGGCCAGGTACGCCAGGCCAGCCAGGTTCGGCAAATCGACGCCACCGTGCGCCTGATCCGCGAAGAACGCCATGCCAGCGAAACCCTCAACCTCACCGGCGACGCAGCGACCGACCGCGCCCGCCTGGCCGAGACGCTGGTGCAGTTGCGTGCCCTGCTCGATGTATTGCCCGCTGACCCCTACCTGCAACTGGACAACCAGGTGTTCGCCAGTGACCGCCTGCCCGACGGCAGCCTGCCCGGCGCCGACGAACTGATCGAACAAGTGGCCACCCTCAGCGCAGGCCTGGACATGGTCGGCATCTATGCCGGTGGGCCGATGTACCGCGGCTTCGCCAGTTCCTGGGGTGGCCGCGGCTGGCATGTGGCAATCAGCGCCAGCCTGGACTTCAGCCTGTTCCATGCCAACGGCGAAGCGGTGAAGATCACCTACGCCGCCAGTGAATGGGACGCTGATGCCCTGGCTGCGGAGTTCGCCCGCGGTCGTGAGCAACTCACCCACCTGGGCAAGCCACGCAAGACCCTGGCCCCCGGCACGTACCGCACCTACCTGGCGCCGGCGGCTGTGGAAGAAATCATCAGCATGCTGCAGTGGGATGGCTTCTCCGCCCGCGCGCTGGCTACCCGCAACAGCCCTTTGCAGGCACTGCAACTGGGCAGCGCGCGCCTGTCGCCGCTGGTGTCGATCAGCGAAATGGCCTCCACCGGCCTTGAGCCGTTGTTCAACAGCGAAGGCAGCCTGCGCCAGGATCAGCCCCTGATCGAGCGGGGCCAACTGGTCGGCCAGATGGTCAGCTCGCGCTCGGCCCAGGAATATGGCCTGGTGGCCAACGGCGCCGACGGGTACGAAAAACCCTCCTCCATCGAAATGGCCGCAGGCGTGTTGCCCAGCGACGAAGTATTGCAGGCCCTGGGTACCGGTTTGTACATCGGCAACCTGTGGTACCTGAACTACTCGGACCAGGGCCTGGCACGCATGACCGGCATGACCCGCTTCGCCAGTTTCTGGGTGGAAGACGGCAGGATCGTCGCGCCGCTGGCGACCATGCGCTTCGATGAAAGCCTGTATGCGATGTTCGGTGACAACCTGCTCGGGCTAACTCGCGAGCGCAGTCTGCGGATCAGTACCAGTACCTATGGGCAACGGGATGCGCAGACGTTGTTGTTGCCGGGGGCGCTGGTGGAAGGGTTTACGTTGACCTTGTGAGGTAGCGCCTCCACGTGCAGGGCTTGGCTTTTTCAGCGTTCTCAAGATCGAGCGCCGCGCAGGCGGCGCTCGATCTCATGAATGCCAGGAAACAAAGCCCTCACACCTGAACCCATAACTTTTATTTCCAGGCACCCCCCTTTTTATTTTTCCTACCCACAAATAAAGCAGGTATTCATTGGCATAAACCAACCACTCCCACGCACCAAATAAATCCAAACTTCCCGGATTGGTGCAGTCCTGAAAACATCGCTACCGACCACGGCCAATTGTTTTAAAACATACCGGCCGCGGCCTCGTGCAGCCCGAGTTTCACCCAATGATGGCAACGGAATTGCCGGTCAGGGCCCCGTGCACGCCATTGCAAGGCAGAACTTACAGAATTGCGACATGACTGGGCCAAATGTCCACAAACCCCTCTAGAACAGCATTCCTGGCATAGCGGTTGCTCTGTAACACGGGCGAGACAGCGTTGTACCTATCCGTACAATCAACAACAAAGGAAGGCGCCATGAAACCGTACAATCGAATACCCCTTTAATTGAAAAGACTGGATTCTGACACTCACCCTGCAGACTTCCAGAATCAAACCCACGCCCCACCCGCACTTCGAACATTCATCACATGTTTGAACGGACGCCCGTTGCCCTTCTATTTGTCCGAGGGAGCCTTAATGAATGACGCGGTAAAAAAGAAACCACCCCAACCGCCATTAACTGGCGCTGTGGTTTCCACGTGGCCGAATATTCCCTTTACAGCGAATACTTCACGCCCCGGCGTATTAAAGAAACAGCACGTATTGTTACTGGTTGCTGTTTCGTTCGTATTGCACGGCGGCGCCTGGTGGTTGATGCAACAGGCCAAGGCACCGGTGCCGGAAGTGGCGCCGCAAGTGCCGGAAATGACCGTGGAGCTCACCAGCCCCACGCCGCCCAGTCCCGAACCACCGCCACCGGAACCGCCACCCCCTCCCCCGCCGCCCCCCGCGCCCGAGGAAGATCCGGACGCGGTGAAGCCGCCGCCCAAACCGGTGGTGAAGAAAGTCGAGAAGCCCAAGCCGGTGCCCAAACCGCAGCCGCTGAAGAAGCCCGCGCCACCGACACCGCCCGCGCCCGCCCCCACGCCGGCACAAAGCGCACCGCCCAGCCCCAGCCCTGCGCCCGCGGCCCCAGCCGCCGCGCCGGGCCCGGTGAAGGAGTCAGCGGCCGTGTCGGGCCTGGCCAGCCTGGGCAACCCGCCGCCGGAGTACCCGTCGCTGGCCCTGCGCCGCAACTGGGAGGGCACGGTGGTGCTGCGCATCAAGGTGCTGCCCAACGGGCGCGCCGGCAGTGTCGAGGTGACCCGCTCCAGCGGCAAGCAACAGCTCGACGACGCAGCGGTGGAGGCCGTGCGCAACTGGAAATTCATTCCGGCCAAGCGCGGCGACACGCCCATCGAAGGCTTCGCGACCCAGACCATCGACTTCAAGTTGCCGCAATAAACGAACACGACCCATTCGACTGATTCAAGAGGTATCGCCATGAACGCTTCAATGTCCGCAATGATTGTCCCGGGCGTGCTCTGGGCCCTGGTGCTGTTCTCCGTACTCAGCTGGGGCCTGTTGCTGATCAAGTCCGCTCAGTACCTGCGCCTGAAAACCCAGAACCGGCAATTCACCAAGGCCTTCTGGGCCGCCCCCGACCTGCTCACTGCTGCCGAGCACTCCAGTCAGTACCCCGGCGCATTGGCGCGCATCGCCAACAGCGGTTTCGAGGCCATGGCCAGCGAAGAGAACCCGCGCAACGCCCAGCAACTGGCCCATACCATCAACCGCCAGGACCGCCTGGAGCGCAACCTGCGCCAACAGATCCAGAAGGAGCGCCGCGCCCTGGAGGCTGGCCAGGCGATTCTGGCCAGTATCGGCAGCACCGCGCCTTTCATCGGCCTGTTCGGCACCGTGTGGGGCATCATGGAAGCCCTGCAGAGCATCGGCGCCAGCGGCTCGGCGAGCCTTGAAACCGTGGCCGGGCCTATCGGCCACGCGTTGATCGCCACCGGCGTGGGCATCGCCGTCGCCGTGCCGGCGGTGCTGATCTACAACTTCTTCCTGCGCCGCCTGAAGCTGGCCATGGCCGACATGGACGACTTCGCCCATGACTTCGACAGCCTGGCCCAGCGCAGTGCCTTCGCGGTCAGCCGCCAACCCATCGCCCACAAGCATGCCACCGGCGTGCGGGAGGCAAGCTGATGGCCTTCTCTACCCAGGACAGCGATGAAGTGCTCAGCGAAATGAACGTCACGCCGCTGGTGGACGTGATGCTGGTGCTGTTGGTGGTGTTCATCGTCACCGCGCCCCTGATGACCAACGCCATCAAGGTCAACCTGCCGAAGACCGACGCCGTGGCCCCCGCCGAGAAGAAAGACCCGGTCGTGGTCAGCGTCGACCAGGACGGCAAATTCTTCCTGGCCAAGAGCGAAGTCGCCCCCGAGCTGCTGGAAAAAAGCCTCTCGGACGTCAAGGCCAAGGACCCCGAGGTGCGTGTCCAGCTGCAAGCGGACACCAGCGTGAACTACGGCCAGGTGGCCAAGGCCATGGCCTCGATCGAACGTTCGGGCATCACCAGGATTTCGGTGATGACCTCGCGGTGAGACGCGGGGCCGGGCGGGGGCGGTAGCAGCCCGGCCACGCGCTAGTACCAGCCGTTCCACCCCTGTGCGGTGCCCCCTTGGGCACTGCAGGGGAGCGGCTTGCTTGAAGCAAAGGAGTTTATCCGGGGCCGGCACAACCCATCCGGAAACCAGAGGGCTCACAAGGCCATTTCACAAACGTCTGAAAAAGTCGGAAATTACCATGCTGATGAGTTTTCCACGTTTTACCCTCAAACCACTGGCGGCCACCCTGCAACGGCATCGTCTGGTGCCCTTGTACGTGATGGCCATGGGGATGGGCACCGTGCAGGCTGCCGACGACAGCAGCACCGCCGCGGTCGTGGCACCCGCCACCACGCAACTGCAAAAAGTTGAAGTGACTGGCTCGGCCATTCGCCGGGTCGACGCCGAAACGGCCGTGCCAGTGACCATTCTGCGTGCCGCGGAGCTCGAGAAACAGGGTGTGACCACCACCGCCGAGCTGATGCAGCGCATCACCGGCAACAACTCCATCGGCAACTCGGCCGGCTCCGTGGGCGCAGCCACCGGCGGCGCCAGCTTCGCCGACATGCGCGGCATCGGCGCCAACAAAACGTTGGTATTGCTCAACGGCCGGCGCCTGGCCAACAACGCCATGTCAGGGACCGATTCCCAGGGCGGCGCGGTCGACCTGAACATGATCCCCTTCGCCGCCATCGACCGCGTCGAAGTGTTGCGTGACGGCGCCTCGGCCCTCTATGGCACCGATGCCATCGGCGGCGTGATCAACTTCATCACCAAGAAATCGCTGACCGATGGCACCCTCACCCTTGGCGGCGAAAACCCCACCAACAGCGGTGGTGGCGGCAGCAAGGACATGAGTGGCAGCTGGGGCTACGGTGACCTGGACAAGGACCGTTTCAACGTCATGGGCGTGTTCAACTACCGCACCCAGCAAAACCTGGATGCCAACGACCGCAGTTTCGACCGGGACTACGTGCCCGGCCGCGGCCTGGACAACACCTCCGGCACCGCCTTCCCCGGCAACTACAGCCAGAACGGCAACGCCGCCAACCCGCTGGGCACCGCGTGCAGCGGCGCCAACCTGATCGCCAGCAACGGCGTGTGCCGCTACAGCACGCGCAACTCGATCGACCTGCTGCCGCAGACCGAATCCACGTCGTTCTTCGGCAAGGCAACCGGCAAGCTGGCGGACGACCACAACGTCAACCTGGAATACTTCTGGTCGCGCAACAACAACAGCACCACCGTCGCCCCGGCCCCCCTGACGGGTCTCAGCCTGGCGCCCTCCTCGCCTTACTACCCTGGCAACGGCATTACCCCCCTGCCTACCGGTTTCGCCCTGGACCCCACCCAACCGGTGGACGTGAACTGGCGTGAAACGGCTGCCGGCGACCGTGAATCCAAGGACCAGAACACCAGCCAGCGCCTGGTGCTGAGCTTCGATGGCACCGTCGGGGGCTGGGACTACAACGTCGGCGCCGGCTACAACCAGAACCAGGTGTACAACAGTGTCACCGGCGGCTATGCCAGCGATTCGGCACTGACCAGCGGCCTGGACAGCGGCCTGCTCAACCCCTTCGGTGCGCAAAGCGCCGCCGGGCAGGCTTACATCGACGCCAACACCTACCATGGCGCCTATGCGGTATCCACGGGCCGCGTAGCTTCCCTGGATGGTAAGGTCACCCGCGAAATCGGTGACTGGTTCGGTGCCGGCCCCGTGGGCCTGGCCTTGGGCGGCGAGTACCGCAAGGAGAAATACCACGAGTCGGTGGCCGATTGGGCCGGCGACCTGTCGAGCCTGGGCGTCGACCCCAACAGCTCGGTCTCGGGCGACCGCAGCATCAGCGCCGAGTATGCCGAGATCAACGTACCGGTGATCGACAGCCTGGAACTGGGCGCCGCGGTTCGCCACGACAAGTACAGCGACTTTGGCAGCACCACCAACCCCAAGTACACTTTCCGCTTCCAACCCTTCAAGGAATTGGTGATGCGCGGTGCCTACAGCGAAGGCTTCCGGGCCCCCTCGCTGTATGAACTGAACAACCCCACCTACACCACGTTCACCCAAGGCAACTACAACGACCCCACCCTGTGCGCCGGCGGCGTCGTGCGCCCAGGCGGCAACGGTGGCCGCGACTGCAATCAGCAATTCCTCAACAGCACCGGCGGCAACCAGGACCTCAAGCCCGAGACGGCACGCAACGTCACCCTGGGCTTCGTCTACCAGCCCGTGCGCAACCTCTCCATGGGCCTGGATTTCTGGTGGATCAAGATCGCCGGGCAGATCGAGGAGTTTCCCGAGTCCGAGGTGTTCGCCAACCCTGAGCTGTACAGCGACCGCATCGTGCGCGCCGCCGACGGTTCCATCGACCACATCGTGACTGGCCTGGCCAACCTGGGTAACGTGAAAACCAGTGGTATCGACGTCAGCCTCGACTACCGCTTCCCGCAGACGACCTTCGGCCAGTTCGCCCTGGACCTGCAGGGCACGTACGTCACCCGCTACGATTACCAGCAGATCATCGGCGGTGCCTATACCGACCGCGTCGGCGACTTCCAGGGCGACCAGGTGGCGCAGCGCTGGAAACACAACATCACCGGCAGCTGGAACTACGATGCCTACCGCGCTTCGGTGACCAACCGCTTCACCACCGGCTACAACGACTACGACCCCACCACCAACAGCCGCGTCAGCTCGTATTCGCTGTGGGACCTGTCGGCCGGCTACACCTTCGACAAGGTGCTGGACCTGGACGTGGGCGTGAAGAATGTGTTCGACCGCGACCCACCGTTCTCCAACCAGGCCTACACCTTCCAGAGCGGCTACGACCCGCGCTACACCGACCCGTTGGGCCGAACCCTGTTCGCGCGCATGACTTACCACTTCTGATCGAGGTCGACGGGGCTGCGCTCCGGCCCCCACCGACCCGCCTGCGATATCGCACCCCCGGCGCTTTCCACGCCGGGGCTTTTTCCAGGCCTTGAGTGTTACCGCGGTTCGAGGATTAGCAACCATGCCCCACCCCATCAAGACCCTGCTGTGCGCCTGCGCGGCCAGCCTGCTGAGCCTGGCGGCCCAGGCCGAACCGGTCACGGCCATGACCGTGTACGGCGAAGCGCCCAAATACCCGGCGAACTTCCAGCACTTCGACTACGTGAACCCCGCCGCGCCCAAGGGCGGGTCGCTGAGCCGCTCCTCCATGGAGATCGGCCAGTTCAACTACATCCTGCCCTACGTGGACCAGGGCACCGGCGTGGTCCAGGCCGATACCTGGCTGTACTCGCCCCTGGCCTACCGCTCGCTGGACGAGCCCTACACGGTCTACGGCCTGATCGCCGAGAAAATCGAACGCGCCCCCGATGGCCTGTGGGTGCGCTTCTATCTCAACCCCAAGGCGCGTTTTCAGGACGGTACGCCCATCACCGCCCAGGACGTGGCCTTCACCTACCACCTGCTGATGACCAAGGCCAGCCTGAGCTTCAGGCTGCTGTACGGCGACGTCGACGACGTGGTGGTCGAAGGCCCGCGACAAGTGCGCTTTACCTTCAAGAACAACCTCAACCGCACCTTGCCGCTGGACCTGGCCTCGATGCGGGTGATGCCCGAGCACTACTGGAAAGACCATGATTTCGCCAGCGGCAGCGGTTTCGAGCCGCCGCTGGGCAGCGGCCCCTACCGGGTGACCAGGGTGGACCCCGGGCGCAGCATCACCTTTACCCGCAACCAGGACTGGTGGGCCAAGGACCTGCCCGTGAGCCGCGGCCTGTACAACTTCGACACACTGACCGTGAACTTCTACGGCGACACCGAAGTGGCCCGGCAACTGCTGCAGGCCCAGGCGTTCGATTACAACCGCGAGTTCTCCGCCAGCGGTTATGCCGTGGGCTACCAGAGCCCGGTGCTCGACGATGGGCGCCTGCAGCAGCGCATCCTGGCGCCCAACCTGCCAGTGGGCGCCCAGGGCTTCGTGTTCAACCTGCAACGGCCGATCTTCCAGGACCGTCGCGTGCGCCAGGCGCTGTCGCTGCTGTGGGATTTCGACTGGGCGAACCGGCAGATCATGCGCAGCTTCTACACCCGCCAGGACAGCTATTTCCCCAAGAGCGAAATGGCCGCCACGCAATTGCCGGACGCCCAGGAACTGGCCATCCTGGAGCCCCTGCGCGGCAAGATCCCCGATGAGGTGTTCACTCAGGTCTACCACTCGCCCAGAACCGATGGCAGCGGCAACATCCGCGACCAGCAGCTGCAAGCCCTCAAGCTGCTGGCCGAGGCCGGCTGGCACCCGCTGCACAACAAGCTGGTGAACGCCGAAGGCGAACAACTGAAGTTCACGTTCCTGGACGGCCAGGGTGGCTTCGACCGCCTGCTGCTGCCCATGAAGCGCAGCCTGGCGCAGATCGGTATCGACATGGAATTGCGGCGCATCGACGCCGGCCAGTACAACAACCTGATGAACGCCCGCGACTACGACTTTATCGTGGTGCAATTCCCGCGCAGCGGCGACCCGATCATTTCCCCCGGCCGTGAGCTGTACAACCTGTACGCCAGCGCCAGTGCCACGCAACCGGGCAGCTCCAACTTCATGGTGCTGCGCGACCCGGCCGTGGACAGCCTGATCGACGGCCTGGTCAAGGCCGACAGCCGCGACGCCATGGTCCACTACGCCCGGGCCCTGGACCGGGTTCTGCAGTGGGGTTACTACTCGATCCAGAATTACTACGCCCCCGGCACCCCCACCGTGTACCTCAACCGCTTCGGCATGCCAAAGGTGGCACCCACCTACGACGTGGGCCTGGACACCTGGTGGCAGGTCAGCCCCAAGCCCCTGACCAACCTGCAAATGAGCGCCCTGGCGCACACGGAGGAGCACTGAGATGCTGCGTTATATCGGCCGTCGGCTGTTGCTGATCATCCCCACCCTGCTGTGCATCCTGGTGGTCAATTTCGTCATCGTCCAGGCCGCGCCGGGCGGCCCGGTGGAGCAGGCCATCGCCCGCCTGCAGGGGGCTGGCAGCCATGGTATCGGCGGGGGTGGCGGCGAAAGCGCGGGCGGCAGCGGCAGCCGTTCCAGCCGCGGGCTGGACCCGGCGCTGATCGAGGAGATCAAGCACCACTACGGCTTCGACAAGCCCATGCACGAACGCCTGCTGCTGATGCTGAACAACTACGCCCACCTGGACTTCGGCACCAGTTTCTTCCGGGGTGCACCGGTGACCACGTTGATCGCCCAGAAGATCCCCACCACGTTATCGCTGGGCCTGTGGGCCACCTTGATCACCTACCTGATCTCCATCCCCCTGGGCATCCGCAAGGCGGTGCACCACGGCACCCGTTTCGACGTATGGACCAGCACGGCGATCATCGTCGGCTATGCCATGCCGGCGTTTCTGTTCGCGATCCTGCTGATCGTGATGTTCGCTGGCGGCAGTTACCTGGACTGGTTCCCGGTGCAAGGCCTGGTGTCGGAAAACTTCGACCAGCTCTCGCCCCTGGGCAAGGTCGGTGACTACCTGTGGCACCTGGTACTGCCGGTCAGCGCCCTGGTGATCGGCGGCTTCGCCACTCTCACCATCCTGACCAAGAACAGCTTCCTCAACGAGATCAGCCGCCAGTACGTGACCACGGCCAAGGCCAAGGGCCTGACCGAGCACCGCACCCTGTATGGCCACGTGTTTCGCAACGCGATGCTGCTGGTGCTGGCCGGCATTCCCCAGGCGCTCATCGATGTGTTCTTCGCCGGTTCGCTGTTGATCGAAACCATCTTCAACCTCGATGGCATCGGCCGCATGAGTTACGACGCGGCGGTGTCGCGGGACTACCCCGTGGTGTTCGGCACCCTGTTTCTGTTCACCCTGTTCGGCCTGTTGATCAAGCTGGTGGGCGACCTGTGCTACACCCTGGTCGACCCGCGCATCGACTTTTCGGCGAGGACTGCCTGATGTTTCACCTCTCCCCCCTGGGCCAGCGTCGGCTGGCCGCGTTCAAGGCCAACCGCCGCGGCTGGTGGTCCCTGTGGCTGTTCATGGCACTGCTGGTGACGTGTCTGTGCAGCGAGTTGATCGCCAACGACAAACCCTTGCTGATCAGCGTCGACGGCACCCTCTATTACCCCATCCTGCATGAGTACCAGGAGACCGATTTCGGCGGCCAGTTGCCCTTCGAACCCGACTACCGCAGCCAGTACGTGCGCGACCTGATCAGCGCCAAGGGTGGCTGGATGCTGTTCCCGCCCATTCCGTTCAGCGACCAGTCGGTGAACTACGACCTGAGCCAGCCTTCACCCAGCCCGCCCACGACGCAGAACTGGCTGGGCACCGACCAGCAGGCCCGCGACGTGCTGGCCCGGGCGTTGTATGGGGCGCGGGTGTCGATCCTGTTTGCCCTGATCCTGACCCTGGTCAGCGGTTTGATCGGTGTGTCGGCCGGGGCGCTGCAGGGTTTCTACGGCGGTTGGGTCGACCTGGTGGGCCAGCGCCTGCAGGAAATCTGGTCGGGGCTGCCGGTGCTTTACCTGCTGATCATCCTCTCCGGCTTCGTCGCCCCAGGCTTCTGGTGGCTGCTGGGGATCATGGCGCTGTTCTCCTGGCTGGCCCTGGTGGATGTGGTGCGCGCCGAGTTCCTGCGTGGGCGCAGCCTGGAGTACGTCAAGGCCGCACGCGCCCTGGGCGTGACCGATGGCGTGCTGATGCGCCGGCACATTCTGCCCAACGCCATGACCAGCACCCTCACCTTCCTGCCCTTTATCGTCACCGGCGCCATTTCCACCCTCACCGCCCTGGATTTCCTCGGCTTCGGCATGCCCGCCGGCAGTGCCTCGCTGGGGGAGCTGGTGGGCGAAGCGAAGCAGAACCTGGAAGCGCCCTGGCTGGGGCTGACCGCCTTCTTCGTCCTGGCACTGATTCTCTCGCTACTGGTGTTCATCGGCGAAGCCTGCCGTGACGCGTTCGACCCAAGGACCTGACCATGACCGACAATCTGATTGAAATCCGCCAACTGACCGTGGCCTTCGGCGACCGCGAAGTGGTGCACGGCATTGACCTGGACATCCGCCGCGGCGAATGCCTGGCGCTGGTGGGCGAGTCCGGCTCGGGCAAGTCGGTGACGGCGCACTCGATCCTGCGCCTGCTGCCTGGCAATACCGTGCACACCACCGGCAGCATCCGCTTCAACGGCCAGGAGCTGGTGGGGGCTACCGAGAAACAGCTGCGTGCCCTGCGTGGCAACCGCATCGCCATGATCTTCCAGGAGCCCATGACCTCGCTGAACCCGCTGCACAGCGTGGAAAAGCAGATTGGCGAAGTGCTGGCCGTGCACAAGGGCCTGGGCGGCAAGGCGGCGCGGGCACGGGTGCTGGAGTTGCTGGAACTGGTGGGCATCACCGAGCCGGCCAAGCGCCTCAAGGCCTACCCGCACCAGCTGTCCGGCGGCCAGCGCCAGCGCATCATGATCGCCATGGCCTTGGCCAACGAGCCGGACCTGCTGATCGCCGACGAGCCCACCACGGCTCTGGACGTGACGGTGCAGCAGAAAATCCTCGAACTGCTGCGCTCGCTGCAGTCGCGGTTGGGCATGTCACTGCTGCTGATCAGCCACGACCTCAACCTGGTGCGGCAGATCGCCCAGCGGGTGTGCGTGATGCGCGGCGGCGAAATCGTCGAGCAGGCCGAGTGCGAGGCGCTGTTCCAGCACCCCCGCCACCCCTACAGCCGCCTGCTGATCGAAGCCGAGCCTGATGGCCGGCCGGTGCCGGTGATGTTTGACCAGTACCTGCTCTCGGTGGACGATGTGCGGGTGTGGTTCCCCTTGCCCAAGCCGTTGTTCCAGAAAGAACGCGACTACATCAAGGCTGTGGATGGGGTCAGTTTCAACCTGCTCAAGGGCAAGACGCTGGGCATTGTCGGCGAGTCGGGCTCGGGCAAATCCACCCTGGGCCAGGCCATCCTGCGGCTGGTGGACTGCAAGGGCAGCATTCGCCTGGGCAACAAGGAGCTGACCCTGCACAACCAACGCCTGATGCGCCCGCTGCGTCGGCAGATGCAGATCGTCTTCCAGGACCCGTTTGCCGCCCTCAGCCCGCGCATGTCGGTGCAGCAGATCATCGCCGAAGGCCTGCACACCCACGGCATCGGCACCCCGGCCGAACAGGAAGCCGCGGTGGTGCGAGTGCTCGGCGAGGTGGGCCTGGACCCCGCCACCCGCCACCGCTACCCCCATGAGTTCTCAGGGGGCCAGCGCCAGCGCATCGCCATCGCCCGCGCGCTGGTGCTGGAACCGGCGCTGATCCTGCTGGACGAACCCACCTCGGCCCTGGACCGAACCGTACAGAAGCAGATCATCGAACTGCTGCGCAGCCTGCAACTGCGCCATGGCCTGACCTACCTGTTCATCAGCCACGACCTGGCCGTGGTCCAGGCCCTGGCCCACGACCTGATGGTCATCCGCCATGGCCGGGTGGTGGAACAGGGCCCGGCCCGGCGCGTATTCGCCGACCCGCGGCATCCCTATACTCAGGACCTGTTGAAAGCATCGGGGCTGATGTCGGGGGCTGCCCGCGCAAGGGCTGCCGCTACGCCGGTGCCATGAGGCTGGGAGCGCTGCGCCAGGCTGTGCCGGCGGTGTGCCTGATGTGGCGTGGCGTTTGTGACGCGGCCGGGTCCGCTGCTACGACCTTGCGCGCTGATATTCCCCGGGGGTGCAGCCGAATTCGCGTCGAAATACCGTGTGCAGGTACTGCGCCGATTTGAACCCGCAGCGCCCCGCCACCTCCGCGATCGCTACGCCACCCGGGCCCAGTTGACTGGCCGCGGCGCCCAGCTTGAAACGCAGGATTTCATCATGCACGGTGCAGCCCCGGGCCTTGCGGAAGTGCGATTCCAATGATGACCGGGAAACCCCCACGTACGCCGCGACCTGGGCGGTCTTGATGCCCTGGCAGGCGTACTGGCGAATGAAGTGCAGCGCCTGCATCACGTAGGGGTCGCCCATGGGCTGGTGCAGGCTGGAGGCTTGCACGTTGACCGCGTCGGGCGGTATCAGGATCTGCACACCGGTGCCGGGTTTGCCATGCAGCATCTGGTGCAGCAAGTGCGCAGCGGTGCGTCCCATGGCTTCGGTGCCCTGGATCACCGAACTGAGCGGCACGCGCGTGAGGGTGCGGGTGAGCGGGTCGTTGTCGATGCCGATCAGCGCCACCTGGTCCGGCACGGCGATACCGGCGGTCAGGCAGGCCTGCAGCAGTTGCCGGGCGCGGGCGTCGGTGACGGCAATGATGCCGATGGGTTTGGGCAGGCTGTGCAGCCAGGCGATCTGCTGCTCGACCGCGCTGTCCCACAGCGGTGCGCTGGTGCCCAGGCCCCGGTAGACCTCACTCTGCAGGCCGTCGCGATGCATCAGGTGCATAAAAGCCTTTTCCCGCTCCTGGGCCCAGCGGTTGGCTTGGGCGGGGGGCAGGCTGAAGCAGGCGAAACGGTTCAGGCCGGCTTCGATCAGGTGGTCATAAGCCATTTTCACCAGGGCGGCGTTGTCGGTGGCCACGTAGGGGATGTGCCGGGGGTAGGCGCGTGGGTCTTCATAGGAGCCGCCCACCGCCACCACCGGCATCGCGATACCCGCCAGGGCCTCGCCGATCAGTGGGTCATCGAAGTCGGCAATGATGCCGTCGCCCTGCCAGCGCTCGATGCCCTTGAGCCGGCAGAGGAAGTCCTCCTCCAGAAACAGGTCCCAGGTCACGCGGGTGCTGCTCAGGTAATTGCCGATGCCCGCGATGACACCCCGGTCGTAGACCTTGCTGCCGTTGAACAACAGGGCGATGCGGTGGGCAGGGGGTAGGTTTTTCATTGTCGTGGTCCTGACCATGGGCTGGCTTGCGCTCTGCCAAGCGTAGCCGCTACGCAAAATCGCACAGCACTTTGGTGATTTTCATGACGGCCGGGCCCCGGTGGGTCGCTAGTATCAGCACACCGCCAAGAACAATAAGGACGCCGCCATGCCGTACTTCCCTGCTGTGGACAAGATTCGCTACGAGGGCCCCGCCAGTGAGTCGCCCCTGGCATTTCGTCACTATGAAGCCGACCAACTGGTGCTGGGCAAACCGATGCGCGAGCACCTGCGCATGGCCGCCTGTTATTGGCACACCTTCGTGTGGCCGGGCGCCGACATGTTCGGCGTAGGCACCTTCAAGCGTCCGTGGCACGGCACGGGCAACCCCCTGGAACTGGCCATCGGCAAGGCCGAGGCGGCGTTCGAGTTCTTCTCCAAACTGGGCATCGACTATTACAGCTTCCACGACACCGACGTGGCCCCGGAAGGTGGCTCGCTGAAGGAATACCAGCACAACTTCGCGCGCATGGTCGACCACCTGGAACGGCACCAGGAGGACACCGGCATCCAGTTGCTGTGGGGCACCGCCAACTGCTTCAGCAACCCGCGCTACGCCGCCGGAGCCGCCAGCAACCCGGACCCCGAGGTGTTCGCCTATGCCGCGACCCAGGTGTACAACGCCCTGAACGCCACCCTGCGCCTCAAGGGTGCCAACTATGTGCTGTGGGGCGGCCGTGAGGGCTACGAGACCCTGCTCAACACCGACCTCAAGCGCGAGCGCGAGCAACTGGGACGCTTCATGCGCATGGTGGTGGAACACAAGCACGCCATCGGTTTCAAAGGTGACCTGCTGATCGAGCCCAAGCCCCAGGAACCCACCAAGCACCAGTACGATTACGACAGCGCCACGGTGTTCGGCTTCCTGCAGCAGTTCGGGCTTGAAGCGGAAATCAAGGTCAACATCGAAGCCAACCACGCCACCCTGGCGGGCCACAGTTTTCACCACGAGATCGCTACCGCCCTGTCCCTGGGCATCTTTGGCAGCATCGACGCCAACCGCGGCGACCCACAGAACGGCTGGGACACCGACCAGTTTCCCAACAGCGTCGAGGAAATGACCCTGGCCACCTACGAAATCATCAAGGCCGGAGGGTTCCGCAGCGGCGGTTTCAACTTCGACGCCAAGGTGCGGCGCCAGAGCGTGGATGAGGTGGACCTGTTCCACGGCCATGTGGCGGCCATGGACGTGCTGGCCCTGGCCCTCAAGCGCGCCGCCGCCATGGTCGAGAACGACCGGCTGCAACAGTTCAAGGAACAGCGCTACGCCGGCTGGCAGCAGCCCCTGGGGCAGAAAGTACTGGCCGGCGCGTTCAGCCTGCAAACCCTGGCCGAACATGCCGTGGCCCAGGACCTCAACCCCCAGGCCGTCAGCGGCCGCCAGGAGATGCTCGAAGGCGTGGTCAACCGCTTTATCTACCCCTGAGGCAAGCCGGCCGGTGACAAACGCGCTACAAAACTGTGCTCGTCATCGGCCGCCAGCATCTACAGTTTCATCGTCACTCGTGTCTCCAACAATAAAAAAAGGACGCTCACCATGAAATCATTCAAACGCACACTCCTGGCCGGTGCCCTCGCGCTGCTGTCGCTGCCGGTGATGGCCGACGCCGCCCACCCCAAGATCGGCTTCTCCATCGATGACCTGCGCCTGGAACGCTGGGCCCGGGACCGCGACTACTTCGTGGCCGCGGCGGAGAAAATGGACGCCAAGGTCTACGTGCAGTCGGCCGACGCCAACGAGCAGAAGCAGATTTCCCAGATCGAGAACCTCATCTCCCGCGGCGTTGACGTGATCGTGATCGTGCCGTTCAACGCCACCGTGCTGACCAACACCGTTGCCGAGGCCAAGAAGGCGGGCATCAAGGTGGTCTCCTATGACCGGCTGATCCTCAATGCCGACATCGACGCCTACATTTCCTTCGACAACGAGAAAGTCGGCGAAATGCAGGCCAGCGGTGTGCTCAAGGCCGCGCCGAAAGGCAATTACTTCCTGCTCGGCGGCGCCCCCACCGACAACAACGCCAAGGTGTTGCGCGAAGGCCAGATGAAAGTGCTGCAACCGGCTATCGACAAGGGTGATATCAAGATCGTTGGCCAGCAATGGGTCAAGGAGTGGAACCCCACCGAAGCGCTGAGCATTGTCGAAAACGCCCTGACCCGGAACAACAACAAGATCGACGGCATCGTCGCCTCCAACGACGCCACCGCTGGCGGCGCTATCCAGGCCCTGGCCGCGCAGAAACTGGCGGGCAAGGTGCCGATATCCGGCCAGGACGCTGACCTGGCGGCGGTAAAACGCGTGCTCGACGGCACCCAGACCATGACCGTGTACAAGCCGTTGAAGCTGATCGCCTCCGAGGCGGCCAAGCTGTCGGTGCAACTGGCGCGCAATGAAAAACCGGCCTACAGCTCCCAGTACGACAATGGCAGCAAGAAGGTCGACACCATCCTGCTCACCCCTACCCCGCTGACCAAGGACAACATCGACCTGCTGGAAAAGGACGGTTTCTACACCAAGGCGCAGATCGCAGGGCAGTAACCGTTGCTGACCAACCCTGTCGAGCGGCTCTGGCCTCTGTGGGACCGGGCGAAGTTCGGGAAGCCGGCACCGCGTTGTGCCTGACCCTGCGCGGTGTTTGCTTCCCGAGCTTCGCCCGGTCCCACAGGAGGTGCCGGGGCGTCTTTCTGCCGAGCTGAAAGCCATGTCCGAATACCTGCTGGAAATGAAAGGCATCATCAAGACCTTTGGCGGTGTGCATGCCTTGAACGGTATCGACATCAAGGTCAGACCCGGAGAGTGCGTGGGCCTGTGCGGCGAGAATGGCGCCGGCAAGTCAACGCTGATGAAGGTGCTGTCAGCGGTGTACCCCTGGGGCACCTGGGAGGGCGAGATCCTCTGGCAGGGCCAGCCCCTGCGGGCGCATTCCATCAGCGAAACCGAAGCCGCGGGCATTGTCATCATCCACCAGGAACTGACCCTGGTGCCCGACCTGTCGGTGGCCGAGAACATCTTCATGGGCCACGAGCTGACCCTGTTCGGCGGGCGCATGAACTACCCGGCCATGATGCACCGCGCCGAGGCCCTGATGCGCGAGCTCAAGGTGCCCGACATGAACGTGTCGCTGCCGGTGTCGCAATATGGCGGCGGCTATCAGCAACTGGTGGAAATCGCCAAGGCGCTGAACAAGAAGGCTCGCCTGTTGATTCTGGATGAGCCCTCCTCGGCCCTGACCCGATCGGAAATCGATGTGCTGCTGGACATCATCCGCGACCTGAAAGCCAAGGGCGTGGCCTGCGTGTACATCTCCCACAAGCTCGACGAGGTGGCGGCGGTATGCGACACCATCGCCGTGATCCGCGACGGCAAGCACGTGGCGACCACCGCCATGGCCGACCTGGACATTCCGCGCATCATCACCCAGATGGTCGGGCGCGAGCTGAGCAGCCTGTACCCCAGCAGCCCTCACGACATTGGCGAGGTGATCTTCGAAGCCCGACACTTCACCTGCCTGGACGTCGACAACCCCAAGCGCAAGCGCGTCGACGATGTGTCGTTCAGCCTGCGCCGCGGCGAGATCCTGGGCATCGCCGGGCTGGTAGGCGCCGGGCGCACAGAGCTAGTGTCGGCCCTGTTCGGCGCCTACCCCGGGCGCTACGAGGGCGAGGTGTGGCTGGCAGGGCAGCGCATCGACACCAGCACCCCGCTCAAGGCCATCCGCAACGGCCTGTGCATGGTGCCCGAAGACCGCAAGCGCCAAGGCATCATCCCCGACCTGGGGGTGGGCCAGAACATCACCCTGGCGGTGCTGGACAGCTATTCGAAAATGACCCGCATCGACGCCGAGGCAGAACTGGGCAGCATCGACCAGGAAATCGCCCGGCTGCACCTCAAGACCGCCAGCCCCTTCCTGCCCATTACCAGCCTGTCCGGCGGCAACCAGCAGAAAGCCGTGCTGGCCAAGATGCTGCTGACCCAGCCCAAGGTGCTGATTCTCGATGAACCCACCCGCGGCGTCGACGTGGGCGCCAAGTACGAGATCTACAAACTGATGCACGCCCTGGCGGCCCAGGGGGTCTCGATCATCATGGTGTCCTCGGAACTGGCCGAAGTGCTGGGGGTATCCGACCGCGTGCTGGTGATTGGCGAAGGCCAGCTGCGCGGCGACTTCATCAACCAGGGCCTGAGCCAGGAAACCGTGCTGGCCGCCGCCCTCAGCCAACCCGTGCACACTGACCCTACTGATCGGAAGCCCGCGTAGATGAACCAGGTCAAGCAACTGTTCAGCCGCTACAAAATGCTCGCGCTGGTGATCGCCGTGGCGATCATCTGGCTGTTCTTCAGCTGGCAGACCGAGGGCGGCTTCGTCACCCCGCGCAACCTGTCCAACCTGCTGCGGCAGATGTCCATCACCGGCATCCTGGCCTGCGGCATGGTACTGGTGATCATCAGCGGCGAGATCGACCTGTCGGTGGGCTCGCTGCTGGGGTTGCTGGGGGGCGTGGCGGCGATCCTCGACGTGGTTTACCACTTGCCACTGCTGATTAACCTGGGGCTTGTGGCGGTGCTGGGCCTGGTGATCGGCCTGGCCAACGGCGCCATGACGGCCTACCTGCGCATTCCTTCGTTCATCGTCGGGCTGGGCGGCATGCTGGCGTTTCGCGGGGTGCTGCTGGGCGTCACCGGCGGCACCACCATCGCCCCGGTGTCGCCGCAACTGGTGTACGTGGGCCAAGGCTACCTGCCCCCGGCGGTGGGGCTGATCCTGGGGGCGGTGCTGTTCGCCCTGACCCTGGTGCTGGCCTGGAAGCAACGCCGCAACCGCGCCCTGCACGGCCTGGCGGCACGGCCCCTGCTGCGCGACGTGCTGCGTGTGGTGCTGATTGGCGCGGTCCTGGCCGGCTTCGTCTACACCCTCAACAGCTACGACGGCATTCCAGTGCCGGTGCTGCTGTTGCTGGTGCTGCTAGGAGTGTTCAGCTACGTCACCAGCCAGACCGTGTTTGGCCGGCGCATCTACTCGGTGGGTAGCAACATGGAGGCCACGCGGCTGTCGGGCATCAACGTGCAGGCCGTCAAGTTGTGGATCTTCGGCATCATGGGCGTGATGTGCGCCCTGGCCGGGTTGGTCAACACCGCGCGCCTGGCGGCAGGTTCGCCGTCGGCGGGCAATATGGGCGAGCTGGATGCCATCGCCGCATGCTTTATCGGCGGCACCTCCATGCGCGGCGGGTCCGGCACCGTGTACGGCGCCTTGCTGGGCGCCCTGGTGATCACCAGCCTGGACAACGGCATGTCGATGCTGGACGTGGACAGCTACTGGCAGATGATCGTCAAGGGCAGCATCCTGGTGCTGGCGGTGTGGGTGGACGTCAGCACCCGAAGCGGCCGGCGCTGAACAGCCTTGCATAGGGGTACCGGGTATGCCTATCCTATAGCGCATATAGGTAAGGGGGGTATCCCATGGGCCACATCGCTTCGAACAAAGACGACCTGCTCAAGCGGGTCAAGCGCATCGCCGGGCAGATCCAGGCGGTGGAACGGGCGCTGGAGTCGGACCACGACTGCGCCAAGACCCTGCACCTGGTGGCCGCCACCCGCGGCGCCATCAACGGCCTGATGGACGAGATCATCGAAGACCACGCTCGCGAGCACGTGGCCAACCCGGCGCTCAGCGATGCCGAGCGCAGCCAGGGCGTGGAAGAACTGCTGGAAGCCATTCGGCGGTATTCGAAATGAACGCGCCCCATGCCCATAGCCACGTATTCCTCGGCTCCACCCATGATGAAAATGCCCGCCGCACCCTGTGGGTAGTGGCCCTGACCGTGGTGATGATGGTCGGTGAAATCGCCGCAGGCTACATCACCGGTTCCATGGCCCTGCTCGCCGACGGCTTTCACATGGCCACCCATGCGGGCGCCCTGGGCATCGCGGCGGCGGCCTACGCCTATGCCAAGCGCCACGCCACCAGCGCCCGCTACAGCTTTGGTACCGGCAAGGTGGGCGACCTGGGCGGTTTCGCCTCGGCGCTGATTCTGGGCCTGGTGTCGCTGGGCATCGGCGTGGAGTCGTTCATGCGCCTGGTCAACCCCACCCAGGTGGCCTTCGGCACCGCCACGTTGATCGCGATAGTCGGCCTGGCGGTGAACATCGTCAGCGCCCTGCTGTTGGGGCACGGCCATAGCCACGGTCACCATGACCATGAACATGACCACGGCCACCCCCATGGCCATGACAACAACCTGAAGTCAGCCTACGTGCACGTGCTGGCCGACGCTCTCACCTCGGTGCTGGCGATCGCCGCCCTGCTGGCGGGTCGCTACCTGGGCTGGGTGTGGCTGGACCCGGCCATGGGCCTGGTGGGCGCGCTGGTGATCGCGCGCTGGTCCTGGACCCTGATCGGCACCACCGCCGGCGTGTTGCTCGACCGCACCGACGAGCAGGTGGCCGCGGAAATTCGCCAGTTGGTGGAAACCCCGGGCGACGCCACCATCACCGACCTGCATGTGTGGCGCGTGGGCCCCGAAGCCCATGCCGCCATCGTCAGCGTGCTGGGCCAGGGCAGCCTGGATGCCGAGCGCATCCGCGAGCGTCTCCAGCCGGTTCACGAGGTCAGCCACCTGACCGTCGAATTCCGGGCGGCCTGAGTCATGGCCAAGGAAATCGAAAACCCGTGCATCGCCGTGTGTCAGCTCAGCGGTGACCTGTGCGTGAGCTGCGGGCGCAGCCGGCAAGACATTCGCCAGTGGAAACGCATGAAACGCCCGGAAAAAATGGCCGCCGTGCAACGCGCCACGCTGCGCCTCAAGGCCCTCAACAAAGCCCGAGCAACGTCGTAGCAGCGGACCTGGCCGCGTCACGGGCGCGGCGCGGTACCCGCTTTACCGCGTGTACGCCGACGCGGCCAGGTCCGCTGCTACAAGGCCACCGCCGTGCCAATGGCTGCTGGCGTCGATGCAACACCCGCGCAACCCGGTACACTGAGCTTTTTCCAACAAGGGGCCAGCCATGGACCTGCTGTTTCTGGGTACCTCTTCCGGGGTGCCCACCAAGGCCCGCAACGTCAGCGCCACCGCGGTCATCGAAGCCTCCGGCAAAGCCTGGTACCTGGTCGATTGCGGCGAAGGCACGCAGCATCAATTACTGCACTCGCCGCTGTCGATGCGCGACCTGCGTGCCATCTTCATCACACACGTGCACGGTGACCACTGTTTCGGCCTGCCGGGGTTGCTGGCCAGCGCCGGCATGTCCGGGCGCAGCGAACCGCTGGAGCTGGTGTTGCCCCAGGCGCTGCACGCGTGGGTGCGCCAGAGCCTGGCCGTGAGTGACACGCACCTGCCTTTCGAACTGCGCCTGCATGCGCTGGAAACCCTGGACCAGTGGGCCAACGCCAGCATGGCGGTGAGCACCGTGGCGCTGTCACATCGGGTGCCCAGTTGGGGCTATGTGTTCGCTGAAGTCAACCCGGACCCACGCCTGGACAGCGAGCGCCTGCTGACCGACGGCATTCCCCGCGGCCCGCTATGGGGCGAACTGGCCCACGGCCGCGACGTGGAGCATGACGGCCGGGTGATCGCCGCCAGCACCTATCTGCGCCCGTCCCGGCCGGGACGGCGCGTTATCGTCTGTGGTGACAACGACCGGCCCGAGTTGCTCACGCAGGTCGCACAAGGGGCTGACGTGCTGGTGCATGAGGCCACCTTTACCCGACCGGTTCTGGAACGTGCGCAGACCAGCCATGGGCACAGCACCGCGGCGGCGGTGGCCCAGTTCGCCGAGGCCGCGGGCGTGCCGAACCTGGTACTGACGCACTTCAGTGCACGCTACCAGGGCGACCCGAACCGCAGCCCCTGCATCGATGATGTGCGCGTGGAGGCTGAAACACGCTACAGCGGGCAGTTGGTGCTGGCGCAGGATCTGCAGCGTTACCGTGTGGGGCGTGACGGTGTGCTGGTGGCCCTCTAGAGTGGCAGCGTTGGGATCCCGAGCTTCGCCCGGTCCCACAGGGTGCACCGGCTCCAGATACACCGCAAGGCGGCCTCACACCACGCTGTCACGCTGCAGGCTGCTCCTGTGCCCGACACCCGCAGCCCCCAGCCGGGCCACCAGTTGCTCACGCGCCGCACGCCCGCCCGCCCGCACATATTCAAGCTCCGACGCGGTGATCAGCACCACCGGTACCAATTGCACCGGCGACAACGGCATGCCCTCCAGCCGCGAAGGGAAATCCGCCGCCGGGCCACCCAGCAACACGCCGACCGCATCATCCTCGGTGACGAAACTGGCCGGCACCTGCTCACCGATATGATGCGATTGGCTGACCCCAGGCAACTCCAGCGACAGCACGCCATGCTGGGCCAACTGGTGAGTAATGCCGCCCGCGTCAGCCACGGTGTCGGCGACATGCTTGAGCACCTCAAAGGCCCAACTGTGCTTCAACGGGTCCACCTCGCCCAGGGCGCCACGGGCCTGTTCGGGGATGTCGGCGGTTTCCAGGAACACCTCCATTTCAAAGCCATTGCCTGCCCCTTCTACATCATCGAACGGGTCTGACAGGCCGTCGCTGGCCAGCAGAACCGCACCATCACGGCGCACCACCCGATACGCCTGGCGCGTCGATGGCCACTGGGTGCCGCCCGTGAGGCTGGGGCTGATGAGGTAGGAAATGACATCCTGCTCCACGGTGCCCACTGATTGCCAGTGGCGGTCCAGGCATTCGCCAGTGGCCAGCCGGGCCGCCTGCTCGGTGGTTTCGCGCGCGGGCGAGGACGGGGCAACTGGCGGGCTGTCGGGCGTGTTCGGGGCGCCAAAAAGTTTTCTCAAGAACTTCACGTGCATACCTTGCTGGACGATGAGGCCGGCTAGTCTAGCAGCGCCCGAATACGCTGTGCATCCGCAGGGCCCACGGGGTTGTAGACGATCATGCCCAGGTCCCGGCGCCCGTCCACCGCGAAGCCCGAATACTCAAGCTCGATGATGCCTTGGGTGGCATGGTGCAGACGCTTGGTAACCTCGCCATGCACACGCACATCATTGTCACCCCAGAATGCCGCGAACTCCGGGCTGCGCTCGCAGAGCTCATCTGCCAGTTGGCTGACCTCGGACGCCGCGCCGGCACGAATGGCATCGGCGCGAAACGCGGCGACGATAAAGCGCGCCATGCCTTGCCAGTCATCCTGGCGCGCCCGCGCTTCGGAATGGCAGAACATCAGCCGCAGGATATTGCGCTCCTTGGCCGGCAACAGGCTGTAGTCGGTGAATACCACAGCTGCGGCGCGGTTCCAGGCCAGCACGTCCCAGGTGGCGGTCTTGATCAGCGCCGGGCTGAAAGCCAGGGTGTCGAGCAACCGTTGCAAGCGAGGAGTCACGCCTTCGGGGGCGTGGTAGACCACCTCCGGTGGGTGGCCGAAAGCAAGCATGTACAAGTGTTCGCGCTCGGGCGCCGTCATCAGCAGGCCGTGGGCAATACGGTCAAGCACCTGGGCAGAAGGCGCGCCGCCGCGACCTTGCTCCAGCCAGGTGTACCAGGTGGCGCTGATATTGGCCCGCAGTGCGACTTCCTCGCGGCGCAGCCCGGGGGTGCGGCGGCGGCCATGGGTAAAACCGAAGCTGGCCGGGTCCAGGCGCGCCCGGCAATCCTTGAGGTAAGTGCCCAGCAGATGAGGTGCCATGGGAATCCTGTTAGTGTTTATACCCTGATAACGTCACGGCTTTTACCGGTTAAACATTACGCTCACCCTGGGCACTCCAGCAAAGGGAGAGTTGAACCATGCGCATATTTCTGACCGGCTCCACCGGTTTCATCGGCACCCAGGTCACCCGCGAACTGCTCACTGCCGGCCATCAGGTGCTGGGGTTGACCCGCTCGGCCGCAGGCGCCGAGGCATTGCGCAACCAGGGCGCCGAGCCCTGGCAAGGCGACCTCCAGGACCTGGCCAGCCTGCATGACGGCGCTGCCGGATGCGACGCGGTGATCCACACCGCTTTCGATCATGACTTCAGCCACTTCGTCGCCAATTGCGAGAAAGACGCCCGCGCCATCGCCGCCCTGGGCGCGGCGCTGGAGGGAACGCAGCGGCCGCTGATCATCACCTCCGGCACCGGCATCGGCACCTTCGCTCCGGGGCAGCCAGCGGACGAAGACCATTTCGATGGCAACCACCCCAATCCGCGTATTGCCTCCGAGGTGGCCGGCCGAGTGTTGAGCGACCGCGGCGCCAACGTGGTGGTCATGCGCCTGGCGCAGATACACGACCCCCGCAAGCAGGGGCTGGTGACCGAACTCATTCGGCTGGCCCGGGAAAAAGGCCTCAGCGCCTACGTCGGTGACGGCCTGACCCCCTGGTCGGCGGCGCACCTGGACGATACCGCGCAGCTGTACCGCCTGGCCCTGGAAAAACATCAGCCCGGCGCCCGATACCATGCTGCCGCCGAGTCGGCCATCGCCTTTCGTGACATCGCCCAGACGATCGGCCAGGGCCTGGGCCTGCCCACGGTGTCCCTGCCTGCCGACCAGGCGGCAGCGCATTTCGGCTGGATGGCCGCCTTCGTCGACAAGAGCATGGCCAGCGCCAGCCACAAGACCCGCGAACGCCTCGGGTGGCAGCCCACGGGCCCCGGCTTGCTGGCCGACCTGCGCACGTGCCTGGCGGGGTAGCCGCTGTACGAAATGCGTCCCCACTTGGCCAGGCTGCATTAAAAACGGGCTCGGGGGGCACCCTCCTCGCTAGCGCTTGTGCTTGTTCGTCTATCTGCGATGATGCACGCCCCGCCACGAGGCGGGTCGCTTGCCCAGAAGGAACGAAGCGCGATGACTCCTCACAACCACACAGGGCTGCTGTTGGTGCTTGCCTGCTTGCCGGTACCCGCCTGGGCCAACGCCCCGGAACCGGTACCCCGCTACGCCGAGTTCAAGGCCTGGCAGGTCGGCTGTGACAATACCCGGCGCTGCACCGCGGTCTCGGCCAGTACCGATACACCCGGCATGGGCCTGGAGATCTTTCGCGACGCAGGCCCGGGTGGCGCCACGCGCTTGAGCGTCTTCACCCCCGCCGGCCTGCGCCTTCATGGCGACCTTGGGGTCGATGGCCACGCGGTCCCAGGCGTTCGCCAAGCTCAGGGGCAAGCTGCCATTGACCTGCTGCGCCGGCTGCGCAACGCCGACACCCTCGATGCCAGCAGCAACCAGGGCGAGCGGCATATTTCCCTGCAAGGCTTGAGCGCGGCGCTGCTACTGATCGACTCGGTGCAAAGCCGCCTCGACCACCCCAGCGCCCTGGTACGCACCGGCAGCCAACCCGACAGCGGCATACCCGCGGCCATCTCCGCGCCCAGCCTGCCAGGCGTTATACCTGCTCCCTCCCTCAGCGCTGTCGAGGCGCAGACCATTGGCGAGGAGGTCATACGCCTGACCCAAGACCAATGGAGCGAGCCGGGCCTGTCCAACTGGACCGCCACGGCGCAGGTTTCCCCCCTGGACACCGCGCATGTGCTGGTGGGCCTGCGCTATGGATGCGACGGCGACAACTGCATGTACAGCTATTACCGCGCGGCGCGCACGGCCCCCTATCAACCCACGGTGCTGGCTTTTATCACGCCCCCCTACGATGACCTGGGCGGCGAAATGTATGGCCAGTTCATCTTCGACGCGGGCAACGGTGAACTGACCCAGCTTGCCGCCCATGGCGCAGGGTGCGGAACCCGTGCCGTGTGGGCCTACGACGGCACCGCCATGCAATTGAAGGAGTTTCGCAGCATGCGCGGCTGCCAGGGACTGGACCCAGCCCGTTGGCCGGTGATCTGGCGTACCGCCACGCAAGCCACGCCCTCGAAGTAGGCGTGGCGGGGAGCCCGCCCGTTGCACCACTGTCAGTTATGACAGGTCACACCCTTACTGGGCGCGTGTACAACAGAGGTTCAACCAAAACGCTCAGTGAGGCTCACCATGACATCCCTTATCCCTCCTTCGGCCCTGAATCATCTAGACCAATCGTTCGGCGACGAGGGGGAAGTCAACCTGCAAAATCTGTTCAGCGACGTACACATTACGGGCGTCCGTTCATTGCTGCTGCTGCCCGACAGATCCATCGTCGCCGGCGTGTTGGGTGTTGCAGGCGGCAAGGAGGGCTCCTTGCTTGTAAAGCTTCTACCCAATGGGCAAGTCGATACCGCCTTCGCTGCAAAAGGTTATCTGAATGAAGGCTATTCCGAGGCTGGCTATAGCTCGTCTACCCCTGAGAGCCTGGTCCTGCTCGAATACGATCGTTTTCTGGTGGTCACGCGCTGCATCAGCGGTAGCGGCGAATATATCCCTGCCTGCACCTGCTATCACTTCGACGGCACGCGTGTGGTGGAGTTCGGCAACAATGGCCGCATCATATTGAATTCACTGCTCCCCCCATTGCCCACCACTGAGCACGCCAGGGCGACATCTGGACAGTCCCATACCCGTCACGCAGCAGGCGTGCTGAACGGCAAAATCACTTTCAGTTTCAACCATGCCAGAGTAGGCGTTGGTTACGAACGCAGTTATCTCATCCGCCTGACTCAAGAGGGTAACGTTGATAACACCTACAATGACAAAGGCTTCGCCGACATTCCCTTCGGTGACGATTTCATGCGCATCGAAAGCCTGACACCCTATGACAAAACCTGGGGCACCTGGATAGTGGGCGGCTACAAGGACCCCACGGGGCTGATCACCCGAGTGGATGACAATGGTCACGTCGACCGCACCTTCGGCGTCGATGGGTTCTACCTGAACACATCTCGAGCGGGCTCACGCTTATACGGTACCTTCGTCGATCAACAGCAGAAAGTCATCGTGGCGGGGGTGGATGAATCAGGGGGCGGTGATCTAGCGGATGATGGCCTTGTCTTCAGGCTTGACGCTAAGGGCGCCCTCGACGAGTCCTTCATACAGACGCATAAGAATGTCGACGGGCAGCGCACTGTTCTGCAGTGGATTGACGCCACCGGAACAGGAGGTGACGTGTGGGTGGCTGGATTTGTAGTCAGTGCCAGCAACTCCCTCTATGGGTTCCTGGCCCGCTACCTTCCCAACGGGGTCCCGGATGAAAGCTTTGGGGACCGAGGTTATTTGTTTGTGGAGAACCTGATGTGGGTATTCGACCTCGTGGTACAGCCGGACGGAAAGTGCCTGATCCTGGGCGACGACTACGTCAAACAACCTGTTCCCAAAGTCAGACGGTTCCTGGCCAGCTGAAGACCGGGCATTGCAGCGGGCCTGGCCGCGTCGAAAACCCTGCGCAGCATCAGACGCACCCCAGGCACCGCCGACGCGGCCAGGTCCGCTACGGGTTGCACGCCAACCACGGTGTGCACCTGTAAGATCTGACAGGTTACGCCCTCGGCGACTGGGCATAGAGTCAAGCCTCCCTTCCGGAGGCATGACCCCATGACCACCCTGAGCCAAGCAGTGCGCCGCGCGATACTCACCAGGCAACTGCGGGCAGGCCACGCCCGCCACGACAATTTCCCCCCTATC
>Ga0207713_1000769_pt1 | contig 29621 bp, 26 predicted proteins | sample KBSS64metaG_FD_184404 | JGI IMG/M metagenome (GOLD analysis project Ga0207713, IMG submission 184404) | Switchgrass rhizosphere microbial communities from Kellogg Biological Station, Michigan, USA - KBS S6-4 metaG (SPAdes) (version 2) | ecosystem: Host-associated > Plants > Roots > Rhizosphere >... | reverse complement strand
CGGTGATAGGGGTTGGAGCTTCGGGTTTGATGGACGGGGCTGCGGTGGTGGTGACTGAAAGGGTCGTGAGGAAGGCGAAGATTAGGGAGGTGAGGTAGGTGTTTTGCATTGGTGACGCTCCATGACATTGATGAGGGAAAAGCAGCTTTTCCGAAGCTGCTTTTCAAACTTAGGTGATGTTGGAGATTCGTCAAAAATGCTTGAGTAACAGAGTGTTAAATCAAGGCTCGAGCCGGCGCTGCTGATAGATCCAATCGACGATTTCGCCATCGGGGGAGTAGCCGCTGACGGTGTCGCGCAGGAGTTGGCGGACGCGGGTGTAGTCGTCCTCATCCACTGCCGCTAATAGCTCGGTCAATTTTCCCTTGAGGACCTCCCAAGAAAGATGGTCTTCATTGGCACTCATGATCATGGGATGCTGGGTCGCGACTACGTTGTCCCCGATTAGTAACTCTTCGTAAAGCTTTTCACCCGGGCGTAGGCCGGTAAATTCGATGGCGATATCGCCGTGGGGATTTTTTTCGGAGCGCACGCTCAGGCCGGAAAGGTGAATCATCTTCTCAGCGAGCTCAACGATTTTTACGGGTTCGCCCATGTCGAGTACGAACACATCACCGCCCTGCCCCATGGAACCAGCTTGTATGACCAGTTGTGCGGCTTCAGGGATCGTCATGAAATAGCGGGTGATTTTTGGGTGAGTAACCGTGATGGGACCACCCGATTTGATTTGTTTGTGAAACAGTGGGATCACAGATCCAGACGAGCCCAGAACATTGCCGAAGCGCACCATGGTAAAACGGGTTTTGTTGACCCGAGAGATGTTGAATTTGTCGCCAAACATGACCGGAGCCAACTCGTGACTCAAAGCCTGGAGGGTCAACTCTGCTAGACGCTTCGTACTTCCCATCACATTGGTTGGGCGCACTGCCTTGTCGGTAGAAATCAGGACGAAGTTGGCCACCCCTACCTGCAGCGCCGCCTGCGCAGTATTAAGCGTGCCGATGACGTTATTCAGAACACCTTCAGCAATATTGTGCTCGACCATAGGTACGTGCTTATAAGCCGCGGCGTGATAAACCGTATCGACTCGCCACGTCTTCATGACGTCCAACAACTTGGAAGGGTTGCGCACAGAGCCTAGGATCGGTAGCAGCCTTACAGGCAGCGACTCCCGAGTTACGCGTTGTTCAAGTTCAGAGAGAATGCTGTAGAGATTGAACTCGCTGTGTTCGAACAACAGCAGCGTAGTTGGACGCAAAGACAGGATCTGACGACAGAGCTCAGCACCGATGGAACCACCGGCTCCGGTCACCAGTACGCATTGTCCTCTAATACAAAGCTCCAAGAGCTCGGCTTGAGCAGGAACAGCGTCACGGCCCAATAGATCCACAATGTCGACCTCTTGGATATCATCGACTTTCACCCGTCCACTGGCCAGGTCCATAAATCCGGGAACACTGCGCACGTGCAGCGGAAAACCTTCCAGGAAGCTAAGGATTTCACGGCGACGACCTCGGTTGGATGAGGGAATCGCCAGCAGGATTTCTTGCGCGCCTGTAGCGTCGATCATGCGCTCTATATGCTTGGGCTTGTAGACTTGGAGACCAGAAATGACCCGATCGGCAATACTGCTGTCATCATCAATAAAAGCGACTGGGCGCATCAAACGCCCCATCCGCAGTGCTGCGACCAGTTGATTGCCAGCCGCACCTGCCCCATAGATAGCGACACGCGGCAGGCCATCTTCCCGACTGGTAAACGGCACGTGCTGTGATGCGGAGAACCAATCGCCGAGGAAATACTGACGCATGGCTAGACGAAGCCCGCCAACCATAATCAGGCTAAGCCACCAGTAAATGAACACAATCGAACGTGGGACGACGTGTGCCTGGTTGCTGTTCCAATACACCACAAGTCCCAATATCAAGGCTGACAGCGTTACGGCTTTAAAGATTGCGATGAGGGCGTCGTTACCGAAGTAACGCATAACTGCACGGTACATCCCAAAACGAATAAACAGCGGGATAGCGACTACGGGCGCAGCGACAAATAACCATAAATGGTCGCGAAAAGGAGTGACCATCTCATCAATCCCCAACCGCACGATAAATGCCAGCCAAAGGGCAGCCCAAACGACCATAATATCGGTAGCCACTTGAATCAGCCGTTTGTTGCGACGCGGCAATCCCACCAGAATCGCCCGTAACCTATCCATAATCCCTTCGTCCACCTAAAAACGTTCCTGTATTTTATGACTGCGCGGTCAGGCACTGCCTTGCGTAGCGCGAGCCTTTTCCAGTTCGCCCGCATGAAACTTGACCGCCAGCGCAACCAAAGGCACATAAGCGATGACTACACCTACAGCACCGTCCAACCCAAGCATGACCACGCATATCGCAACCGGCAACAACCAGAACAGATTCAGACCTGCAACAGCGAGCGTAACCGACAAATGACTGCCGTAACGCCGGGAGGCAAATTGATACGCGTGGCTGCGATGAGCCTCATAAACCTTGTCTCCCCGCACAAGGCGGCGGATCAACGTAAAGGTCGCGTCGACGATGAATACCCCCAAAAGAATCAACCACGCCCATAACAACTGAGAAGATGCCCAAGCAGCCTGGATTGAAAAAACACCTAGGATTATCCCCAGGAACCCACTGCCGGCATCCCCCATGAATATTCGTGCTGGTGGGAAATTCCAGCAGAGAAAGCCTGTCACTGCCATCACCAAAATAAGTGGTAGTAGAACCAGGCCTGTATGACCGCTCAAGGCGTAAAGCAGGCACATACCCAAGCATGCACAAATGGCTTCGATGCTAGCGATACCGTCGATTCCATCCATGAAATTATACAAATTGAGCATCCATACCAGATAGAAAGCGGCAAGAACACTGCCGACCCAGCCTGAATTTACTGTCAGGCCAAAGAGTGCTAACTCAGGCAGACCACCCAACCAGTATAGCGCCCATGCCGAAGCACAAAAGTGCCCCAATAAACGCCACCGGGCGGCGATATGCCCGTGGTCATCCATGAAACCTATTATCGCGATCAATGCTCCCGCTCCGCCCACGGCCATCAAAGTTGGAAAAGACACCTCCTGTGTCCATCCAACCAAAGGCAACGCCAAGAGGAAGGACACCACTATGGCGACCCCTCCCCCCCTTGGCGTAGGTACAGAGTGGGAACTACGCGCAATCGGAATATCGATAATGCTGTGAGCTAAGGCATAGCGCCGCAGCAACGCAGTCAAAAGACACGACAAAAGACCGATAACGGCTATAAGCCACCAATTAGTCATTGTTTTTTATCACTCATATACTGTGTTGCTACCGCCTTGAGCGCGTCATCCACTGACACTGGAGGTGTCCATTGCAATAAGGTTTGGGTCTTCTGGATGTCAACCTGAAGCGAGCCGCAAAGCCTCTGGGATAAGGCGCCTTTACCAACAAGCCTGGCGGAACTGCTGAGCATCCAAGCGGGAACAGGCAACAAACGCGGGGATCTCCCAAGCGCTGCCGCTGTTCTTCGCAATAACTGCGTCGTGGACAAATCCTCACCATCGCTCACCAGAAATGCCTGGTTTGCAGCAGCGGGATGGCTGATAGCCGTGACGATGAGATCCACCAGATTGTCCAGCGCCACCAGACTGCGGCGATTATCGATAGCGCCAAAGGGCAGCGCAATGCCCTTGTCAAGCCAGCGCATCATGTTCAAAAAGTTAGCTTTGACTCCCGGCCCGTATACCAAAACCGGACGGATAATCACGACTTCCATTGCGGTGCGATCTGCCAATGCAAGCAGTCCCTGTTCAGCTTCAAGCTTGGAAATACCGTAGGGATCGCTCGGATTCGGCCTGTCATCGGACATGTAGGGTTTACCTGGCTGAGTCCCTTCCCCGTTTACCTTGATGGAGCTGATGAAGACAAAGCGTCGGACGCCAGCTTGAGCAGCTTGCTCCGCAAGATTCAAGGTACCCTCCACGTTAACCTTGCGAAAGGCCGCCAATGGATCAACTTCGGTATCGCTCATGACATGTACACGTGCCGCACAGTGAACAACCGCGTCGATGCCGGCTAGGCTTGAATGCCAGTTTGCGTCGCCGAAGGAATCAAATCGAACGACATCCACATCGCTATTAATAACAGTGGATTCATTGCGTACTGCGGCAGTGACGCGAACGCCATCCTTGATCAGGCGGCGCATTACGGCACCACCGACGAAACCGGTCGACCCGGTCAAAAAAACAGAATGCGACATCACAGTCCTCCTTTACGCAAGGTAGCATCACGAAACAGCTGTTCCAGGCGAGCCAAGAGAGTGGGCTTCGAATAGTTGGCAAGATAGTATTCACGACCAGACCTGCCCATGCGAATGCGCTCACTCTCATCGGTGGTCGCCAATTCGAGCGCAATACGCGCCAGCGCAGTCGCATCCCCGGATGGGCACGCGAGCCCGGCACCGGAAGCCTGAATAACATGCGCCGCCTCGCCATTGATCATCCCGAGGATAGGTTTGCCGGAGGCGAGGTAAGCCTGAACCTTGCCTGGGATGGTTTTTTCGAAGACTTCATTGGTCTTTAGCGAGACCAATAGTGCATCAGCACATGCGAACAAGCCGGGCATCTCCTCCAACGGATGGCGCCCCAGCAGCAGGACATTGTCCAGGCAATGTGACTTGACCTGGTCCGCAAGCCAATCACTCATACGACCATCGCCCACAATCACCCAGCGCACCGCTACAGTGCCCAGCAAAGCCTGGGCAGCCTCGATCACAGCGGGTAAATCCTGGGCTTCTCCCAGATTGCCCGCGAACAGCACGGTAAAAACCGATGGGTCGTGCTTAAGCAATGTAGAGGGCGTTGGCGTGGTCGTGGAAAAATCGTCCTCTGCCCAGCTTGGAAAATAGACAAGTCGTCGCGGCTCGATTTCCCGTGTGCAATAACGCTGCACATTCTCAAAAAAACCGTGGGATTGAAGCAGCAAATAGTCCGCTCGATTGTAGATCCACGACACTACTCGCCCAACACATCCCAATAACAAGGGCTGGCGCAACACCCCGACAGCACGAAGCGTTTCAGGCCATAAATCCAGAACCCAAATGAATACTGGTGCTTTTTTCAAACGGCCAATTATCAAGGCAGGAATCGCTGCCATTATTGGCGAGACCGCATAAACGAAAACTGCATCAAACTTTTTACCGCGTACCTTCCAGGCTCCCAGCGTAGAAGCCATAGTAAAAAAAGAAAGGTAGTTCAGTATCAGGTTGATGCTGCGTTTGCCCCGAGGTATGAGCGGTACGCGAACTACGCTCGCACCGGAATACTCACTGAAGCTTTCCGGCTCGGCCTGGTAACGCTCATACACCTTGCCTTCAGGATAGTTCGGTAGCCCCGTGAGCACCGTCACCGTGTGGCCTTTCTCCGAAAAATCACGGACGAGATCATTGATACGCATATTTTCGGGCCAAAAATATTGCGTCACCACCAGAATGTTCAGCTTTTTATTTTCAGGCATTAACATAACTCAATCAGTAGCGTTTCCAGACAATGCGGTTCACATAATCCGTGTAGCTATGAACAAGCCTGACGACTTTTTCTGACACGTTCGGCATGCTGTAGTCATTCACCAGCCGCAACGTCCTGCATTCCCCTGTACCTTGGCTTTCGAGAATGCCAAGGCCTTGGAGTACGCGATTAACTTCAAGCCCCACCATCATGACTGCCGCCTCTTCCATGCCTTCCGGACGTTCATGTGCTTCCCGAATATTCAACGCCGGGAAGTTGAGAATGGACGACTCTTCACTGATTGTACCGCTGTCCGACAAAACGGCCTTGGACGTCAGTTGCAACTTGTTGTAGTCCTTGAAACCGAGCGGCTTGAGCAGTTGCACATTTTTATGGAATGTCACCCCCATAGCATCTACGCGCTTCTGCGTACGCGGGTGCGTCGAAACGATGACCGGTAGATCATAGTGAGCGGCTACGGTATTCAGTACGTCCACCAACTTGAGGAAATTTTTGTCAGAGTCAATATTTTCTTCACGGTGGGCACTGCATACAAAAAATCCGTTTTGCTGCAAACCAAGGCGCTCCAGCACGTCCGAGCTCTCAATTCCGCCGCGATAGTGGTTCAGCACTTCGAACATAGGGCTGCCGGTCTTGATCACCATGTCCGGCGATAAGCCCTCACGCAGCAGGTAGTCACGTGCAATGGTGCTATAGGTCAGATTGATATCAGCCGTGTGGTCGACGATCCGGCGATTGATTTCCTCGGGTACGCGCATATCAAAACAACGATTGCCCGCCTCCATGTGAAACGTCGGAATCTTGCGTCGCTTGGCAGGAATAACTGCCATGCAGCTGTTGGTGTCACCCAACACCAACAGAGCTTCCGGCTGAACCTGTGCCAATACACGGTCGACCGTGATGATCACGTTGCCAATCGTTTCTGCGCCGCTGGCGCCGGCGGCATTCAAAAAGTGGTCCGGCTTTCGGATACCCAAGTCTTGGAAAAAAATCTCGTTGAGTTCGTAGTCGTAGTTTTGTCCGGTATGAACCAATACATGGTCGCAGTGCTCGTCCAGGGCAGCGATGACCCTTGATAGACGAATGATTTCGGGGCGCGTACCGACGACCGTGACAATTTTCAATTTTTTCATGACTATATCTACTTGAGAATATATTTAGGCTTCTGTGCCCACCGGCAACGCATAAGTGTCAGGTTCGTCACGATCGAAAACTTCGTTGGCCCAAAGCATGACGATCATCTCATCACTACCTACGTTCGTAATATCGTGAGTCCAGCCCGGCACTGTTTCTACAATTTCCGGCTTCTCACCAGTGGTAAACAATTCGTAGAACTCTCCCGAAACAATGTGGCGAAAGCGAAAACACGCATCCCCCCTGATCACTAGGAATTTCTCGGTTTTCGAATGATGGTAGTGACCGCCACGGGTGATGCCTGGATGCGCAGTAAAGTAAGAGAACTGGCCGGAATCGCGGGTCTTGAGCATCTCGACAAAGACACCACGCGAGTCACCATATTTTGGAACTTCATAAGTGAAGCGTTCTGGAGGGACATAACTCAAATAGGTCGAATAAAGCGCCCTTGTCAGCCCAGTACCCACTGCTTCAGTGATCAAGGTGTCACGGCTATCGCGGAACGCCACCAATTGCTCCGCTACCGCTCCGACAGTTGTTGAGTAGGCAGGCTGGACTGAAATAAATGGATCACCAACGAGCCGACCGTCCATGACACCTAAGAAGTGTGCGACCACATCATCGATGTAAACCAGCGTCAGTGCAGCATCAGGATTGTTGATTTTGATAGGCTGGTGGCTAGCGATGTTATTGCAAAACGTCGCTACCGCCGAGTTGTAGTCAGGACGGGCCCACTTTCCAAAGACGTTAGGTAGACGAAAAATATGCACTGGCACGTCATGTGTTGCCGTCAGGTCCAAAAGCACGTGCTCGGCGGCCAACTTGCTGGCGCCATAGGCATTGTCCAGCTCCGCCTGGCTGGATGACGTGAAAAGCACGGGAGTTTTCCTACCGCTGGCGACAATTCCCTCGCAGACTGCACGAGTCAGGTCCGTATTTCCGGACCTGAAGTCTTCAGGGTCAGTCGGCCGATTCACACCAGCCAAATGAAATACGAAGTCTGCCTGCTGGAGCATTTCCTTCAAACTGGAAATACTGTCGCTATGTGAAAACTGCAAGACTTCAATGTCTTGGCGAACCTTCAAATGAGCATGAAGATTTTTTGCGACAAAGCCTTGACTGCCAGTGATCAATACCTTCATTGCTTACTCCTCCGGAGTGGCATGTTCGCCACGCTGGATGGCGCGCATGAATTCCAGCTTCAGGAGCAACGCTTGCATCCCCTCGACGTCCAGCCGCTCGGTGTTGTGAGAATTGTAATCTTCCGTGGTGGAGATTTTTTCCTCCCCCTGCTCGACGTACTTGCTGTAGTTCAAATCGCGCAAATCGGGCGGCACACGGAAGTACTGGCCACGGTCTTCAGCGCAGGCCATTTCCTCGCGACTCAAAAGCGCCTCATACAGCTTCTCGCCATGGCGGGTGCCGATGATCTGAATAGGATGTTCTGGAACTCCCAGCAGAGAGGTCAAAGCAAGAGCCAACGTTTCAACGGTTGCCGCGGGAGCCTTTTGGACAAACAGATCTCCGTTATTGCCATGCTCGAACGCATAGAGAACCAAGTCAACGGCGTCCGCCAGTGTCATCATGAAACGCGTCATGCTCGGGTCAGTGATGGAGAGTGCTTTCCCAGCTCGAATCTGATCAATGAATAGCGGAATGACCGAGCCACGGGAAGCCATGACATTTCCGTAGCGGGTGCCACAGATAACTGTCTTGGTTTCGTCGACATTGCGAGATTTCGCAACCATGACTTTTTCCATCATCGCCTTGGAGATTCCCATGGCGTTGATCGGATACACAGCCTTATCGGTGCTCAAGCAAACAACACGCTTGACCTCGTTCTGAATAGCCGCTTCCAGTACATTGTCCGTACCAATCACGTTGGTCTTGACGGCTTCCATCGGATGAAACTCGCACGAAGGAACTTGCTTGAGAGCCGCCGCGTGAAAAATGTAATCAACGCCCCGCGTCGCGTTCAAGACGCTTTGGTAGTCACGTACGTCGCCAATGTAAAATTTCAACTTGGGATTGTTGTAGTGCTTACGCATGTCATCTTGTTTCTTTTCATCACGACTAAAAATGCGAATTTCACTAATTTCTGTATTCAAAAACCGCTTTAAAACAGCATTACCAAAAGAACCCGTGCCGCCAGAGATGAGTAGTTTACTTCCATCAAACATAATTTACCTCAAACCGAGCCTACAACTCTGAATGTAAAATATACCTACCAAGGCCAGACTAAAGGGTTCCACTGGTAGGCGTGCTGAGTCAACTTGGTGACTTCACAATATATCTCTAGGCTTCGAGGACGCAGAAACCCGTTACGACACCCAAATTAAGAATACCTGACCGCGACGCTTCAGCCGTGTCTCGCGCCACGGCGTAGCCCACGATGCATACCGAACAGGACCAAGCCGAATATCTGTGACCCAAGATTTGAGCGTCAGTTTAGCACGACATCGATGCTGAAAAGCATGCGTCCAATAGCTGAGAAGCAAGATCTCCCCCTTGGGGCACGGGTCTAGGCACAGGGCACGGATGTGCGTCAAAACCGTCCTATCAGATGACGTTAATCCCACCCATGCTTGGCGATACCACAGGCAAACCGCTTACACTCGCGAAGAGGAAGACGCCTCGCGCACTTGGTGGCGGGTGCCTTATGTGCCCTGCGGCAGAGTAAAAAATGCGGTGACCGACCTTTAAAAAAAACCGAAATGGCGAACGGGATTGTGGGACAATAAGAGGGTTAACCCATACTGCGTCCGAAACAACGACTGAGAGTGAGTACGGTGAATTGACACAGAGTATAGCGCCAGAAACAATAGTAAAATTATCATTGGTAGTCCCCGTTTTTAACGAATCCGAAACAGTAGCCCTATTTATTGATTCGGTCTCGAACGTATTCGACAGCGAGCCTCTGATTGAACTCGAAATCCTCTTCATTAATGATGGGAGTACGGATGACACTTTGCTCCGTCTCCTCGAACTACAGAACGTAGACTCTCGAATTCACATCGTTGAACTTAGTAGAAATTTTGGAAAAGAAGCAGCCCTCACGGCAGGATTGCAAATGTGCAGCGGGGAAATTGTTGTCCCCATTGATGTTGATCTGCAAGATCCTCCACAACTGATTCCTGCAATGATCGCCAAGTGGCGAGAGGGCTATGAAGTTGTACTGGGCCGTCGGATCGACAGAGATTCAGACTCCTGGGCCAAGCGCTCCTCAGCGAATTGGTTTTATCGCCTCCATAATAAAATGACCAGCTCGAAAATACCGGAAAATGTGGGCGACTTCCGCCTGATGGACAGGTGCGTAGTGGAAGCACTCAAAGAACTTCCTGAATCAAGACGCTTTATGAAAGGCCTGTTCGCTTGGGTAGGCTTCAAAACGACGTACATCGACTATGCGCGGCCACAACGCTCGGCAGGCACAAGCAAGTTCAATGGCTGGAAGCTTTGGAACTTTGCCTTGGAGGGAATCACCAGTTTCAGTACGGATCCACTCAAAATATGGACATATCTCGGCTTGATGTTTTCTGCGATTTCATTCCTGCTCGCGATTTTCATAGCATTAAAAGTCATCGTTCATGGCATTGACGTACCTGGGTACGCGTCCATTATGGTTGCGGTCACCTTTTTAGGCGGATTACAACTAATCGGCATCGGCATATTAGGTGAATACCTAGGCAGAACATATATAGAATCGAAACGGCGCCCAATATTTCTCGTGCGTCAAATTTATGGAAGTAAGAGCTGATTTATGGACCTTAAAGAAACTGAAATTCTGGGCGATACTATTAATGACCATTGGTATTACAGCTCAAAAGTAAAAGCTGTGGAAAAATTCCTGGGAAAAACACCAGTTAATCGAATTTTAGATATTGGCGCAGGATCAGGTTTCTTCTCAAAGTACCTGCTCACAAACACAACCGCGAAGGAGGCCTGGTGTGTTGATATTAGCTACGAACGGGAATCGGACGAAACCTACGCGGGCAAACCGATCTTCCTGCGAAAAGCAATAGAGTCCGTTGACGCCGACCTCGTTATGCTCATGGATGTACTTGAGCACGTTGACGATGATATTGGCCTCTTAAAGGAATATGTAGAAAAAGTCCCCAAAGGCACTAAATTCTTAATAACAGTTCCCGCTTTTCAATTTTTGTGGAGTGGGCACGATGATTTTTTAGAGCACAAACGTCGCTACACCTTACAGCAACTTGAATCCGTAGTGAGTGCATGCGGACTAAATTTGCAAAAAGGCGCTTATTTTTTCGGGGGCGTATTCCCGGTCGCCGCCGCGCTTCGGCTGGCTGACCGCTTTCGATCGAAAGATCTGGTGCGAAAATCACAACTGGCAAAACATAGTCACTTTACCAACGCCATCCTGAAAAGCATATGTACTTTAGAAGTATCTGTAATGAATTTTAACCGGATTGCAGGCCTTTCCGTGTTTTGCGTTGCACAAAAACCATAAGCGGAAAAATGCCATGGACATAGCGAAGGGGACCATGCGGTGAGCGGCCAAAATGACGCAAAAAAAAGGGTGCTGCGCTTTTGTGCTACGGGCCTGCTTATAACCACCTTACATGCATTTATCGTCTGGGTCATGGTAGGTCTATTTTTGAATTCACCCCCACTATCAAATGGCGTTGCGTTTATCATCGCCACCATGACCTCCTACACGATCAATACACTGTGGAGCTTTTCCCAACCATTGCAGAGACACACGCTTTATAAATTTATCTGCGTATCAATAATAGGTTTTATTGCCTCCGTAGCCATAGCCTGGATGGCTCAAATGTTTGGCTTGAATTATCTATTAGGCATTGTCGGAGTTGTTCTAATAGTTCCCGCCCTGACATTTGTACTGCACAGCACCTGGACATACCGCAAGCCTAAGAAAGAATAACGCGATCACCTATTCCATTTTAAACACTCACACCTTAAGGACCTAGGATGTACTCTCTGAAAGCATTGTTTTTTGATAAATCCTGGACGAATATAAAAGAAAAAAGCTTCCAGATAAAACTCGCAGCCTTCAGCACGAACTTTGCTATCGCAATGACACTCGCTATTGGACTGGTCGGCTTCCTGACTATGGGCACAGATCTGTGGGACGGTGTAATTGTCTCGCATGCCGTTTCCCTTGAGCGACCCGATGTATACCATGAGTGGTTCAGTGAAGCGGGGTTATTTTTTACCCCATACATTTACGACTTCATTTATCTTTTTCACAAATCTGTAAATTACGAACTTCTTGCAAAAATCTTCACTGTATTTTTTTTAATACTATCTGCAAGAGAAGCGGCCAACGTAGCATCAAAGTACTTTGAAATCCCCCGACAGATAAGCTTTTATACTGCGATCTTATTTTACTTATCCCCTGCTTGGGTTCTTTATTATTCAAATATCTATTTGATGCACTCGCTAACATTGTTTGCGACGCTGATCTGCACCCGATATATTATTGACCGAAAAGCACTGGCGCTGTGCATCCCCTTGCTTCTCTTGTCTTTCCAACAGTCCTCGAATGCGCCACTCTCTATATCACTGATATTACTAAGCTGTGTATTCCACCACACGACCGCAAAAGACAGGATTATAAATATTGGCATTATAACTCTCATCACTGCCGGTTTTTTTGTACTCAGAAAGGTATTCCCGACCCACGGACTCTATGAGACTTACAACGAAATTCATTTCAAAAACATTTTCAGCATCAACAACTACCTTAGCCTGACAAAGTATTTTGTACTCCTTTACTTTCCGAGTTTTATTGCGGCAGGTTTGGCCTTATATTTTCAGCCGAATAAAAAAACACTATCTGTACTCTCGATTGTCTTTTTGGGAATCCTATTCAACGGCGTTGCGTACATAGCAGTCAATAAGATTCCGAGCTTGTCAGAAATTGGATTGATGCACGGCGAGTCACTACGCTTTACATTCACCAGCACTATTTTTGCAATTCTATTACTCCCTGCGATTTGGCAGTCGCTGTCGGAAGTGCCCCGCTTAAGGTTCCTGACACTTACAGTAATATTGATACATGCGTGCATAATCAACATTTACGCACATGAGGGAAAAATGAAAGAGGTACTATTTCAGCGCGGGCTGGTTCACGAAATAAAAAAGCTTCCCCCTCTCCCTGCCTGCGCCATCAACATCCAAAGTACAGGCGTCGGAACATTAACAAATTATGAATATGGGCACGTATTATACCGAGTCTACGGCGAAACAAATCAATTGCCACTAGGAGACTCAACGGATCCAGCCGACGACGTCAAAGTGCTTTACGAGAGATTCACTAAGGAAAGCTATAAGAAAAAGTACTTCATGCCTACACAGATGCCGAAATGCATTGTCAGCATGAAAGTCAGTACCTCGGTAGGAACCTGGGGATTCGGAAAGACCTTTACTAAATATCTCTCAGATGACCACAGCGCTATAGTAGCTGTATCGACTTCTGGAACAGACCCGCTATAAACCTAATCGCAGTGGAAGAGTCTTGTGTAAAGAATCAATCTTCTACTGCGATGAATAAATCAATGTGTAGGATGTAATGCCGAGAAAATAAACTTCTCTTTTTGAGTGATATCAGGATAGCTAATTAGCACTGCTCGATAAGGCCCTTTAAAAACAAAAAAACTACCGGCGGCAACCCCGACCACGCCACAACTCGATATCACCGCCCTCATATCATCTAAGGACCCCGCGCCGCCAAGGATCGTCACAGGAGTATTTACAGCCTTGCGCAACTGCAGTGATAGCTCGAGATCGTAACCTTTCATGCGACCGTCGTTATCAATAGAGTTAATGACAATTTCCCCTGCGCCCAGCGCCTCCATCTCTTTGGCCACATCGAGTACATTACGTTTTGTATTGACCTTGCCATTATGCGTCCAGACATCATGTTGCTTGCTGAGCAGACGCTTTTTGTGATCTAGCACTACAACTACACTTTGGCGACCAATCTCATTCGCTATTTGAGTCACCAACTGCGGATTTCCCAAAGCGGCAGAACTAATGGCCACTTTTTCTACGCCGGATGCAATTATTTTCTGGGCCTGACCCACCGTCCTTATGCCGCCACCGTAACAAAGCGGCATTCGGCATTCTGCGGCCAAAATAGCTATTTGTTTATAATTAGGTTCACGATCAGTAACTGTAGCGTCGATATCCAAGACGATTAGTTCATCAGCCTCTTTCTCATTGAAAATCTTCACCGCATTGATCGGATCCCCCACATACTTGGAGTCCTTAAAGCGTACTGTTTTAACCAACCCGCCGTCTTGAATTAATAAACAAGGAATAATTCGAGGTCTTAACATTTCATAGTTCCGCGAAATTTTTAAGAAGCGCGACACCAAAGTGATGGCTTTTTTCCGGGTGAAACTGGACGCCGTAGATATTATCCACAGAAACCGCGCAGCTGAAATTAAGGCCATACTCGGTTCGAGCAGCTTCATGCACCTTTTGCGCACACTCAAAATAGAAAGAGTGAAGGAAGTAAAACCTTGCCTCCGACTCCAACCCTTTAAACAAAGAATGCCCAGATTGCGACTCGATGTCATTCCACCCCATATGCGGCAGTGGCAAATGGGACAGTCCTGTCACTGAGCGAAAATGTCGCACGCGCCCCGGAACCCATCCAAGACCAGGAAGTAAACCCTCTTCACTGCTGTCCGCAAGCATTTGCATACCCACACAAATACCAATGACAGGAATCTTTCTTACTAGAACCAATTCATCAAGCGTCGCCCGCATTCCTGAAGCGTTCAACTGCTCCATGGCGTGGTCAAATGCACCGACCCCCGGCAGGATGAGCTTGGTGGCCGCACTTAGATCCTCCGTCGTTCGAGCAACGGTTACAGGAATGTGCAAGCGCCTATACACATTCACAAAAGCCTGAATATTTCCTAGGCCATAATCAATGATCGTGATCATCTAAACAGTCTTCTCTCCAACCCCAGTGCAGACAAAACACGGGCTCCTAGTCCAATCATAAAGCGTTTGTTCTTGTAGTCATGAAAGGTTTTATTTTTTCCGTCAAACAGTTCCTGCAGGCCCGCGACAGTTAAATCTAGCTTGCTTGCAACATATTCAAATTCCGATTTCAGGAATTGCTCGCCCAGTTCCGGCTTGGAAATACGCTCCAGCGCGGCTTCACGTGTCATTTGCCCGGTCATGATAAGGCTGGAAAAATGCGCGCGGCGTTTCTCATAGCCGAATTTACGAGGCATCCAGTAATCCTCATAGAACCGGGTAAAACGCGATTCATGATGTTTGTGCTGAAACTTCTTCCAACCAAACAAACGCTCTAGAGTCGCCTCAGCATCGTGTTTAATGTAAGGCACCAAATTCAGCGGACGCACCACCTGCATGCCCAAAACGTAACGGTAGTAAATCTTGTAGGCCAATACATCTACAATCGGAAAGCTCTTCAACTTCCGTGAACCGAACTGGCGGTGAATATCATTGATCAGTGTTTTGTCGATACCTGGATAGGCGCCCCACTCCTCTGGCTCGCGGCAGCACTCAGTAGAGAAATTTCCACCCGTGAGTACGTACTTGATTTTGTGAGCCTTGGCGAACTTGTATAAGCCAGAGAAGAAGGCGGTGTCTTGTGGGATATCCTGATCGGCCACCTGAGCCTTGAGAAACGCAAGTTGAAGGCTTTTCATCTCTTCCCAGTTGATCACTTCGGTGTACAGATCCAGCCCCAAGCCATCAACTAGCTTCTCGATATTACCAACTGCTTGGTCCGTGTTCCACCCGGCATCAACGTGGAAAAGCAGGGGGCGCAAACCCATTACCTCCTTGGCTAAATAGCTCACATATGAACTATCTAACCCGCCACTTAAGCCAATAATACAATCGAAATCTCGACCCTGCCCATCCTTCTTTATTTTTTCGCTCAATTTCATGAGTTCTGCACGGCCACGTTCATTAGGGTGCCAGTTAGGCAATATAGCCAAATCAAAGTTTACGCAGTAATCACACAGCCCTTGTTCATTGAAGTGGATATGCGGATCGCTACTATCCATAATACAGCGAGAGCACATTTGATAGTCTTTACCGCTCATACCCACTCCTTTAAAGTAAACATAACGCTCATTCTATTTTTTACAACCCAGTGCGTCTAATTTTGACTTGATTGACTCCAGAAGGCCAGAAGAAAACGCCGGGCTCAAATCCAATGGATGGAGTATCGCAGAAATCCCTGACGCGGCGTACTCAATCACCAATGTAGAGGGGTACGCTATAAGAAAATCGACCTCCGGGAAGATCTCCCGCCCCTCGATGATTCGCCACGCGACACGCCTCACCGAATCCGCGGTACCAGCGGTGGGATGCGGTTTATAATAAAAAGCCACATCGTAAGCCTGGACTAAACTATTAAGTAGCTGTATATGTAAACCTTGGCAAATAGGGTGCCCAACAAATAAAACCTTAACCGCACTTGTCGAGTGAAAGGCGGTCAAGTTGATCGCCGGGCTAAAATGCGTAAAAGTCACACCCTGCCTTACACAACTAGAAGACAGGATTTCCCTTTCAAATATTTCTTGAGAAGCTTCATTATATACAAAAAGCGCTGCGACACTTTTCAACTTATATCTGAGCTCAAATGGCAAGATAGAGTTGGATAACTGCTCTACATGAGTAAGGCCAGAAAGCGAACCATGCTGTACCAATACTAATTGCGGCACCAAAGCATTTTCAAGTCCAAGCGATCTTTTGCGTCGAGAAACTACACTGTCCGCAAGTACAGCCCATCTATCATAATGTTCTGCAATGATGATCTTATTTATGTCAACCCTATCAAACGCGATTCGAACAGCAAACCAACGAAACGCAGTATAACTTTGCAGCGCCCACTGTCGGATATCTTTACGGCAAGCGATTTTCCTCGAGGCAGTTACAGCGCACACAAAAGCGTTTAAAAGGTCTTTACCATCCACAAGTGAAAATACATCTATCTTCTTTGTTGTTTCCATAGACTTAATTGCTACCCATGGAAAAGTTATCCAGCACCTCGGTTCGAAAGCGAGAACCTGTGAAGTCAATACGTCGCTCGCACGTGACGAAAATGCGACCGCGTACTCTCCCGATTGACAGCGCTCGCTTATCAAACCGGAAAGACGCCGAGAATACCTATAAAACACCAACATTTCATAAAAGAAAAATAATGACGCCCCCCCCATACACCAAACACGCTTCAACACCATCATTAAAGTTTTGAAGAGAACAGGTTGCTTTACGAACCTGCTGATAACCTTGGCGGGGCGTGGAACAAAACCTAAACTCTCAGGAGTAACCCCCGCGAGTTGATAGACACTCTCATCAATAGAAATTTCATTTTGAGTCGCTCGGATATAATCCGCAACAAACTTTAACGATTTTTTATTCATTGAGTAACCGCCAAAATCTTCCTACTTTTCATGTGAACGATATACCAATTGATCATATAAAACCTCATATACGAAGCCATCTTACGTGCTCACGCAGAGATCCTGGTTTCGCATCATTAAATAGTAAGCATATAGCTTCCAGACCAGTATCAGACCAAATGCGAAACACATCGATACAGGAACAGCATATACGCCTTCTCTACCCTCTAGAAGGTAAGCACCGAATAAGAAGACTACCAACCCAGCCAGTTGACTATACAGCAGCGGTTTATCAAATCCAAAGGCATAAAGCCCAAGATGAGGAATCATACTCACTGAATATATCGCGACCGCCAATAACAACCAATACAGAATATTGACGTTTTCAGAGTAGATATTATTATTCAACCAATACAACACATAACCACTGACCCCGTAACATGCCAACACCAAGAGCACTGTAACCACCACAACATTCAAGGCCAACGTCTTCATGTCTTTATTAAATAATAATAAATTTCTTTGTTTCGCAGAAGATACCAGCTTTGGATAAAAAAATACGATCACACCTGCGTCTAGAAAGGAAAGTACTGCAGATGCCATACCTACGAACAACACGTAGGCCCCCAGTACTTCAAGACTCGCAATACTCTCAATCCAGTACCTATCGAACGTAAAGACCCCTCTCATTGCAAGGCTAGCAATTAATAGTGGGATCGCGATTTTTATTCCTCTAACTATCCAAATCCAGTTTATTTTGTTGCGCAGCGATGCCTTATCAAATGCACAAATCTTTCTAATCGCTAATATACAACCTAGCGAGCAACCTATGACCCACCCACCTAATAAAATATCCAAATTACGCGCAGAAGCATCAACCCACATAATTGCAACAACGGCCAGACACCAAGCGCCGCTACGCAAAAACAATACTACACTGGCCAATAGCTGTTCAGAAATAGCAACCAAGATACGATTAAGCTCTTGGGCTATATGCTCGAGCAGTGCCAAGACTAAAAACCAAAAAACGTGCGACCAAGGAAGCCATCCCATATAGAAGATGAAAAGCGCGCCGGGTAGAAATACACAATACAAAATCACATAGAACGTCAGTTGATCGCGGATCATCCCAAGCCAACGCTTGGGGTCCTCCCCAATCATTTCTCGTGTGGAAAAATTATAAAACTCAAAACCAACGACATAAAGTGCATATCCGATAGTAGCAGATAGCAATCCATACAAGCCAACGTCGCCCGCCTGAAGAAACTTAGCAAGAAAGAAGAGCAATACAAACTTGCTTACAAGCGTCATACCACGCAGGGTGATATTAGCAATACGAACTCCGTTTTGTTTCAACATAACCCCAACCGCCAGGCGTTCATACTTCATGGCATTTTTGCAACATCGGATCAGGTCTTGACCTCCGAGAAAACAACAGTCGTCGTCCTGCCCAAATACAGACATAGAAGGCCATATTAAAAAGCGCTATCCACTGAAACATACTTCCCCTAAACATACTTAAAAACAACAATAGTTCAGACACATAGATAAAAAGTAATACAGGACCACCTCGAAACCTTAAATAATATAGCGTACAAATATACAGAGCACATAGGACTACAGGAACCACCCAAAAAATGTAATTACCATAATTCAAATACAACTCAGTTTCTATAGGCCATTGTTGCGTGGCAGACTCATTAAACCACTGGGATGGGTAGTAAATAGAGGTTAACCACCGACTGATATCGTGCAAATACCCTTCTGATGGAATCCCGACGAAAGTTAGCCATTTTTTAAACGGAAAATCAAACGTCAAAAAGAAATCTGCCGGCATATCTCTCAACACCATATCATGCAAAAATATAGTATTAAAATAGCTTAAAAAGTACTCCAGCAACATTCCTGGCGTATTATAAAACCCGTTGGATCTGAAATACATAGCAAAACTGAACAACAGAACAAACCCGACAAATATCAGTCCTGCCTTGAAAACTGTCAATTTAAAAGTACACAACCAAGGTAAACTAAAAAATATCAGAAAATAAAACATTCTGCTTTTTATCCCTTGAATATAGGCACAAAATACTAACACCACCAACACTAACAATACTAAAGGTACATTGAGGCTTTTCTTCGTTCGCCAATGGACACCCAGTGCAAACGAAAGGAAATTAGCGCCCATCAATAGCAAAAAATTAAGCAACCCATAACCTTTCTTTTTCTCGAGATAGGTTTTGCTGTAATCATTGAACCAGGCATCTACCCCACCTGTGACTTGGAAAAAATACATCCCCCCCAGTAAAATTGCTAACGCGAGAATAGCGATCCCGATAGGCCTTATCTGATACTCGAGGAATATATCGGGGGCGCGGCGACGGTCTATCACCAATTCAAATAGGCGAGTAATTAAAAAGAAAAGCGTAAACACATAAGCATACGACAATACCGCTTCATTAGAGAGAGCAGCCCAATCATTTATCTTCCCCCATGGAAGCACATAATGCCAGTTCAAAGCTTCAAGAATATAAAAAAGTGTACCTGGAAAAACAAAATATAGAAAATAACTCGCAAACACTATATTGGAAGGACTCAGCACGCGTTTATTTCTTAATAGAAAAAAAACAAAAAGCATATACCCGATTACAAGAAGTACCATAAGCTCAACGCCCCAGTAATAAAGCATTGCTTAATTGGAGGCGCTCTGACAAAAATGAAGTAGGCCTCACAATGAAAACCCATCATCAACCACTATATTTTGGCCATTCACATATTTGGCATTTTCAGAGAGCAAAAACAGGACCGTGCCAGTAACATCTCCAATATCAAGCATTCCTTTGCCCATACAATGCGCTTTATATTTTTCCAAAAAAGCCTGGGGCTGATTATCAAAAATACCACCAGGGCTTACGCAATTTGATCTGAATAGGCTATTCGAAACGTAAGCCGTCAGGTATTTGCTGAGCTGTATCACACCTGACTTTATCGCTGCATATTCAACAGGCATTGTCATGGCCGTGTTTTCATACACCTCAAATCGGGGCGCAATTACTCCATAAACGGAAGATATATTAACCAGCGAGAACGGGTGTTTCTCTCTTTCAAAATAAGCAGCGCACTGTTGCATAAACAGAAACGTCGCACCGAGATGAAGAGAAACATTTTCATTGAAATGTTCAAGCTCTACATCAAACAGCTTTGCACCGTAATGCTTATTTCTTGGATAAGCACAATTAACGGCTCCATCCAAACCCTCTACACTTTGAAAAAACAACTTTACTGCGCCGGAATCATTTAAATCAAGTTCTATGATTGTCAATTTATCAGTAGCGTTGAATCCAGCTAGTGCCTCCAGACGAGAGGTCATGACTTGCCTGTTTATATCTGCGGCGATGACAGAGGCGCCTTGTTCAATCAAAGCCAGTACAAGATTCGATCCGAGCAACCCTCCCGCTCCCGCAACAAGAATTGTTTTATGTTTAAACATACGGATTATCCTTACTTTCTAAAAACAACTCTGCCAGTTTGAAATCGTAGATATCATCAATGTCGACTGCCCGCTCGCGTGGCACTACAACAGACCTTACACGACCTGAAAAAATACGATCATTGGACATAATGAATTTGGGACGAGCCACATAGGCCACTGTCGTCATGTCATAAACTACCGGAGCGTCTTGACGACGGTTCACGTGAGCGCCCGAGCACACCAACTGGCTAGCGCCTTCTTCATCCCGAACGACCATATTAAAATACGGACTGCGAGATGCCGGGGTAACCGTAATGACTACATCCGTTTGCTCATCGAGGCTCGCTATACAGTGTTCCACGTCCCCTGTACTTCTCAAGGGGCTTGTAGCGGGCAAGCTCACGAATACACTAAAGTCGTCCCCTTGAGCCTGCAATGTTGTGATCGCATGCCGCCAAGCTAGCCATTCTGGTGAGCTATCCGTTGCCAGTTCAGCAGGCCTCATGATCACTGTCGCTTGGTAGGCTTCGGCCACAGCCGCAATATCCACAGAATCCGTTGAGACAAACACCTTCTCGATACCCGGCGTTTGCTGAGCGATACTGATGGAGTGTACTAACAGCGGTTTCCCCCCCAGTGGCTTTATGTTTTTTCCCGGTAATCCTTTAGAATTACCTCGTGCAAAAATGAAAGCATAAACACTCACGCTTGAATATCTCCAATTCTTACCACTTGCCCCAACAACGCAGACGCCTTCATCGCCTCAATCAATCGCAGGGTCTCAAGTCCATCACTGACACTAATAGCGGGGCGCGCTTGCCCTTTTACAACTTCAGAAAAGTGACGCAGTTGCTCAAGGTACATTTCGTTCCTGTCGTACTCGCGGTCCTCGAACAATACCGTCCGCTCATTCACACCAGTACTTAGGACGACTGTATTATTTATAATATCCCATACCAACGTTCCGCGAACGCCGATAACTTTGCACATGCGCACGGGGGCTCGCTGTAAAAAGTCCATATGCACTGCAACTGTAAGAAGATCCTCACGCACTAACAGCGCGTCTGCAACATCCTCCACATCTACATCCAAGGAACCAGTGTTTCTTGAGATGCAATAGGCGCTCTCAAACGTTCCAAATAGCCAGCCCAGATAGTCGAGATCATGGCTAAGCTCAAGCAACACCCCCCCTCCCAACTCTTTACGAGCGGAGACATTATTACGATAATTCGTCGTAGGGCGCCAATCGGGCAGGTATTGACCGACGTCCACACTGACACCTAACAATGCCCCTACTGCCTGCTCATCCAGCAACGCCTTAAACTTCACAGCAGAAGGCATGAAGCGTAGATTGTAGGCGATTTCAACTTTATCGTAGTGTGCTAGTAACGCACGCTCTCTGCTTAGAAAGTGCTTTAATGAATCAGAGAGCGGCTTTTCAATTAACACTGGGATACTTTGCTGCAGTAATTGCGCCGCATGCTCCACATGCCAAGGCGCAGGTGAAGCAATAATAGCGAACGTAAATTGCTCGGCGAGTGCCTGAGTCAGTGACTCATATATCACAACGCCATCACCCACTTCCTCTTTAGAAATAACCCTACCCGATGCAGAGACGCAACCTATAGTCACGTTCTCGCCGCCGAAGAGTGTTTTGAGATTTGCGAGATGACGTTTTGCGATGCTACCACTGCCGATGACTAAGTAATTCGCCTGTACGCTCATAGCCCACCAAACTCTTGTTGCGCACGCTGAAAATCTTCCATACGCCCAATATCCAGCCAGTATTCATGAACGGGAAACATATTAACATCTCGGCCTGCCGCGATTTCCTCTTCCAAAAGAGTGGGCATGTCCACACGAGTTTTCGCAGCCACGCTTTTTACTAACTCAGGAGAGAGCAAATAAATCCCGGCATTGATGAAAAAGTGATGAACCGGCTTTTCTACCATAGAGCGAATACGATGACCATCACTTTGTATTACACCATACGGGACGCAGTACTCGTATTCACGAACACACATCGTAGCCGCGCCCTGATGTTCTTGATGAAATTCAAGAAGATTTTCAAAGTTCAGCGTGGTCAATAAATCCCCGTTCATCATGAACAGAGGAGCGTCTATTTCATCGTGAGGTAACAGTCCTAGTGCTCCGCCAGTTCCCAACGGTTCATCTTCATGAATGTAGCGAATGGAGACCCCCCACTGGCTGCCGTCGCCAAAATGTTCTCGAATCATTTCTGGCATGTAATGCGTAGAGATGAAAAACTTATGAAAGCCGGAACTGACAAATCTTTCGAGAATCAGCTCAAGAATTGGCTTATCGCCAACCTTTAGTAAAGGTTTTGGACAGTTATGGGTCAATGGACGCAATCGCGTGCCAAACCCCCCTGCCATCAAGAAAACCGGATTATCACGACGCCTACGGGTCAGCAACTCATGCAATGTCTCAAGTCCAATAACTGTGCCGTCAGCATCTACGACCGGCAATTGCAGTAACTGGTAAGTATCCATGACAGCCATGATGCGCTCCCGGCTCCAACTCGGACCCGCCGTACGTGGTTTAGAGCACATCACATCACTGACCTGAGTGGTCAACGCCTTCTGCTTCAACAAAGCCCGACGTACGTCACCATCAGTTAGCGTACCTAACAAGCGGCGCTCCTGATCTACAACCATAACAATACGCACCGCAACCCGATCAAGCGTCGCGATGGCCTCCTCCATTGAGCACTCTGGACCGACGAGCGTTAACTCCCACTGCTTCATTGTTTACCTTCTTTATGTTTCTCGTCGGGAACGGATCTGGAGCGAGCCGTGGGTCCTAATAAAATACTGTCGGCCGGCAAGTCACGAACCATGACAGTCCCGGCGCCCACAACGGCGTACTCGCCCAGCGCCAGCCCTTGAATTACTGTTGCACCGGCACCTACAAATGCACCGCTGCCTATTTGAACATTGCCACACAGTGTAGCGCCGGGTGCGATGTGCACATGGGCAGCCACGTTGCAATCGTGATCCACGCTAGCCCCGGTATTGATGATGGTATTACATCCGAGGGTCACATCCGGCTGGATAACGGCGCCCGCCATTATCTGTACTCCCTGGCTTAGAACAGCGGACTCATCAACAAACGCCGTAGGGTGCACAAGTGAAGGAAATTGAAATCCCTTGCTCACTGCCGATTCATAAAGGACTCGTCGAAGATTACTTCCCACTACCTGACCGATGCCGTTTATCAGACCAACGCGCGTACGATCAAGCTGGTCCAACACCTCATCTCCACCCAACACGGCGAGCCCGCGCCATTCAAAGATGCCCAAACGATGAAGCTCTGGATCACAGACGCCTATTACGTGCAGGCGAGACGCGTTGGCGAGTGAAAGCAATACTTTCGCGTGCCCTCCGGCACCGAGCATCACCAGGTGCCGTAATGTGCCTAGTGACTGGCTCATTACTTGATGATCTCACCGGCTTGCACTGCAAACTCGCTACGGGTACCAACCAGTTCCCATAAGGCAGCGGCTGGAAAACCCGAGCCGGCGCGAGCGGTTGTCAAATCGTCCCTGCCAATGATCGAGCCTTGTGCAATATCACGCGCAGCCACAACCTGCTGGCGTGCAGCTTTGCGGGTGTCCCACTCGCTGGGCTGAGGCGCCTTGCAGGCATCGCCTAATGCCAACTCCAGCACACGGATCTGGCTGATCATCGCTTTTAATTCATCAGGCTCAAGTGAGGCCTTGTGATCTGGCCCCGGCATGGAGCGATCCAGCGTGAAATGCTTTTCGATGACCTTGGCGCCTCGCGCTACTGCCGCGACTGAAATCAAGCCGCCTTCCGTATGATCAGAATAACCAACTGCCAGATCGAACGCCCTTAGCGTATCCATTGCTCGCAAATTCACTTCCGCCCAGGGCGTAGGATACTGGGAGGTACAATGCAACAACGTGACATGCCCTGTGAGGCGCGCCCGTGCTTGCGGCTGACTCCAGTTTTTCCAAACCTCGTCTAGGTTCACGGGTTCTCGATCAGCTACCAAAGCATGTGCGACGATAGCAAGGCCCTGTTCAACCTCGCTCAATGTAGCCATGCCCGTCGACAGCACAAGCGGCTTTCGGGTATGCGCAAATTGCCACAACAATGGGCCGTTCGTGAGTTCGCCGGAGGGCACCTTGAAGAACGGTAGATTCATCTCACATAGAAACTTCAGACTATCAGTGTCGAACGCTGTAGATAGAAATTCAATGCCGCTGCGATGCGCATGCGCCTGAAGATCCGCGTGCCATTCCTTGGGCAACTCGAGCTTTTTAAGCATGGCAAACTGGCTTTCTGCCGCGTCGGTTGTCTGCTTTTGGTAAGTGGCCTTGGGAGCGGACTTCGACGCCAGACGGGCGGCATCAAAAGTTTGAAACTTCACAGCATCAGCACCCGCTGCGGCCGCCGCGTCAACGAGGGCAAACGCAAGATCACGCTCACCGTTATGGTTAACGCCTGCCTCAGCGATGATGTAGACCGAGTCGTGGTTGGATGCTTTCATGGTTTAGCTCAAATCGTGAAATGATTTGTGGTATTCCCCGTTGAAACGCTCGAGGACGTCCACGATGCAGCGCGCAGCATCGCCGGCGCCGTAGGGGTTAACCGCCTGTTTGCAGGTTTCAGCGAACACCTCAGTCAGTGCTAGGTGTACTGCGTCCGCGATGGATTTGGCGTCAGGCGAGCAATTTATGACCGAGGCTGAGGATAAACGCCCGGTCTGTCGCGCACCTATATTGATCGTCGGTACTCCAAAAGCTGGCACTTCGATGATGCCACTCGATGAGTTGCCTACAACTGCGTCAGCCAGAGCGACCACGCTGAGATATCGCCGAAATCCGAGCGAAGGTATTGCTTTCACGCGGTCGGGGCTGCGCTGCGCGTACTCCTCCAGCAGGGGAATTATCGCGCGCCCCCCATTATCGGCATTGGGGTAGGTGATAATGACCTTGTGCCCTGAAAACTGATCAAGAGCCGATAACAACGCGTTAAAGCTTTGGATCGGATCTTCTTCGGACAAAGTAACCGGATGATAAGTCACCAACAGGAACGGCCTATCCAACTTGAAGTCCAGACTCTGCGACAATTCGTCTAGAGTCATTCGCGGACTGCGCAGTAAATGATCCAGCCCTAGGGCCCCTACGTTAAACACACGCTCAGGTGACTCCCCCATCTGAATCACACGCTGCCGATACGGTTCAGTGGATACAAAGTGGAAGAATGCCATCTTGGTGATAGCGTGTCGGATCGCGTCGTCGTAGGCACCCTCGGTAATCTCGCCACCATGCAGATGCGCAACTGGAATCTTCATGATCAATGCCGCCTGCACGATTGCAAGCGCTTCAAACCGATCCCCCAGCACAATCAAGATATCGGGCCGCAACCGGTCCAGCGCGTCGGCAAAGCCCAGCGTGCCGAGGCCCATCGACTTGACAACACCAACGTCAGTATCAGAAGACAGAAGCATTTCTACTTTTGCATCAATGGTGAATCCGTCGGCGTCTATATCCTTCCAGGTTTCACCAAACTCAGGCGAGAGGTGCATGCCACTCACAATCACTTGCAGCGTCATGCTCTCGCTGGCGTGAATGTCTTTCATCAACCAATAGAGCAAACCGTACTCGGCGCGCGTGCCGGTGAATACGGCAACGCTACGCTTCAAACCTGCAACTCCGGCACAACGCTACTCGGCAAATTCACGACCCGCTGCTCAAGCCATAACGCGTTGGTCAAGTCACCTTGCAGGCTTGAAGAGTACGCCGCTAAATGACTCATTAGCTTCCATATCGGTCGCGTCATGACACCAGCCTGATTGCTGAAAGCCAACAACTCGTCGCGGTGCTTGAGGTCCTCACAGATCACTGCATTAAGCCAATAGTTGGAACGACACCCTTGGGGTTCTACAACGAACTGGAGAGGGCCACCTTCTAAGAAGGACTGGTAACGGCTCGCAAGAACACGCTTTGCGGCAATAAAAGAGTCCAACTGTTCAAGCTGAGCACATCCTAAAGCCGCGTTAAGGTTGGGCAAGCGATAATTGTAGCCCACCTCATCATGGACGTACTCATAAGGGTGAGCTTTTTTCGCAGTGGTGGTCAGATGCTTTGCCCGTGCCCCCAGCGCTTCATCAGTCAGAATCATGCCACCACCACCTGTAGTGATGGTTTTGTTCCCATTGAAACTCAATGTACCAACAGCGCCAAATGTTCCTGTGTGGCGCCCTTTATAGAGGCTACCTAAGGACTCGGCAGCATCCTCGACCAGTACCATCCCCCAGCGAGCGCAAACTTGAATCAACAAGTCCAACTCCACAGGGTGGCCAAACGTATGCATGGGCAGGCAAGCACGAATCACCCTGCCATCACCTTTGACCCGGCATATGCCATCGTCATCCAGGTACGCAGAGTCCTCAAGCCAGCGCTCCATGGCTACCGGAGACAGCCCCATTGTGTGCTTGTCGACATCAATAAACACGGGGTCGGCACCGCAATACGCAATGGCATTACACGTCGCCACGAAGGTGAGCGGCTGAGTTAGCACCAAATCACCGGCCTTGACACCCGCCAGCATCAAGGCGATGTGCAAGGCCGCAGTTCCGTTGACGGTCGCCACTGCTCGCGGACTGCTGGTATAGGCTTCCATGTCTCGCTCGAATCGATCAACAAAAGCACCAACGCTGGAAACAAACGTCGAATCTATGGTCTCGTTAACGTAGCGTTTTTCGTTCCCACCAAATATTGGCGCATGCAGAGGAATGAAGTCATTGGTGCGGTATTGCTCCCGCACAAATTTCACCAGAGAGTCGAGCATGACGGCGCCTCAGACGTTGTAGAGATCGGCTTTGTATTTGGCCAGGTTTTCAGGCCGAGTAAACCAATCAATGGTTTCTTGTAGCCCTTGGCGGATCGAGTACTGCGGCTTGAATCCGGTAAGGCTCTGAATCTTGGAGTTATCACACCATAATCTGAACACTTCCGATTTTTCAGGGCGCAGACGCTGATCGTCCATCAGGAACTCGACATCACTGCTCATCAACTCACGTATCAGCTTCAGCGTATCCCCCACAGTGATTTCAAAGTTTGAGCCGATATTGACGATCTCGCCGACAGCCTTGTCGCAGCGTAGGAGTTCGAGAAAGCCGCGGCAGGTATCAGCAACATAGTTGAAATCACGGGTGGGTGAAACATCACCGAGCTTGATCTGCCTCTTACCACTGGCAATTTGCGTGATGATTGTAGGAATGACAGCACGTGCAGATTGGCGAGGCCCATAAGTATTGAATGGGCGAGCAATGGTCAGAGGCAAATCAAAAGCGTTGAAAAAGCTCATGGCCATTGCATCGGCCCCCATCTTCGAGGCGCTGTAAGGTGACTGCGGCTGGAGTGGGTGGTTCTCATCGATAGGGACGTACTGAGCAGTGCCATAGACTTCGCTGGTAGACGTGTGGATCACCCGCTGCACACCATTATCAATCGCAGCCTGGCAAATATTCAGAGTGCCTTTTACATTAGTGTCCACATAACTGTCGGGTGCTACATATGAATACGGAATAGCGATTAAGGCAGCAAGGTGAAAAACCGCGTCAACATCTTTGGTGATGTGTTTGCAATAATGCGGATCACGTACATCACCGTTCAATACTTCAATATCTTTCAGACAGCTGACATCCTCAAGCCATCCCCAATAGTTGAAAGAGTTATACTGAGACAACGCTTTGACTTTGTACCCTTCCCGGACCAAGAGCTCCGTCAGGTGCGATCCAATAAATCCATCTGCCCCGGTCACCAAAACTGTCTTCATCACTTCACCTTAACTTTAAACCTAACTGCGGCATAATTTCGCTATGTGGCACGAGCAAAATATGGATCCCACGCCAACAACGCATGCATTCACCGCTTGCTTAATCTAGGAATGCACGGAATTTTGTCTACCGACAATTTACAGACTTTGCCCCCATAAAACTAGCATTTAGGCTCCCCAGCGCCTGCCGAACGAGGCCCAGCCTAGCTTCAGAAGCCACTCTCACGCCTCAGCCAACCCAAAAGCCAACCCATGGCTTAGAGAAAGCACACATCAAGATGCCACCACCCATACTGCCATCGTCGGCGATAGATCCGGGGTGCAAGCACCCTCTATCATATTGAAAATCCATGCATGAACAACTAAAAATTTTTAACAAAAACCTGATCATCACCCAAACTTTAAAAAACACTCAACAACTACGAGAACGACAATCTCAGCAACATAAAAAACCAGAAAGAACACAACCCACCAACAGCCAAACCCAACTCATTAAAATATTTCCCAACTTACAATCACCACCAATAAGAAAATCCCATAAGAAAATCCCAAGACTGCACCCAACATAAACAGACCAGCACATACACTCTGCAATTGCACAAAGCAGAAAAATAAGAATACATTAAAACCACGAGCACGACGCTCCGCACTGCCAGCGGCGCACTTTGAGATATTCTGTAGCCTACCTCATCGCAGCACTACTTCGGCGGAGAGGCACCCCACCCGAGAGACTCAGTATTTAGCGACCCCGCGGTAACGACGCACCACGCTGCTAGCGATCCGAGGAAACTGACCGGCGATGGGTCCTACGCCGAAATACAATACCAAGAAGCGGCCCGGTCAGGAGACCGACAACCAAGGAGAGCATAATAAAGACAGATACTGGAATTTGCGGAGTGACCAAACCCAGGAAGGAAAGCGTTTGAACTTGCTGGTTTTCCAGCACAAACACCAAAACACTGAACGCAAGCAAAAGCAAAATTATCACCAGCAGAGCTCGCTTAGCTTGATACATACTCCCTCCTAATCAAAATCGGCTCAAACACCCTCTTCCTCATCCTCATTCACCCGATCCCGCAATTCCTTCCCCGGCTTGAAATGAGGCACAAATTTCCCATCCAGGCTCACCGACTGCCCAGTCTTCGGATTCCGCCCTACCCTTGGCGCGCGGTAGTGCAGCGAAAAACTGCCAAACCCACGGATCTCAATTCGATCCCCGGTCGCGAGGCACTGGGACATTTGCTCAAGCATGGTCTTGATAGCCAGCTCCA
>Ga0207713_1000766_pt1 | contig 29687 bp, 24 predicted proteins | sample KBSS64metaG_FD_184404 | JGI IMG/M metagenome (GOLD analysis project Ga0207713, IMG submission 184404) | Switchgrass rhizosphere microbial communities from Kellogg Biological Station, Michigan, USA - KBS S6-4 metaG (SPAdes) (version 2) | ecosystem: Host-associated > Plants > Roots > Rhizosphere >... | reverse complement strand
AAGGCTATACTCGTGCCGCCTCGTCCCCTTAGTTAAATGGATATAACGAGCCCCTCCTAAGGGCTAGTTGCAGGTTCGATTCCTGCAGGGGACACTTTACCCTCCCGCTTTTTCCAGTACATTCGTTTGTCCACCGCCAGAATTCACTGAGCAGAAGAATCCTGTTTTATTTGAGCGTAACGCGTTGCCAGCTGTTTAAGACGCAACTCCAGTTGAGTCTTTTCTGCCTCAGGAAGCGCATCTCCTGCTGGATGCTGAGACAGGCGCCTGAGTTGTTCTTCAGCCGGTATCGTTTGGTTGAATGACTGTATAGTCGAAAAAACCACGGATTTAAGCTCGCTTACCGTGATGTATTTTCCTTTTTGCTCGTCCAGACTACTCAGCCGATGACTCAGCTGTTGAAGCGTCATCATTCCCTGATACCAGCTGTTCATTGCGTCGACAGGTAACGCTGCCGCGTTAAATTTTTGCTGCCACTGCATTGTGAGCGGTTTTGCCTCCTCCGGCCATAATGTCTGGAGCTGCTTTAAGAGCTGAAGGCTGTAGGAAATATTCCAGTCAGGAGGCAGTTTATCCAGGCGGGCAAGCTGCTGCTGCGTGTCTGTGATAAACGTGGACGGTAAACTACCTCGCAGAGTTAACGCGTTTTGCTGCACAGGCGTGAGCACTTCAGGTAACGGAGCCAGAGAGGCAAAAGCCTGAGTCGCCAGGGGGTCGGGTCTGGAAAAAGAAACCCATCCCCATGCCACAGCGATACAAACCACCAGCGTGGAACACATCCCGGCAAAGAAGGGTTTCCACTGCCTGACAGGCACGGGGGCTGTCGTGCGATCCTCTCCATTCGGCTGATTTTCCTGATGCACCACATATACCCATTTCACCTCTTCGATCGGTTCGGCTTTATCCAGAGGCGATTCGCTATCGGGCTTCATATTCACATTCAAATCTGATGTGTCATTACTGCTTTCCAGCCGTTCAGCATTTGAACGTATCAACGTTCGTAACGTATCGAACTGGCTAAGGTGTTTAAGCTCAAGGCGCTGGAGCACCGCGCTCAGGCTAGTGAGTAACGCTTCAGCACGATAAAGCTCACTAAGATGGCTGCTGTTGAATGGAAACATACGCATGCTCTGCTGCAGGCGCTGGCTAAGGCCGCTAAGGATTTCCATACGAGCATGTTGTGTCTTCGGCCATAAGGTGTCCCACTGGCGGCTAATCAGGGCCTCCAGAATCGCCAGCCCTTCATTCAGGCCAGCTAATCCAGACAGGTGAGTACGGGCAAGGGTGTACCAGGCTGCTGTCTGCAACTCCACACCGTTCTGTTCAAACATTGAGAGACAGAGTCTTTGGACATATTGCCAGTTCACATCAGGGCGAGCAGGATGTGTAAGCTTACTGAGTTCATCGCGGAGGGCGGCATAATCTGGCAGCGTACGCGGGTCGCCGCCGGTTTTTAACGTTATATTTTTGGTCATTCTGCAGGGCCTGCATATCCGTGTCGGTTAATATCGTCAGTTGATGGGTAAGGCAGTTTTGCGTGTAGAAACGCAATGACTAATAAAGAAATGAATGTTATTGCTAGGGCAGCAGCGCTAAAATCAGACCGAAAAAAACACCTTCATCAAATAGTTGTCCTGACTGAGGTGATGTATCAGGGGGAGTAAAGATCCAGTCATTTACGCTCCCCACCCGCATGAACAGGCGTCCTTGAGAAATCGCGCTGTACCCGGAAAAAAAAGTCACCTCGACACAGCCTGCAACTCCCTGTCCATACAGAAATATCGGCATAAACTTAACAGCCCGGTTACCATAACGCAGGACGATACCGGAAATATCAAAAGCCCCGCCCTCCACCAGCAGGTCCGGAACATATACCGTCAGTGGCTCTGCATTCAGTCCGGTATCTGTCAGCCACGCATCCATTTGATCCTGAAGCTGAGCCATTCGCTGGCGAAATGCTGCAATATCAGCCTGACTCTTGCTAGCTGCGGGAACGGGTGCAGGCTGTCTGGCCTGCAGCTTCTTCATGAACTGTGATTTTACTGACATGGTGTTATCTGACCTTATATGCGGGGTGTTGTGTCGAGATACTGCTGTTGCCTGAGATGCCGCAACAGGACCCGTCCTTCGGGCATAAACTCAGTCCCGTAGCGCACCAGACCAATCCCTTTAAGTTCAGCGTCAATGGCATAGCGCAGCTCGCCGGGAATGTTCTGCTCCAGCAGAACAACGTCTATCTTTTTCAGGCGCGGTTCATATTTGAGCAGGACGGAAGACAATGTGCCCATGAGTTCATGAGCCGTTCCCGGCATCCCCTGCAGGATTTTCGTCATATCGGGCAGCCCATAATCAGGCAGATGCGCCAGCGTGCCGGCGCGACAGTTGAGAACGCGCTGCATGTTATCGAGTACGGACAAAATGACCTGGTTCTGCTCGCTGACCTGATGTAGGTCGAGACCGCCGGTGAAGTTGCCATAAAGTGCTTCATACAGTGAAGGACGGGATGACTCACTCATCTTTCAGCGCCTGCAGAGTCAGTCGATTGTTGCCCGCTTCAATCACCCGGGCCTTCTCCGGATCAAGCTCATCGCGGCTCATTACCACACGCCAGGTGTTGTTCTCCTGGTCCGGTGACATAAACATCCCGGCCACTGCCACGTACTGCGCATCTTTTTCCATTGGCATATCGACCATGACAGCACCACCCGGTTGCAGCCGTATATCTTTCTCCGCCACCAGATCTGCCTTGACAGCCTGGCTGTCGTCTTTAAACAATGACGGGTAGTCCGTGCTGTCAAAAGTTTTGCGGTCTTTAAGCTGATAAATACGCACTACCGTCGACAGAGCTACACCGCCAGCATTGCTGTTCACGGCTTCACGGGCACGAATATCAAGATGCAGGATCTTCACCTGCTTATAAAAAATCGATTTAGTTACGGCGACAGTGCCGTCCGTAACACTCTGAGTAAGTCCACAGCCCGCCAGCATCAGCGTAATGCCTACAGCCAGCGTAACCAGAGGAAATTTACCAGCGGTAATCGCCATCTTCATCAGTCTCCCTGCGGTGAATATTTTCCTGTACGCGCTCGTAGCGGCCAAGATTAATGGTTATTGTTTTTGGGTGTGATGCGGTCTTAGCCGCATTCAGCGGTCGCATTACGGCGGTGCGGCCCAGTTGCACTGCACCCGCTTTGGGTTGAGTGCTCATTGTCGCGTCCGGCAGCAGGCTACGGTCGACACACAGCTGCAGGCGGACATCAAGGCGTGAGCCAAGGTAGACGTGCAGGAGCGCCATCAGGTCCGCATGAAGCTCACTGCCCGGTAACCAGCCCTGTACTTCAGCTGGGTCAGAGGTTGTCAGGCGCATCAGCACCTGGCTGTTCACGTCGGTGGCATAGTTGCCCATCACCGGTCGGTTTGCCAGGGTGACGGGCTGGCTGATGCTCATGGTCAGTGCCTTCTTCAGCGGCAAACGGCGTTTGTCATGGTGCCAGATTTTCGCCTGCGTGTTGGGTGCCAGCAGGCGCACCAGCGAGGCCATGCCTTCTGCGGTACGCCCCGGCAGTAACATGACCGGCAGCAGTGCCAGAAAGCGCGAAGCCGGGGTCTCGATACTGTCCGTGCAGCCTTTAATCCCGAGCCCGGCCAGTCCCAGCAGGTACTGCGAGGTTTTGTCCTTACCGCCTTCTTCGAAAGTCGCCGGGTATGAATATTTACGCCAGATACGGTAGTACTGAGCAATCAGCCGGTGGTTGAAGATATCGAGGAAATCCGCGGTGGCCTCATACCCTTCCCGGCGCTGGGTGATGTCATCGATATAGTGCGTTGGCAGCGGGGACTCCACGCCGTAGAGCCCCATAAAGGTGGTACGGATTGTAGGTGGAAGGTGCGGATGTTCCGGTAGCTCTGCCCTTTTGATTTCAGAGGCCGGGAACCCCATCCCCGAATGGGGTCGGAAGCGTATCGGCTCATGTCGCACCTGCCAGGTGCTGCCGGTGACCGGTTTATCCGGCTGGCTCTGCTCCAGTAGCTGGCAAAAACGATAAAAGTTCATGTACGGCAGCCGGTCGCCCAGTTGCGCTATCAGCCTGGCAGACGCGGACTGTGATTCTCTTTCCACCGGATGCATTTTCCTTCTGGCTGAACAATGAGGGTGAGCTGGTTGAACTGGTTCATATCGGCATACAACGCAAAGAATCGGTTGAGCATTTCACCGAACAGGTGAATATCACCCTCACCGGTAAAACCATTGCTGTCGAGGGTGACTTCGATATCCAGCCCCCGCAGCAGGTAGCCCTGTTCAAAACGTTGAAGGCGATGGTGCTCCACATGCTGAATCGCCTCCAGACGCCGGGTGTTCATTTCATCTTCCTGCCAGTTATACAGGGCAAGCGTGCCGCGCAGCACTTCGGCGGTACTCATCATGTTCAGGAAACCGGATCCCAGGTGGCTTAGAACCCGCCAGTGGAAGCGGTCTTCGGAAGGCGGATAGACTGGCAGCGTTGGTTTGCAGAGGTTTCGTACTGAAAGTTGTGTACTGACCACCTGCTCACAGCGGTCAAGCAGCGTGCTCTGTAGCGCACGGCGCGGCAGTTGGCCGTTGGTGCCAGTGATTTGCAGCGACACGGCTTCACGCTCAAACAGGCGGTCATCTTCCCACTGGTGCCCTCCAAGGATAAGCCAGGTGTCATATAGCCCGGTCACGCTGCGCTTCACGCGTGTGTGGTAGTAACGGGGTGGTGCATGTCGGCGCATCATCCCGCCCTTATGGCGAAAGCTGCTGAACGGCACGTATTCGGCATCATTGGTCCGGCTGGAGCCAGTGACCGAATCCACCGAATAAATCTCGGTATGTCCATCCTGCAGGCGTTTAGGACGCAGCAGGTACTCGCTTTCAAGCCCGGTGATGGTCAGCGGGTCAGCCTCCAGCGTAAACAGGTTAATCACCGGCACGCAGTGGAGGCGTACCGCATCATCGGTGACCGGCAGGTCAGATGGCCATGACGTACTAAACACCACTTCAATATCAAAATACTCGGCCCCTGGTGGCGGCGTGATGCCCTCAAGGCCGTTAAGGTGGACAAACATAAACTTGTCGCGGAAGGTGAAATACTCCAGCAGAAGCTGGTAGCCGCTGAATGCGGTATCGCCTTTAGGCCACAGGCAGTCTTCGTCACGAAAGCCGCCCGGTGAGAAATATCCGTCAAGCCGGATGCGGTCAGTCTGTCCAGGCAGGCGCATATAGAGTGCGGCCTGCCGTTTGGTCAGCATAAGGTGCAACTGGTTACTGATAGGTGCATCTGCCCCGAGATAGATGCTCAGGTCACTGAGGTCCGCGTGGGACCAGTCTGCCTGTGTGCTGCAGGCAAAGCGCATCCGCAGTAAAGAGCGCCCGTCCGGCTCCGTAGTCATGGTCACCCGAGAGATATTCAGCGGGTTGAGCATAACATCGCGGGTTGTGCGGTAACGGCAGACCGTGTTTTTCGGCCCCACAGGGCGGGAGTAAACTTCCAGACCCGCGGGCATCACTTCTGCCATCTTAACGGTCTGAAGCGCAGGCGTGAATGCGACCACCGAGAGTGACGGAATGGTCCGCAGGTAATGTGGCCAGAGCATACTGACCAGTCCTTCAGTCAGCTCCGGCAGATCGTCGTCAATCTTTTCGCGAAGCCGCCCCATTGAGAATGCAAATCCTTCAAACAGGCGCTCAACATACGGATCGGGGGTACCGGCTTTATCCAGGTCGAGCATGGCTGCCCGGTCCGGGTGGGTCTGGGCAAATTCTTTGGCCGCTTCACGGAGGTAGCGCATTTCCGCGTCGTAATAACGCAGGGTTAAATCTTCCATTTATTTCTGTTCCTGAGCATTTAACCGCAAAGAACGGCACCACGCGCTGGATCGACAGCGATCAGCCCGGCAAGTAACTGGTCCATTAACGGTGTAAGACGGGCTTTGTCAGCCTCACTGCGACCGGCTTTCAGGCGCAGAAGTTTCAGATGACGGGCCTGTACCTCGAACAATAGCTCAGGCTCCCAGTTGCTGAGCGTCACCTCTCTGGCACGTTCACCTAATTCGGCAAACAGATGCATCGCCAGCTCATTTTTACCGTACTGCTCAGCAATGCGTCCCATCAGCAGACGCAACAGCCACTTCTGGCGATCGGTGGTCACACCCGGGCGCTTCTGTAGCCAGACCAGCGCAGTATCCGGGCCTTCACTGTCCGCCAGCGCCACGGCCTCTGGCTCCAGAGCCAGAATGTCATCATTGCCAGCAGACATCTGTGCAGAAGGGTTGTCATTGCCCCAACTTCCGACCGTATCCAGCACGCTCTGCTGGATCCAGTTCAGCGTCACTTCGTCCGCAAACGGCGTACCGTCGCTGAACGCCAGCGTTTCGAGGCCAGAAAGGCGTGTCAGCAGCCCTTTCAGATCAGCGGCAATAATGCCCGCCAGAGTGTCCTGACCTGATTTCATCAGGGCCTGGTGGATGTACCACTGTAAATCCAGCCAAAGATGATTAGCACCGCGAGAAAAAGTGCTATCTGCCGTTTCCAGCATCTCTACCCAGTTCTGCTGCAGGTAGAGGCGCTTAAGTAACGCCCGCTGGTCTGCTCTTGGTGGTTCAATACGGGTACGGCCCTGCGCATCCGGGGCCGGAATGGCCCGCAGGGTATCGTGACGAAGGCTTTTCATCAGATGGTGCGCTGACAGCCAGCCGTCCGGCTGTTCGCGCAGATATTCGGCGAGCGTGCGGGCCTGTGCCAGCAAATCCTGACCGGAGGTGATACGTCCGATGACCGGGGCATCGTAGTGACCGGCTGTCGTAGGGGGTTCGCTGGCACTGGCGTTCTGCGGCACAACCGCATCCACACCCCCCGCTTTCTGCAAGCGGCTTTCAAGAGCTCCATACAGCGTATTGAGTTCCGGTCGGGTTTCATCTGGCTCATTTTCCGTCAGTCGCTCTATCAGCAGCAGTGCCCCGGTGGTTCGTATCGCATCGATCCTGACCACTTCCGGGTAAAGCGAAAGAGAGTCAGTCATTCGCGATCCCGCCAGCCATTCCAGTGCCGCCTTACGGCTGCGATCACGCTGTGGATGCAGCTGTGTACCAAAGCGCTCCAGCAGGCCGCACAGCAGTTCAAGTCCTTCAGCCAGCCCCTGCTCACCTTCGCGGTGCAGCTTTGCCCAGCAGTAGTAGGTGGCCACACGGATATCTTTGGCGGTCGTGGTCAGAAGCTTTTCTGCAAGCTGGCAGATAAGTTCGGTATCCGCACCTGAGAGTTTGTTGACCTCCTCGCGCATCTGCAGAAAGTCATCGTCATAACCCGGGTCGTCACCCTGAGGTGATGGACCGGACAGCGGCTGCAGCCAGCTATCCCAGAGCGCCACCCGCTCACGGGTGGCCGTAAGGAGTGGCTCCTGCTCAGTCTGGCAGGCGCTGAGTAAGGCATTGAGAGTGCTCATCAATATACGTCCTCTGTCTCATTACTTGTGCTGGCTACCAGGTCTGATGCTGCCACGCCTGTCGTGCTGAAGATGGTCTCTGGCAGGCGGAAATTACGCAGCTTCAGCAGCGCCAGCGGGCCTTCTCCCGCTTCGGTACGCAGGGTGTAATTGAGTGTGCGACCGTCCTGTGCTGTCCAGCTCAGGCTGTAGCTGCTACCCACGCCCGGATAAGCACTGACGGCGGCTTTGTCGAGCAGTCGGATCCAGCCCCAGGCGCCTGGAATATCCGCATACTGACGGGTGCCTGCCTGGGTGCTTATCCAGCTCAGGTTCGCACCAGGGGCCTCAGTATCCGCAGGCCAGGCGAAGCGCTTCCAGGCTGGCATCTGGTTAACGTATATCAGCTTCTGGCTGTCGATAATCATGGCGGTTTGCATCACGCCATCGGCAGTACCCGGACGCAGTTCGAAGTTCATCCCGGCATTGCCTTCGGTGAAGGCGACATCCGAGATATGACTCAGGGTGTTGATGGCATTGAGAAACTCTGGGTTAAAGGCCAGCCCCTGCGAGTTAATGCTGTCCGGCACCCAGTGGTTACCTTCTTTGTGCAACACGCCTTTGAGGCGATTCTGCAGGAACTGGGCAACACGCCCGGAATCGACATTAAGGTATTTAGCCAGCAGCGGAAGGGATACATCACTGCTGGAATTGTTAAATGGATAGCGTCCACCGAAGGCACTGTTCCACTCAGCCACTACCGCCTGTTGCCACTGGGCATTGAGGCTAGCGGCCGCCGGGGCCAGCACCTGCTGCCAGGCCTGTTCCATCGGAATCACAAACACCGAACGACCAAAACCGCTCCACTCCTGCCCCAGACCAGCGGCAATCAGACTGCCATAGTCGCGGGTTTCGGTGAGGTCCACGGCTTTGCCCTGGAATACGGTCTGGGCAATAGTCTGGGTCATCGCCTGCGGGTCGGGAGCATTGGTCACCTGCTGCAGGCGCAGACGCACCTGCGTCACGCGAGTCAGGTACGATTGCAGACTCTGCTCCTGTGCTCCCGTGCGGCTCTTATCCATCAACGCCAGCACCGGGCCAAAGGTCGCATCCAGCGGGCCATGAACACCGGCACTCTGGTCAATGGCATCTGGGTTTTCGCCGCCCAGCAGATTTTTAGCTGATTTAACCAGAGAATCCGAAATCGCTTCGCCTGTCTGTCCGGTACGCCCCTGCACGTTCAGAGTGTTCATTAGCGCGACCAGAGGTGACTGGCGCACGTCGGCCATCAGGGTCAGTTGGTCAATGGAATCCGACAGCGTAGCGGCCTGGTTCCAGCGCAGGCTATTCAGAAACGCCAGCCAGGCTCCGCTAAAATCGGCGAAGTAGCGTTCCGTCAGACGATTTTTCAGCGCTTCCGGTGAGGTCTCGTCCTGTTTATTCACCTGGCGCTTGCTGTCAGTCAGTACCCAGTCGAGTTCGTCACGACGCGCTTTCACTACCTTCTCGATAGCGGGCTGCACGGCCTGCTCCCAGGCCTGGCGTGTGAACATGCCCGGCACAATTTCCGTGGTGCTGAACAAACGGGATGCATCGGTATCACCGGTCATGTCTTCGAGGCGCATATCGACATACAGATGCGCCACCTGAGAGAGCATCTTCTGGTACAAGGTCGATTCGCTGTTACGTACACCCATCAGGCGAACCAGCAGGGAACGCGCCTGGCTGACCATGTTTTCATCAGCTCGCAGTTTCCACTCAGGATGTGTGACCAGCTGTGCGCCATAAAACGACAGCAGCGAAGTGGCCATGCCCTGCCAGATACCGTCCTTCACGCCGTCACGCTTCGGCCAGTCGCGCAACAGCGCAGAGCTGAACCATGCGGCGTCCATATGTTCCGGACGCGCCAGCATCAGGTAAAGCTTAAGCTGCTCCCAGGTGGTTTTCGCCATCTGCTCACGCAGCGGGCTGCCCGGTGGCAACGCATTAAAGTCATTCAGTTGTCCCTGCAAATGGTCAGCGGCGGCATCACGCAGCAGAGGCAATGCACTGTCCTGGTAACGTGGCCAGAGTGCGGCCAGCAGCGCATTGTGCTGGCTCAGCCCGGCCTGCTCGTACCACGGCACGCCGTGTTCTGAACGGTACTGCAGGCGGGCCAGCGTTTTTTGCAGTTCAGACAGGGCGTGCAGGCGCTGCTCCAGGGGCTGATTCTGTCTGGCGGCAAGTGCAGCCTGGGCATTCGCACCAGCAATCTGGCTGCGGTTGGCAACATACGCGATGCTCATCCACGCCGCCCAGCCCACCATCGCCATGGCGACAACTGATGCCATCACCTTGCGCCATGGAATACCCGGCTTGCGAGGACGCAGTCCGCCAGGAAGCGCGCTGACAGACTCCGGCAGAACATCCCAGCGCTTATCCATGCCCCAGTGGTGCGGCACGGCACGTTCGGCACCGGCAGAGGGTTGACTGAACACCACGCCGGCCAGCGGCAGCGGGCGGTACGGATTGAGCATCACCGACAGCGGTGCGGTCACGCTTTCCGGCTCACGAATGAGCTGGTCGGCAAGCGTCAGCAGAAAGTTGTGTTTCACTTCACCGCAGGTCTGCTGCAGGCCCTGTGATATCAAATCTGGCGTCAGAGCGGAGAGTTGTTCTGCCAGCCCCTCGGTACGACAACCGGCAGGTAACAGGCAGCCAGTCGCCTGAGTAATGCGCCCTTCCGGCTTACCGGCGCGTGGGTGCAGGGACCAGACGTATAAAGGGAGCTTCCAGCCAAGCGCATCCATACGGGTGCTGATGGCATGAGACAGGGAATCCATGATGCTTTCTGACGGTACCGGCAGCGGCTGTTCCAGCCCTGGTGCTGAGAGCTGGTCAAACGCTGAAGTGACCCACACCAGCCCATCTACCGGGCGACGGCGCAGTTTACGCAGCGCTGTCAGCCAGGCGCTGTCTGCTGGGGTATTGAGGTCACCGCCCCACAGCAACAATGTACCGCGGTCTTCCTGCCAGAGCTGGGCTGTAAGACCAGGGGTCAGCAGTTCTACCTCAGAGACGGTGCCAGTGATCAGCAGGATGCGTGTTTTACGGGCCCAGCGACGACCGTAGAGGTTACGCATGGCGTCACGGATTGTATCAACGGTGACATTGCGTGGTGCTGCCTGCTTGACACGACCTTCATCGGCCGGCAGGATATTTTTACGCTTCCCCTGCAAACGCGACCACTGTTGTTTAATCGCGAGACTAATGATTTTGCCATGGCGGACAAGCAAAAGAAGGATTATAGCTGCCACAGATCCCAGCAGCTTTAGTCCATTGCTTGTCACTCCGAACGCATCACCCTTTTTCCAGATGACCAATCCTATCGCAACAGCAATTAGTGTGGTAATGCTTAGGCGCCCCCAGTTACCACGCCACACTGAACTATCCTTCGCCATTCATCAGATCCCCTGTAGTTACGGTATTTACAAATCGCTGCTCTTTGTCACCCGAAAGCATCAAGCAATCTTCCTTTGTGAGCAGAGCTATATCACTGACGACGGCGGCCATAGTCCACGGTGAGAAGGGACCTCTGAGTCCGGCATATTTTTCTAGCCAGTGGCACTGCTGAGGTTTCCAGCCGCCTTCATATTGTTTTGCACTGGTCAGAAGAGCGGAAAAATCATCGCCCCACTCCATGCTGTCACCCACAATTGCACGCGCAGCAATAGCCTGTGACTGGGTCGAGAAAAAGATATCGAGCTCTTTACTCAGCATTTGGGTTGATTCAATCGACATAGGCCGAAGCAGGCGAGCGTGATGCTTTAGCTGATACTTCGTTGCTACATCATCAGAGGTCAACATTAAAGCCGAGAGCGAATCACTGTACTCATTCCCTCCCTGAGTCTGGTGAACCAACAAAAGCTCAACATCCAGAATCGGGGCTTTAAGGCGTTCGCCCACCCAATCGAAGGCCCGGCTTTTAAGAATCGTCAGTAACGGTACGGGATAGGCCATTCCAACTAACTGGAGCCAGCATGCTGTAAATTCTCTCTGCAATGTCTCATCAGGATCGTGTGAGTCAGTCAGTAAGGTTGCGTGGAAAGGGAGGTCTGATAAGCGCTGTAATTCTGATATGTCCAGGCCCCCAATCAATGCTGAAAAAGTATCTTCGCCAGCAGGTAACGTTATTCTCCGAGAAAGAGAGCTACTCTGCTCAAGATCTTTGGGGGCCTGCAGAAATGTTGATGGTGTCAATTCATCAGGCAGAATAACCCGGCTATACAGAACCGCCAGATAACGTCCGGCCCAGGAAGTCCATTGCTGCTGTGCATAGTCTGCCTCATCGGATTCAAACTGGTGACGATCCATTGCGTGGTTATACATCCAGCCGCGAATACAAATCGTCACGAACCAGATAATCAGAGGGCTTCCGGCAACAATCCAGAGGTTAAATTTTTGCAATTCACCCAGAAACTGATTGGCGTGGAGTACAAAGAGCAACACTCCAGCAATAACAGCAACAAGGCCTGCAATCAGCCAGATGACCAGTGAAGGCTCATCAGGTTCTGCAGCAATTGTGGCTTTCTGACGCTCCCAGCTCATAACTTATCCTACTGAACAATCCGGCGCACTGGAGATAACATGGCAGCCACACTCACATTTGCAGCCATCCACAACAACAGGCCTCCCATCAGAGATCCATTCCGGTGATCCTTCGATAATGGCATTGACACCATGCCCCACGACAGGGCAATTAATTTCATCACCAACAAGAGCAACTTTATTTCCGTTCACAATCATGGTCGAAGATGCAGATATAACCTCACCACCGTGAGTAGTTTTATCACCCAGCAAAACAAATCCTTTGGACATATACCCTCCTGATTAACTTGTTGTATGTTGTGGCATTTATTTTGGACGTGCATTTTCTACACAGCGAAAACCATCACCTGGACCTTCATAGTCAGGCTCACTTTTTCCTCGTGTAATGTCATACAATCCAAACATGGAGCCCAAATAACCTCGAATCACTTTCTTATCGCCTTTCTCTGGACCTTGCGGGTTTTTCTCTGGCGAATTTTTATAATAATCGTCAGAATACCAATCACTCATCCATTCATTTCCATTTCCCATCATGTCATATAAACCTAAAGGATTGGGAGGGTACGAGCCTACAGGTGCCATATCATGAGTAAAGTTAAGTTTATTATCCGGGTCGTCGGGGTTATACTGGTTGTCACTGTTTGCAAATTGAAAAAATTGACCGCGACTACGCGCAGCGTATTCCCATTGAGCCTCAGTGGGTAGGGTAATAGATTTCCCCGATATTTTTCCAACCCATTGACAGAAGGCTTTCGCATCATTCCAGTTTACTGAGGCAGGATAATTATCTCCTGTTGGTTTTCTAAATCGCTCACTTCTGTCTTTTTTTGTAGCCCATTGGTAATACTGGTTTTTACTTCTCCCAGTTAAATGGATCCATTTATTGAAATCCCCCCAAGTGACTTTATATTTCATCATTTTAAAGCTGGAGAGTTCAATCCAATGCAATGGTTTATTGTTTTGGTCTGGACTGAAAGGTAGTTTCTCACCAACCAGAGGGCCAAAATCCCCCATTTGGAACCGCCCTCCCTTAACAGGAATCATGGTATTAACAATCTCATCCGCGAATTGCTTCTCACTACCTGCATTACCTTTCGCATTATCACATCCAGCAAGAACAATGCCTGACATTGATGCAATAAGAATTAATTTATTACGATTCATAATAATTATAACTCCTGCTCTCCTACAATTACACGGGTACAACTATGCATGAGTGCAGGAGAAATTTCTTTTAACCTTTGCGCCTCATTACCTTTGACCTCTTGAGTGTCTGGCAAGCTAGACCAGATATCCATTAGATTTTTTGCATAATGGCTTGGTAATATTTTAACTTTAGGCGTGATAATACCACCGTATTCTCGCTCATCCTCTCCCAGTGCGAGGAAATCAGCAACATCTTGCTGATTTCCTCGCCAAGAACCTACAGCGCTGAAGTCTTTAGAAAGGTGTTGCATTACATTTTCATATTCACGCTTAGACTGAATCCATCGTAAACATAAGAGCACAGCACGTTTTCTGGCGCTGAACATAACTAATCCTTCGCATTCTGTTTGTGCATTTGATGCAGAGCTGGCGACCTCATCCCAAACGTTATGTTCAATTAAAGACGCAATTGCAGCCCCCTTGCTTTCTGGTGGACTATATTTCATACACTCACCTTGAGTAGCCAATATTTTATTCATTAGTTTCACTCTGTTTTCTTTATCACTCCAGCTTTTCTCGAGTTCGACTAATAATCTATTTGTTTGACTCCAAGTTGCAGTGGCTAGATTATCAACGCCATACATTATAATTAGCAAAGGAAGTGCACAGAATGCATAAAAATCACCTTCTCTGATTACATTCTCTGATTACATTCTCTGACAGCTGAATGTAATACCAGCCATAAAACCAGAGAAGGCTCTTCTGGCTCTGCGATAATTGTAGCTTTCTGACGCTCCCAGTTCATAACTTATCCTACTGAACTATCCGGCGCACTGGAGATAACATGGCAACCACATTTACATTCGCAGCCATCCACGACAATATACTTCCCATCAGAGATCCATTCCGGTGCTACTTCGATGATGGTATTAATGCCGTGGCCCTCGACCGGACAATTTATCTCATCACCGATAAGCACAACTTTTTTACCATTCACGAGCATGGGTTGATGAGGCTGAAATCACTTCACCACCATGAGTTGTTTTATCACCCAGCAAAACAAATCCTTTGGACATATACCCTCCTGATTAACTTGTTGTATATTGTAGCATTTATTTAGGACGTGCATTTTCTACACAGCGGAAACCATCACCAGGACCTTCATAGTCAGGTTTACTTTTTCCTCGTGTAATGTCTTGCACTCCAAACATGGATCCTAAATAACCACGAATAACTTTATATTCGCCCTGTGCAGGCCCCTGCGGTTCATTCTCTGGTGAATGTTTATAATAATCTTCACCATACCAATCGCTTACCCATTCGTTTCCATTCCCCATCATGTCATATAAACCTAATGGATTTGGTGGAAACGATCCAACTGGTGCAATTTCATGAGTGAAATTCAGCTTACTATCCGGTAAGCTATTATCATAATAATTATCACTATTTGCATAAATATAAAACTGACCACGACTACGCGCTGCATATTCCCACTGAGCTTCAGTCGGCAATGATATATTTCTACCAGAAACCACCCCCACCCATTTACAAAAAGCAGCAGCATCATTCCAATTTACAGAGGCGGGATAATTATCACCGATATTCCTAAGCATTTGCTTATCATACTCACCATCGACTTTTCTATTTTTTATCTTATCATAATATTTATTATATCTTTTATTTACAGATAAGGACCACGCATTAAACTCCTTCCATGTCACTTTATTTTTTGATATTTTGAAATCCATCAACTGAACCCAGTGCAATGGCTTATTATCTTGCTGGGGGCTAAAAGGGAGTTTCTCACCAACCAGTGGACCAAAATCCCCCATTTGAAAGCGTCCTCCCTTAACATAAATCATGGAGTTAACAATATTATTAGCTTTTTGTTTTTTATTTTCATCACTCTTAGAGTTATCACAACCGATAAGAACGACTCCCCCCAGTGATACCAGCGCTATTAATTTGCATTTATTCATGACGTTCAAAACTCCTGCCCACCGATAATTACACGAGTACAGCTTTGCATAAGTACAGGAGATACCTCTTTTAATTTATGTAACTCACTCCCCTGAACTTCTTTTGTATCTGGTAAATCCAACCAAATATTCATTAGATTTTTTGCATAATGACTGGGTATTATTTTGACTTCCAAAACATTAGGTATGGAACTTCCAACACCATAGTTTCTCTCTTGCTCGCCCAACGCAAGAAAATCCGCAACACTCTGCTGATTTCCTTGCCATGACCCAACAGATTTAAAATCTTTAGATAGATGCTGCATTACATTTTCATATTCACGTTTCGATTGCACCCAACGTAAACATAATAAAACGGCACGTTTTCTGGCGCTAAACATAACTAATCCTTCACAGTCTGTCTGTGTGTTTGATGCGGGGCTGGCAAATTCATCCCAAAAATCATGTTCTATTAACGAAGCGATTGCTGCCCCCTTACTTTCAGGGGGAGAGAATTTCAAGCAATCGCCTTGAGTGTCGATAATCTTCTGCATAAGCAGAACTCTTTGCTCTTTTGATTCCCAACTATCTCTGAGGCTATCCAAAAGCCGATTTGTTTGATCCCATGAATTATCTATTAAACTATTAACCCCATACATCGTATATAATAACGGAAGTGCACAGAATGCGTAATAATCCCCCTCTCGAATTACCGTATTTGATAACTGAACATAATCGGCATTACGAAGCATGTAAGTAAAACATGGCATAAAATCGGTCATTATCGCTTTTCCATCGATATCAAAAGCAATACTACCTTTCCCTCCGCCTCCCCAACACACCCCACCTCGCGCCAGAACCTTAACTTTTCCATCAGCAAAACTGAATGTAAACGTTCCACTCCATCCGGCTCCAGCCTGAACCGTTGCTCCCAAAGCTACTTTCGCAAGGGTGGTATATTCTTTGCTTTTCTCAGGATTACACCATTTGATTGTGCCTGAAAGATTCGCTGAGGCTTGAGCACCAACAAAGACTGTTAGCTCTCCTGTCGCTTCTGGATCCTTCACGGCCTGGCTAATATCGATCTTACGTTGCCCTGGAGGGGTATTATCGGCTGAAGGACTAGGAACTCCCTTCGCCCAATTACTTTTGACCGATACACCTAACTCAACCCCAAGACTTGCCCCAACGCTACCGGCAAGAGCCAGTTCGAAATCAAAACGCAATATGCCCAGGTTCCCCATACCCCCTCCCATCTCAGGCTTCAGAGGGTAAGTTATGGTAATACCGTGTATATCAGGAAGTGAAAGCGTAAATTTACTCCTGGACTCAGCAAGAGCTAGACTTGCATAGGCACTTGCTTTTCCGCTGGCAACAGCTTCTTTTTTTATTTTTTTACCCTGATTACGAAAATCCACTTCAAACGGGTTTAGTTCCTCTGTCAGGCCCGCGCCATAAGTCCAGCGCATGAGTTGTGACTGAGAATCAAAACCAAATCTATCCCCCTGGTATGGAGAATGTTTAAGGCTGTCATTCATATCTCTGGCCCACTGACCAAGAATGCCTGTATGCTGTTCTAATAATTCCTGTTCAGCCTTCAACATTTTTGGCTTTATCTTACTTATTTGGGATTTAAGTTTATCATAATCAATCTTTTCCCGTATTTTTGTGCTGCCTTCACTATCAGTATATGACTCATAGACAACAAAGCTTTTACTTCCAGACTTTTTATCCCCTTCCTCAAGCGGATAACGTCGCCATTTGCTGTCAATTTGATCTGAGCGGGCATAGATATAACGAACGCCTTTCATATTTCCGCGAACTTCAATTAACTCCATTAGCCCGACAGCACTTTTGCTGTTGTCAAGAAGAGTGGCCTTCGGAAGTTCTTCTGTCGCTGAAAGCATCGCCAATTTTACTTTCAGTTTTTTATTAAGATCATCAAGCCTCTGGGCTTCTTGTTGTATCTGAGTTTGGAGAGTCTGCTTTTCCCCAACCTGCCCCCAGTTTAATTTTGTGCACTGAGTAGTTAGATCATCTATGCGCATTTGCGTATCAACCTGATCACCTAACAATCTATTTAACTCATTGCTTTCCTGCTCCAGATTATCACCGTCAACAGCAAGAAATGTTTCACTATCTGCATGAAAATATAGTCGGGTGCCAGTAGCATGATTGGCTTTGATGCCATTCGCTTGCATCCCTGTTTTACCACTACCATGAACGGTTTCTGTCGTATTACTCATGGAGGCAACTCCTGTTAAATTTGTTCTGATATATTCGGGCTAATTATCCGAGTTCTACTTTTAACTTGTCTGATAATGCTGTGAATATCTCAGCAGTTTTGCCCTCAGAATCTGTTACCCCTGAATATACAACACCCTTACCAGTCGTAATCCGATAGCGAGTGTTTGGTGTGATCTGCCCAGTTTTATCATCGTGCGCCACGAAATACTCACTATACCCACCAGGAAAATCAGGTACGGAGGATGTAGCGCTGGCTGCACTCATTTTCTGCGCATTGGCACATTTCCACAGGATATTACCTTCACAACCCAGAATAATATTTTTACCCTGCAGCTGGATGAACGACCCATCCAGGTTTTTCAGCACAACATCTTTCGCCGCTGTGATTTCGACCCTCCCTTCCGAACTGGTCACGGTGACATCTTTTTTGGCGATTGCATCCAGTGCGTCATCCTGAGCCTGAATTTCCACCTTGCCCTTAGCGGCAAAGAGCTTCATCCCGGCCTTACGGGCCAGCATACTCACGGCTTCACCCGCCGCGACTGTAAAACGCCTCAGTGCACTGATGTCAGTATTCTGTTGGGACATAATCCCTACGCTGGCACTACCAGATGCCATACGAACCGCCTGCGGGCTGGTGATGCTTACTCCTTCAGGCGCATTTAGCACCATTCCTGGCTGCACCAGTTCTTTGAGGGCATCAGTCAACTTCACCTGACTCTGAATATCAGCGGGTAGTGCCTGCGCGGTTTCAGCTGCGTCTGACATGCTACGGGCAATACTCAGTGCATTCTCAAGCTGGGCTATCGCTTCCTGCATGGAAAGCATCTTGTCCCCGGCAAACGGCTGTTTATCTGCTGTGATAAATACACCAGCTCCACCGCGAACGGCCACCCATTTATCAGTACGTAACTCCGCACCTTCACCCCGAAGTAACCTGTCAGCATCCACGTTGTGACCCAGATTAAGCTGCGTCTTACCGCCGTACTCTGTACTGAGCTTAACGTGCTCTTCCCCTCGCTTATCTTCCATCCGCAGCTTGTTCAGGCCTGCTGTTCGAATGACGTTGCGCGTACTATTGGCTTCAGTGACGTGGTCAACGTGGCGGGAGTCGTGAAGGGCATGGGCAATATACGGACGATCCGGATCGCCTTCGTGGAATGCAATGGCAACTTCAGTACCCTGTATCAGCGGAAAGTGGAAGCCGTATTTGTCTCCGCCGTAAGGTTTGGCAAAACGCACCGGCATACTTTCCAGGCCCTGACCCTTGTCATCGCGGTCAGCATCAAACTTCACCCTGTACATGCCCGATGCATCCTGCCAGGCGTAGATATCGTTATCTTTGGCGCTGGTCACGCGCGCCATCATGGTACCGCTGACCACCGGGCGTTTTTTAAGAGCCGGACGCCAGCAACGGTTTTCGTAATAAGGCATCCCTTCCCACGTCACTAACAGAGCATTCTTACGGCTGGCAGTATAACCTGTGCGGGTAATGATAATGCCATTGTCCGTTTCGGAGGGTAAAGTCGGCGGGATCGCCACTTCACTGATGGCCAGCACCTGAGCCGGAGAAATCAGGGCATCATTACTGCATCCGCTGACCTTTGTTTGTCCGGACAGAAAACGCTCATGCTCAAGGCGGGCCCAGAAATTGCCGGTTTCCGCGGAAGGTGTGATTTTGTCGCCACGTTCAAGATGACGCGGCAGGTAGTGATAAACCTCGCCGTAGGTCACTCCGTCACCGTCACCACGGGTCATGTCCGCCGGTACAGAGGTCAGGACATTCTGGGCTTCACGGTGGTTGTAATCACTGGCGATGACAGAGCGCTCAACCACGTTTTGCCGGACGTTTACGCCCCATACAGAATCGGCCTTATTGTCATTCATCCCTGACGGGCTGTTCAGTGGCAGCGTTTTACCGAAGGTCCAGGCACTCTGCTTGTCTGCGAAGTGCACCACTTCGGTTTGCGTGTCCGGCTGCAGGGTGAAGAAGTAGAAAATCCCCACTTCGGCCAGTAGGCGTTCTATGAAAGCGAGGTCACTTTCCTTGTACTGATTTATCTGCTCACGCTTCGGATAGTCGGCTTTGAGGGTGAACTCATACTCCCAGCCTTTCAGGCCATGTTCCTGCAATACTTCGGTGACAACTTCCGGTACCGACTTATTGACGAAAAAGCGGTGGGTACGAAACTGCTTGCGCAACAGAGAAAGGAACGGCTCAATAATAATCTGGTATGTCGCCTGGTCGCGTGAACCACTGATACGCTTAAAATGCGTCACCACGCCATGCACCACTTTCTGCCCGGTCAGCCCCATCAGTGGCCCTGTCCCCATGGTCAGCGTGGCAGGCTTAGTCAGCAGTTGCGCTGAGCTGATATTCTGGTCATTGCTGGTAAAGATAACCTGATAGTGGTAAAGCTCACTCATAAACTCCTTTCCGGTGAAAGTTTCCACATCCAGTGCTGCTGTACAATATGGAATATCCAGGCTGTAGCGGTTCAGCCCACTTTCAGTTAATGCAGACAGGGAATGCTTAAGCGTATCGGTCAGACTCATGATATTGACTCCATGGGATAACCTGCTGTCCATGACGCTATTGCCGACGAGCACATTGCAGGTTTAATCGGGATACTCAGCGAGTACGAAAAAAAGTGATGACTACTCCAGCTCCGGCAGTGGACATAAAGGCCTTTATTAGCAGTGCGGTCATTTCAAAATGATCCATCGCATATTGCTTATCGCCGCTAATGAGATAAAATGTTTAACAAAAAAAAAAATAAAAACTTCAGTAAGGAATAACACCTCCACCATCGCTATACTGAGAATGATAAAACCTTCGTTATTTTAATGCCCGGGACCTATTCAGATACCTCAGTCGCGCCGTACGGCCTTGCAAACTCCCGGGCGGACAAAGGGAAATTGTACACCTCATTATTGTTAACACCAACGCCAACGACAAAGCTTCTTGATTCATCATTATTTCGTTTCGAACGCAATATAAACTCGACAATATATTTATTGCCATTTATAAAATCATAAAAAGTTGAGGGAATACAAAGCTCTCCATCAGAAACAATAATACTGGGCGAAAAATTATATTTTTTTTCTTTCGGTGGTGATCCCCGTAAATTGATAGCAATAGCAACTGGTTGATAATCCTGCGCATCTTTAATCTCAATACAGACCGTCTCTCCCTTTCGGCTGACCAGCGCGGTTTCATCCGGTACTATTCTGTCACCCGGGCCAGGACACCCTGTAAGCATCATTAAGCTAATACTGAGAAACAGTGTCGTAGATAATGTCCTCACCATGGAAACCCTCGCAATGCATTTCTGTATTGTTCTCTTATTACCGATTCAGATGTATCGCCATCAAGGGTAACAACGGGGTATTTTTTTATTTCAAGATAATTCCATGCGTCATATCCAAACCTCTGGAGAACAAAATTATCGGCAATAATTTGTGCCTGCTGCTCCATCGGATATTCACATAACAGGCGTCCATCGAGCGTATAACGGTAGCTCACCATCCAGCTAACCAGCCCCCTGAAGATGACATTCATCCCTTTTTCACGTTGCCAGACGTGACCCATTTCATGAATGAACAGATGCTGAAGACTGTCCGTTGTCAGGGAGAAATCATCGCAGTATTGATCGCGAAAATAGATCTCGCCGTCCGGCGTCATCGCCGTATTCTTATCCTGTAAATTGAAAGGGAGGTAACTTTCCCTGTGGATCCATACTTTCGAATAATCAATAGTGGATAAAAAAACTGAGTGTGCCAGCTGTATCTCACCCGTCGTAAGTAGCCTTAAACCACCTTCTTTAATTCTTGGCGGATCCTGAGTTTCTTCAGTCATGTTTAAACTCCAGCCCAATCCCCTCTTCATCACTCCAGCCGAGCGTGAGGGTATGTGGTTTCTGTTTCGCGGCCATGTGGGTCAGCAGTTGCTGACTCAGCACCGGCAGAATTTGCTGATTGAGCAGGCTGTCGACGTTGCGTGCGCCGGTGTCTGGCAACAGGCAGGCGGCGGTCAGGGCGTCATACAGGCTCTCATCAATCTGCGTGGTCAGGCCGTAGTGGCGATGCATGCGCTTGCTAACCTGTAACAGCTTCATTTCCACGATGGTGCGCATGGCCGCTTCCGAGAGTGGTCGGTAAATTACGGTCTGGAAGCGGGCCAGCAACGCGGGCTGGAAGTGTTCACGCAGGATCGGACGCAGCAGTTCGTGCAGGTCGCCTTCGGTGGCTTCAGGTTTCTCATCCAGCAGCTGCATCAGGTGGTCGCTGCCGAGGTTGGAGGTCATCAGAATAACGGTGTTACGGAAGTCGATTTCGCGCCCTTCGCCGTCACGCATAAATCCGCGGTCAAAGACCTGGTAGAACAGGTTCATCACGTCGCGGTGCGCCTTTTCCACTTCATCGAGCAGCACCACGCTGTACGGTCGCTTGCGCACGGCTTCGGTCAGAATCCCCCCCTGACCATAACCAACGTAGCCCGGAGGGGAGCCTTTTAGCTGGGAAACCGTGTGCGGCTCCTGGTATTCAGAAAGGTTAATCGTAATGAGTGACTTCTCGCCGCCGTACATAACGTCGGCCAGCGCAAGCGCCGTTTCAGTTTTCCCCACCCCGCTCGGCCCCACCAGCAGGAATACCCCCTGCGGGCCATTCTCGGAGGTGAGGCCCGTTTTTGCCGCGCGCAGACGCCGGGCGACGGCTTCGAGCGCCACATCCTGCCCGACTACACGTTTAGCGATTTCTTTTTCCAGGGTCAGCAGTTCGGTCTGCTCATCTTTCATCAGCGATGACAGCGGAACGCCTGTCCAGTCAGCAATCACGTTGGCAACGGTGCGCACGTCCACATCCAGCGAGAGCAGCGGGTTGCTGTGCTGCATGCCGTTCAGTTCCTGCTGCAGCGCGTGCGTCTCGCTCTGACGGGAGATGTCGTGGCGGCTTTCCAGCAGTTGTTCGGTGAGTTTCAGTTCCTGCCCGTACTGAGTTTCAAGCTCATCGAGAGCAACAATAAGATCGTTCTCTTCCTGTTCAATGACGGTCAGGCGTTCACCATGGTTCTGATTGCCGACAGCAATATCTTCCAGCAGCGCCTGCTTCTCCATTTCAAGAGAGGTAATCTGCGAGCGAATCCGGGTCAACTGTTCCGGCACGGTGTCGAGGCTCATACGGACGCGCGCTGCGGCGGTATCGAGCAGGTCAACCGCCTTGTCCGGCAACTGGCGGCCCGTCAGATAGCGGCGGGAAAGCGTAACAGCCGCACGCACCGCATCGTCGGTAATATGCACATTGTGGTGTTCGGCATAGCGGGATTTCAGGCCACGGAGCATCAGGCAGGCGGTGTCATTGTCAGGCTCATCCACTTTTACCATCTGGAAACGGCGCTCCAGCGCGGCGTCACGCTCGAAGTATTGTTTGTATTCGGACCAGGTGGTGGCCGCAATAGTACGCAGTTCGCCACGCGCCAGCGCCGGTTTCAGCAGGTTGGCCGCATCTGCACCACCCGCCTGATTACCTGCGCCAATGATGGTATGCGCTTCATCAATAAAAAGCAGAACAGGTACAGGCGATTGCTGCACCGCGTCGATGACGTTTTTCAGACGCTGTTCGAACTCACCTTTCACGCCCGCACCGGCCTGCAGCAGGCCCAGGTCAAGGGTGCGCAGGCTAACAGTTTTAAGGGATTCCGGCACATTACCCTCGGCTATACGCAGCGCCAGGCCTTCAACCAGTGCGGTTTTCCCCACGCCCGGCTCGCCGACCAGGATCGGGTTGTTTTTACGGCGGCGGGAAAGGATGTCCACCATCTGGCGGATTTCTGTGTCGCGGCCAAACACAGGATCGATCTTCCCTTCCTTCGCTTTGGCAGTGACATCAAGGGTGAATTTATCCAGTGCGTTCTGCAGCGCAGGGCTCAGTTCCCCCTCTTTCATTTCCACACCAGCCGGACGCCCGACAAATTCCACCTCACCACCGTGGCTCTGCGCCAGTTCTGCTTCGCGCTGCATTTCCAGACGTTCATCCGATTGCGCATCCAGCAAAGGCCGCAGGCGCTCCAGCTGGCTTTGAGCAAGCGTTAACAACGGCCAAAGGCCGTCACAACGTGCCAGTTTTGGTTTTTCCACCAGGGCCATCAGCAGATGGACGCTGCGAATGTGCTCTTCGCTGTTAAGGGAGGCAATCATCCAGGCTTCCTGCATCAGCGTCTGTATGGCATCAGACAGCTGGGGGCGATGGCGCACGGAGCGAGGTTGTCTGTCGAGCCAGCCAAGCAAATCCTGCCAGATGCCATCCATATCCCACTCGTAGCGACGGGCCAGCACCGTCAGGTCACCTTCCCCCTGCTCCAGCAGTTTCAGCAGCCAGTGCTCCGGCAAAATTTCCGCATGGGCGCGGGTCTGGCAGAGCGACGCCGCGCCTTCCATCGCACGGGCACAGTAAGGGTTCAGACGACGTAACAGGATGGCTGGATTTTCCATGAGATTCTCTCTTTGTCGGTTCCTGGACACGCTACCGCCCCTCGCTGTTCACCAAAGCGCATAAGGTCAGGCAGGCAGATTGTTTTTTCTTTGCTGAGTGCCCGCATCTCAGACACTCAGCAAAAAACTGCGGACAGGAAAACCTGCCCGCATCAGGATTACGCCGTGGCGCGTTCGTTCCAGGAATCGGAATGAATGATGTTGCCGTCTTTATAGGTCCAGGTGATTTTTTCGTAACGCAGTTCAACGCGTTCAAGGTGGTTGTGCTTCTCTTTAGAAGGATCCTTGATGTCATACATTTCAGGATTCACTTTCACTACCTTCACGTTTTCCAGTTTGGTGTTGAAGTACTCCACTTCCTGGCCCGCGTCGTTGATTTTGTACCACTTGAACTCAGCAGATTTCAGGGTCTGACCGGTGGTCACCGCCTTGTACAGGTACGGACTGGAGGAATCGATTTCCTTCGTGAACAGGAACGGCGTGTGGATGCGGGTGCCGGTCAGCTTGCCGGTATTGTTGTCGGTCGGGATGTACAGGTTATGCTCCTGTGCAACCACTTCGATGCTGCCTTCACGATCCTGAACGTCAACAGACCCTTTGATGTCCGCGCCGCCGTCGTCCTTCAGCCAAAGATAAACAGGAATTGCCATGTTAATTACTCCGTTTTATTTTCTGAGACGCCATCATCCTGCGATGGCGCCGGGTGTTTGCCGGGTATCTGACAGGCACTTGCCTGCGGTACCAGACTGATTTCGACACGGCGGTTAAGCGCACGCCCTTCCGGGGTGTCGTTGGTTGCGACAGGGCGGCTTTCGCCATAGCCCTGCACCGCAAAACAGCTTTCCGGCACGTCGCCGGTGTCACGCATCCAGCTGCGCACCGCTTCGGCACGTTTCAGAGACAGCGTCTGGTTCAGCTGCGGATTACCGGTGTTATCGGTATGCCCTGACACGACAATCAGCCAGCCGGGCTTCGCTTTGATGCCAACCAGTGAATTCACCAGCATTCTGGTGGAGCCCGCTTTCAGCTCGAACTTGCCGGAATCGAACAGCGACATGCTGTCGAGACGAATGGTTTTCGGTCCCTGAATGATTTTCTTAATGACCGGTGGAGGCGGTGGCGGAGGCGCCCAGTCGCTGAGAGCGGCCTCAACGAGCGGAACCAGGCGCAACCCCTGATACAGCCCCAGGCGATAACGTAGTGGTTCCCCACGACGCAGCCAGTCGTCGAGCAATGCGCCATCAGCCCGCAGACGCTGCTGCGCGTGCAGTTTCGGTTCAACAGGCTTACCGCTCAGTTGGTGATACAAGGCAAGATGATCGCCAACGTTTCGGATGAGGCGCTGGTTATTCACCCAGGACGCCAGCATCGCCAGAGCAAGGAAAATACCCCCGAGTAGCCCGGCATAACCCCAGAACACCATCCTACGGCTGACACCATGTCGGCGTGGTAACGCAGGCAGCAGCAGTTCAGGTAGCGGCAGTGGCTCTCTGGTCACGACCGTATCCGGTGGCAGCGCCGTAACGGAGGTAATGTGCTGTTGCCAGAGATTACCCACGATACCGTTCACCTGTACCATGCACATGCCCTGCACACAGGGCTTCATCACGGGTAACTCACCCCGCCGTACCGACAACAAGTCATTCACCGCGCTATTCTGCCAGGCAAGCAGACTGTCCAGCCACAGGCCCTTACTCAGACGGGAAAGATGTCCGTCTGATCCAGTCTCCCGGGCCCACTCCGTCAGTGACACATTGCCCTGACCAGGCTGATACACCTGAATACCGCTCCGCTGATTTACCGTGGTAAACCAGACAGGCTCGGCTTCTGCACACGCCGACGGTGGTGATACCCAGGTTACGGTCCACAGTGGAGGGATGGTGCCAAATGCCGCTCGGCACTGGATGACAGCACGCTGCCAGCCCCGCAGAGACTGGGTAAAATCATCAACGGATTTGTGCTGCTCAGGCACCACCGCCAGCATGACCGAGATTTGCGACACCAGAGCCGGGCGTACCAAACTCAGGTGCTGTGCAAAGAGCGGTAGTTGCTCGGCATCCTTTACCCACAGATACCAGCCCTGCCGGGTTTCCCGGTGGCGGGTTCCAGACATAAAAAGTGGAGCGTTATCACCACAGACAAAGATCACCGCACCCTGAAAATCTTCCGGAGGCAGGCTTTCATCCACAATCTCACGAACAGCGGTTGCCCGCGCCAGAGAAGCCCGACGCTGGCACCAGAAAATGACACCGGCCACCAGAGCAACCAGAAGACCGAGTGACACACGGCTGCCCGTGGACAGGGGCCAGAATCCCAGAATGAGCCACAGCGCCAGTACGGTACCCAGGGCAGTTAACAGACTTCGGTACGTATCCCGCATCGCTTACTCCGGCCTGACGATCTGGCTTACCAGCCCGGTAAGCGAAGACGAAAGGAAAAACCAGAGCGCAGTCAAAGCGACAGCGGCCACAATCCAGCTCAGCCAGTACCAGCGACGGCCGCTACGCAGGCGTGATGCGCGGGCAACAAGGGGGGCATCCTGTGCCAATGTGAAGGCGGGCACCCGTTCTGCGAGAGCGCGAACAATATCTTCCCGACGCTCATCATCCTGAGCGCGATACTGACCCACGAATCCCAGTTGCAGAGTCCGGTACATACAGGTCAGGACGGCAGTATCAGGAGCTGTTTCTTTCAGAAGGTTACGGATTCTTTCCCACAGCTCTTCGCCAGCATTGAGGGTACCAAAGAAGTGTGCCTGCAGCGGGTCACGGTGCCAGGTCAGGTAGCCGTCATCGGTGGTTCCCCGGTTCATCACGCTCTCATCAAGCAGTGCACAAAGGGTATACACCATATGGTCACGGCTGATGTCGCTGTAACCAGCCTCCGTGAGCGCAGCTTTCGCCTCCCGTACCAGACGGCAGGCATGGCGATAGAGCCCTTCCCCGTCACGCACTTCCTGACCACCCCGCAGTTGGCTGGCCATCAGCCAGCCCGGGTAGAAGATATGTTCTATCTGACTGAATTCAGATTTATTCATGTACGCAGCACCGCAAAGAGTTCGAGATCAACATCCCCCAGCGAGCGCGGGGTATAGAAGGTGCAACAGCCCATCTCAAGCATCGCGCGAGCCGCCTCACTGCTCAGATCCAGCGAGAAATACTGGTTCTCAAGGCGCAACGGGATAGCGGCCGGAACATGCGTCAAAGGCTTAATAAGCATCCCACTCAGAGCCACATTCACCACATCCGAAACATCATCAAAGCTACCCGCTTTACATAACTGCGGGAATTTAGTCTGAAGCTCATGGTTCGGCATGGAAGAACGTACTGAGAGGTAGAAGTCCGCCCCTTCTCGCAGACGCGCATCGTGCAGGGCACCTTTCCAGATCTGGTCCTGATGTTCCAGGTGGATACTTACTACCCGCGATGGCAGGCTCGCTTCCAGAAGCTTGTCCAGCAATGCCAGCAACGGTGGGAATACCCGTTCAGGTGCATCGTGCTGATAAGCAGGAATGTCCCCGGCGTCATGCTGCAGTGAAAAAGTCAGCAGGCTGCCGGCCAGACGAGTCAGTTCGCGGTACAGGAGTTCCGGGTGACGATCGGGTGTCTGCAAAAGCTCCGTTAACACCGGCTCGGCGCTGTTCAGGGCATTCAGCAGCCAGAACAGGGAAACATCCGCGACAGCAAAATCTGCCATCCGCTCATTACTTTCACGGCGCATGGCCATCAGGCGACGGCGGCGAGCCTGCAGACGAACCAGCAGATCGCCCAGTTCGGTGGTCAGCAACGGGCTGGCAGAAACGGAAAGCATCGGCGGAATGAAAGCCTGGTCCCGGGTCCACTGCCCCTGCGCATTACGCACCAGACGAGCTACCGGACAGGTCAGGTATGCCGTATTTTCCTGACTGGACAGACGCAGGGCCAGCGCATGACGCAGAATCGCGAGTTCCCCGTTTTCATGCCCGGCCAGTTCCTGCACAACCACTCGCTCGGCTTTCCAGCGTCGCGGACGCTCACTGTCCTGACCGTTATCAAGGTTGCCGCCATTTGCGCTCAGCAGCGGCAGCGCGACAACCACGTCGACAACCTCACAGCCAGTTGCAACAGACAAATCACAGACCGGAGGAAGCGTGTCTGCCAGGTCGGTATCAACAAGGGTACCGTCCTGAAAGCGCACAACCAGACGGTTCGCATTCAGGCGCGAAAGTGCCAGCGCAGCATCATCAAATTCTGCCGCAACCACACCCCAGGGATGAGAAATACCCATCCGGGCGATCATGTCGGCAACGTGTTCATTCCAGCGGGCCTGCTGCTGGAACTGTTGCGGGGCCAGAGCGGCCCCATCCTCCCAAAGCGGGCGATAAATTTTCATCCCTGATTTCCCCTCGCCTTACGATTTCGCTTTCGGCATCTGGGAAACCAGCGACAGGTTGACGTCCATGCCTTCCACCTGGAAGTGCGGAATCGCATACAATTTCACACGGAAGAAGCCCGGATTATCCTCAATGTCTTCCACCACCACTTTTGCATCACGCAGTGGATGAGACGCCTGCAGTTCGTCGCCCGGATCGGTCATTTCGGTCACCAGACTGCGGACCCACGTATTCAGCTCCAGCTCCAGCAGTCGGCGATCCTTGGTAGTACCAATGTTCTCGCGCTGAATCAGCTTCAGGTAGTGGGCGATACGCGACAGCAGGAAGATGTACGGAAGACGGGCGTTAATGCGGCTGTTCGCCGTCGCATCAGCGGTGTCATACAGCGCCGGTTTCTGAGTGGAGTTGGCTGAGAAGAAGCACGCGTAGTCGCGGTTTTTGTAGTAGGACAAAGGAATGAAGCCCAGATTCGCGAATTCGAATTCGCGGGTTTCAGGAATCATCACTTCGCTCGGGATTTTTACCTGATTGCCGGTACCGAGATCGTACAGATGAATAGGCAGGTCCTGAACCGCACCACCCGCCTGCGGGCCGCGGATTTGTACACACCAGCCATTATTGATAAAACTCCGCACCATGTTTGACGCGAAGGCAAACGATGCATTGGTCCACAGGTATTTGTCGTGATCCGGACCTTTGACTTCTTCGACATAGTTGAAGCTGCGAACCGGAACGGTGTCCGGGCCATACGGTAAACGTCCCAATACGCGCGGCATGACCAGGCCGATGTAGCGGGCGTCGTCAGTATCGCGGAACGATTTCCACTTGATGTACTCTGCGCGGTCAAAATAGTTACCAATATCTTTAATTGCCGCGACATCTTCCATTGACTCCTTGAGGAAGAATTTCGGGCCTGCCGAGCCGATAAACGGCATATGTGCAGCAGCGGATACTTTGGAGATGTTGCGAAGCAGAGCGACATCCTGCGCTGAAGCATCAAACTCGTAAGCGGAAATCAGTGCCGCAATCGGCTCGCCGCCAGGGGTATCATATTCATCAATATAGGCGTGTTTATACAGACCACTCTGGATGATTTCCGGGCTGTCTTCAAAGTCCTGGCGCAGGTCTTCTTTAGACATGCTCAGCAGCTCAATTTTTACGTTCTGGCGAAAATCCGTTTTATCAACCAGCGACTTCACGCCGCGCCACAGGCTCTCAACCGCCTGAAACTCGTCATGGTGCATAACCGCGTCCAGCTGGCGGCTGATCTGGTAATCGAGCTCAGCGATGTGATGATCGATCAGGCTTTTATCCAGCTTTTCGACCTTCGCGCCTGCTTTGGTCAGACATTCCAGAAAGACCTGCATACCTGCAGTCAGACGCTCATCAGCGGTCGCATCTGACATCGCCTGCGCATCTTGCCAGAGGTCTAATGCGCTCAACT
>Ga0207713_1000765_pt1 | contig 29767 bp, 32 predicted proteins | sample KBSS64metaG_FD_184404 | JGI IMG/M metagenome (GOLD analysis project Ga0207713, IMG submission 184404) | Switchgrass rhizosphere microbial communities from Kellogg Biological Station, Michigan, USA - KBS S6-4 metaG (SPAdes) (version 2) | ecosystem: Host-associated > Plants > Roots > Rhizosphere >... | reverse complement strand
GTCCACGGAATCGGCACCTTCACGCCGATGTCGGAACTGATGTTGAACGGCCGAGAACTGTTCTCCGACAACACCACCGTGTACTTGTTGCCTTCGAGCATGCACAGTTGCGCGGTCTCGTCGTGACTGCGGACCAGCGCGAGAATCGCCTGATGCGCGCGGCTGATCAGATCGTTGTGCACCGCATAGTCGGAGCCGTAGTAATGCATCTCGCGGCCGAAAAACACGCTGCCGTCCGCGGCGGTTTCGAGCCATCCCGCTTCCGTCAGAATCGTGACCAGTTCGTAGATGCTCGAACGCGGCGCACCGGTCGCTTCGATCAACTCGCGCATCGTCAGCGGACGCCGCGCGATATGCAACTGCTTGAGTATGCCGACAACGCGGTCGACTCCCCTCGCCCTCGATGATTCAGGTGCAGGCATGCATTCAACTCCGTCGGCGACAGGTTTTCGTTAGTGGTCGAGTACGCGATGCAGGAACTGGCGCGTGCGCTCGTTCTGCGGATTCACGAAAATCTGTTCGGGAGCGCCCTGCTCCGCGATCACACCCTTGTCCATGAACACGACGCGATCAGCGGTCTTGCGTGCGAAGCCCATCTCGTGCGTGACGACAACCATCGTCATGCCGTCGCGCGCCAAGCCGCGCATGACCTCGGTGACTTCGCCGACCAGTTCGGGGTCGAGCGCGGACGTGGCTTCGTCGAAGAACATGATGCCCGGCTCGACGGCCAACGCCCTCGCGATCGCCACGCGCTGCTGCTGGCCGCCCGAAAGCTGGCTCGGGTAATGCTCGGCGCGATCGGCGAGACCCACGCGATCGAGCGCTTCGAGCCCACGCTTGCGCGCGTCCGCCGCGCTCATCTTGCGCGCCTTGATGAGCGCGAGCGTCACGTTGCCGAGCGCGGTCTTGTGCGGAAACAGGTTGAACTGCTGAAACACCATGCCCACGTGGCCGCGAATGTCGCGCGCGCGCCGCGCGTCGTGCAGCGGTACTTCATTGACCCAGACCTCGCCCGCATCGGCGGTTTCGAGACCGCTCATGATGCGCAGCACCGTGCTTTTTCCGGAACCGGACGCGCCGATTAGCACGAGGACTTCTCCTGGGCTAACGTCGAGGTCGATGCTCTTCAGAACCTGCGTGGCGCCGAACGACTTGCTGACGCCGGCAAGATTGATGATCGGCTTCGACGTAATGACGCTGGTCATGACAACACGCTCCTTCTTCGATCATGGTGGCGCACCCACTGCGATAGCGGAAAGCACACGATGAAATACAGCACGGCGACCAAGCCATAGATTTCAACCGGCTTTCCGACCCGGTCGACGATGGCCTGGCCGCCGTGCATCAACTCCGACATGCCGATCATGCTGACGATCGACGTATCCTTGATGAGCGACAGATACTGGCCGATGAGCGGCGGCATGACGATCTTCCCGGTTTGCGGCAGCGCCACCGAGAAGAACGTTTGCGTCTTGCTGAGGCCGAGAATCTGCGAGACTTCCCATTGGCCCTTGGGGACCGCCTCGATACCCGAGCGGAACACCTCGGCGATATAGGCGCCTTGATAAATGCTCAAACCCAACGCTCCCGCCGCGAACACGTCGATTGCATAGCCGAAGTACGACACACCGAAATAGATCAGCATCAGCGTGATCAGCACGGGCGTGCCGCGAAACAGTTCCGTGTAGAGCCGCGCGATGCGTGGCGTGCCCCACGGCCCGAATGAGCGCAATACCGCCGCGAGCAGTCCGATCAGCGTGCCGCCGACAATCGATGCCGCTGAAAGCAGCAACGTCATCAATAATCCTTGCAGCAGGATCGACAGGCTGGTCAACAGCAAATCGCTAGACATGTTCGATCTCCGGTTGGGGCGCTTACGTGCGGTCGGCTTGCCGCGCGGCGAAGAACAACCGGCGCGCGCGCTTCTTCATGACGAGCGGCGGATGAAAGATCCGCGCGCCGAGCTGGCCCGCCGCCCATGACAGTACGTTGCTCAGCACCAGATACGCGGCGAGCGTGATAGCGAACGTCTGAATGTAGAGCAGCGTGCGCGCATTGATGACGGTCGCGGTTCCGCTCAACTCCGGCAACGCGATTGCGGACAGCAGCGAGGTGCCGAGCAAAAGCTGGATCAGGTTATTCACGATCGCCGGATAAACGGCGCGGGCCGCCTGCGGCAGCACGACCTCCATGAAAATCTGCGAGCGTTCCAACCCGAGAATCGACGCGGCCTCCAACTGGCCGCGCGGCACCGACTGGATACCCGCGCGAAACACTTCAGCCAGATAAGCGCCGACGTTGACGCCCAGCGCGATCACACCGGCCGTATAGGCGTTAAGCGTGACGCCGAGCGAAGGAAGACCGAAGAACACGATGAAGATTTGCAGCAGCACCGGCGTGTTGCGAATCGCCTCGATATAGACACGCGCGACCATTCGCAACAACCTGATGCGCGCTGCGCTTGCGAGCGCCGTCAGCAAGCCGAGCAGCATGGCGATGGCGAAGGCGAGCAACGTGACCTGGAGCGTCAGCCACGCGGCGCGAACGAAATCGTTCGAATAACCCGCGAGGGTCACCCATTCATAGCTCATGATTCCTCCGTCTCTCGCGCGGCATTCGGCCCACCGCCGATCAGTATTGCGGATTCAGCGGAAAGCGCGGCTCGGCGCCGAACCACTTCTTGTAGAGTTGCGCGTTCATCTTCGACGCGTTGATCTGGAACAGGAACAGGTTCAGGTAGTTGAGCCAGATCTGATCGCCCGCCTTGACGCCGAATGCGTTGTATTCGAGCGGAACCAGCGCTTCGTCGGTCACGGTCAGGTTCGGATCGAGCGATGCCTGATATGCGAGAAAGTTGTTGTCCTCGATCATCGCGTCGGCCTGGCCCTGCTTCACCGCGAGGATCGCGGCTTGCGAGCTGTCGAATTCCTGGATCTTCACCTTCATGTTCAGCGAGCGCACTTCGTCGCCATTGGTCGAACCCTTGACGGTGGCAATCGTGCGATCCGCCATGTCGTTGACGGACTTGATGCCGCTGCTCTTCTTCACCAGCAGCGCTTCGCTCGCCACCACATACGGATTGGTGAACGCGATTTCCTTCGCCCGTTCCAGATTGCGAGTGAAGTTGCAGAACACCACGTCGACCTTGCTGGTTTGCAGATTCGGAATACGGTTCGCGCTCGTCGTATTCACGACTTCGAGCTTCACGCCCATCTGCTTCGCCAGTTCTTTCGCGAGATCGACGTCGTAGCCATCGGGCTGGCCGCCCTTGTCATAAAAGCCAAACGGCGCAAACGTCAGGCAATCGCCCACTCGCAACGTCCCGCGCTGAAGCACCTGTTTCAGCGTCGAATCGACCGCGGCCCCAGGCTGATCCGACGGCGCGACCTTCGTGCATCCGGCAAACACCAGCAGACCGGTCACAGCGAACAAACAAGCGAATCTGGCGCTTTCTCTGACAAATCTCATTTTGGGTTCCGCTCGGAAAGAAAGAAGGTCGGCGCGATTGAATCGACGCTGAGGCGCTCATGCGCGGCTGTCCGATATACCGGAATGCAATCCGGCACAGCAGATGGAGCGCAGTGTTTCACGGAAAAAAAACCGTTGCAATGGGGTGGACAACGGGTACGCGATGCACGCGCAACGCGTGCGAAGCGCGATGCGCTAACGCGTGCTGTCGGCCTCGGCTTCCGCGAAACGGCCGCGCAGAAACTCCAGAAACAGTTGCACGACCTTCGGCAGCGTGCGGCCGACGAGCGTCTGCAATTCGATGCAGCGCGCGTCCATGCCGAGGTCATGAATCGGGATCACCGCCAGTTCGCCGCGCAGTTGCCGGTGTCGAACCGTGACTTCGCCCGCGATCGAAATGGCGTCCGACGCCAGCGCGAAATTATGGAGCGACACGATGTAGTTGCTCACCACGACGGGCTCGATCACGAGGCGCAACTGGCTCGCGACGATATCGAACACTTGCCGGATCGTCGTGCCGGTGTCGGGCAGTGCCAGCGGATAAGCGCTGACTTGCGACAGCGATACCTGTTCGAAGCGCGCGAGCGGATGACCCCGGCGCATCACCGCCATGACGGGCGCCGCCTGCCGGTGCTCGACCTTGATCTCGCTCTGCGGCGTCCGGCTGAACGTCACGCCGATGTCCGCTTCGCCCTTGCGCACGCGCCGCGTCACCTCGGCCGGCGCGCTCACCAACAGTTGGAAGATCATGCCCGGATACTTCTCGCGGAAGTCCGAGATCACCTGCGGCAAAAACTCGATCGCGAAGCCCTCCGAGGTCGCGACCCGCACCAGGCCGCGCCGCAAGCCTTGCAGCGCATCGACGTCCTGCACCAGCCGGTCCGCTTCGAGCGCCATGCGAAACGCGTAAGCGGCGAGCATTTCGCCCGCCGCGCTCGCGACCATGCCGCGCGGCCGGCGCTCGAACAGCGGCGTGCCGAGCGCCTGTTCGAGATTGGCGATCTGGCGGCTGATCGCCGAGCCGGCAACATTCAATCGCGTCGACGCTTCACTGATCGAGCCGCATCGCACGACCTCGAGAAAATAGCGCAGCGAGGTTTCCTGAAGATGGTGATGTTTCATGCCGGTCGTCCCATGCTGCGTGTGCGATGCCGCGTGTGCGATGCCGTTTCGGCAACGGAGATTTATTGTTTCGATAATAGTCGCAACAAAATTCCCCGATTAGTCTTCTCCTGTGATCGCATGACGTGAATCGTCGCGTCGTGGCGGCAACCTCTTCACGGGAGCTTGCAATGAATCGTCGTGCCGAACCCTTGCGCCTCGCGCTGCTCGCTGTTTGCCTGTCGGTTTCGCTGCATGCCCATGCGGGCAAGTCGAACGACACGCTCATTTACGCGTCCGACAGCGAGCCCGAGAACATCTCGCCCTATCACAACAATTTGCGCGAAGGCGTGATCGTCGCGCACATGGTGTGGGACACGCTGGTCTACCGCGACCCCGCCACCGGCAGCTACAAGCCGGAACTGGCCACCGCGTGGAAATGGGAATCGCCGACCGCGCTGCTGGTCGATCTGCGCCGCGACGTGTCGTTCCAGAACGGCGACAAGTTCACCGCCGACGACGTCGTCTTCACGCTCAACTACGTGGTCTCGCCCGACTCGAAGGTCGTCACGCGGCAGAACACCGACTGGATCAGGAGCGCCGAGAAAGTCGGCGACTACCAGGTTCGCATCAACCTGAAGGCGCCGTTCCCGGCGGCGCTCGAATATCTCGCCGGCCCCACGCCCATCTATCCCGCGGCCTACTTCAAGAAGGTCGGCCTCGAAGGCTTCAGCAAGGCGCCGATCGGCACGGGCCCGTACAAGATCACCGCCGTCACGCCGGGCGTCGGCGTGACGATGGTGAAGAACCCCGCTTACTTCAAGGGCAGCCCGCTCGGCACGCCGAAGATCGGCACCGTCAAGTTCGTCGTGATTCCCGATCCCGAAACGCGCTCGGCGCAATTGATGACCGGCGCGGTGGACTGGATCTGGCGCGTGCCCGCCGACCAGGCCGATTCGCTCAAGGCGTCGCCGGATCTGACGGTGATCGGCGGCGAAACCATGCGGGTCGGCTATCTGTCGATGGACGCCGCCGGCACCTCCGCGCCGAACTCGCCGTTCAAGGACGCCCGCGTGCGCCAGGCGGTCAACTATGCGATCAACCGCGCCTCGCTCTCGAAGGACCTGGTGCGCGGCGGCAGCCAGCCGGTCTACGCGGCGTGCTTTCGCACGCAGTTCGGCTGCGATACGTCGGGCGTCGTCAAATACGAATACAACCCCGCGAAAGCCCGCGAGTTGCTGAAGGCCGCCGGCTATCCGAACGGCTTCGAAACGGATCTCTATGCGTATCGCGAGCGCGAATACGCGGAGGCGTTGATCGGCGACTTGCGCAAAGTGGGCATCAACGCGCGGCTGCATTATTTGCAGTACGCCGCGCTGCGCACCGCGCAGCGCTCCGGCAAGACGCCGCTGACGTTCCAGGCGTGGGGTTCGTTCTCGGTCAACGATGCGTCAGCCTTCGTGAGCGTCTATTTCAAGGGCGGCCCCGACGACAGCGCGAAAGACGCGACCGTGGCGAAGTGGCTCGATACCGCCGATACGTCGAACGATCCCGCGGTCCGCAAGGCGGATTACGCGCAGGCGCTCAACCGCATCAGCAAGGAAGCGTACTGGGCGCCGCTCTTTTCCTATTCGACCAACTATGCGTTCACGTCGTCGCTGAACTTCAAGGCGTATCCCGACGAGTTGCCGCGCTTTTACGAGGCGAGCTGGAAATAAGCCGCGCGCGCGTTTTGCCGACGCGCTGTTTCGTTACCTCACTTTGCTGGAGCGCTCATGCTTGCCTACGTGCTTCGCCGGCTCGGTCTCGCAATCGCGGTCGCGCTGACCGTGTCGATCGTCAGCTTCGCGCTGCTGCACTTCTCCGGTGACCTGGCGACCGCGATCGCGGGACCGGAAGCGACCGCGGCCCAGGTCGACGCGCTGCGCGTGCAATACGGCCTCGACCGTCCCGTGACCGCGCAGTATGTCGACTGGCTGTGGCATGCGATTCATCTGGACTTCGGCCGCTCGTTCTTCTTCCAGTCGTCGGTAATGGAACTGATCGCAGAGCGCCTGCCGATCACGCTGAAGCTTGGCGGCATTGCGCTGCTGATCGCGGTGCTGGTCGCGATTCCGCTGGGCGTGATCGCGGCGCTCTACCGCGACAGTTGGGTCGACCGCCTCGCGCTGCTGATCGCGGTGATCGGCCAGGCCATGCCGAGCTTCTGGTTCGGCCTCACGCTGATCCTGGTCTTCGCGGTCGGCCTCAAATGGCTGCCGGTGGCGGGCAACGCCAGTTGGCAGCATTTCGTGTTGCCGGCCATCGCGCTCGGCTACTACGCGACGCCCGCGATGATGCGGCTCACGCGCGCCGGCATGCTCGACGTGCTCGGCGCGGACTACATTCGCACCGCGCGCGCCAAGGGTCTGAGTCCGGCTCGCGTCGTGTTCAAGCATGCGCTGCGCAATGCGCTGATTCCGGTGGTCGCGCTCGCCGCCGTGGAACTGGGCTTCATGCTCGGCGGTTCGGTGGTGATCGAATCGGTGTTCTCGCTGCAAGGTCTCGGCCAGCTCGCATGGGACGCCATCGCCCGCAACGACTTTCCGGTCGTGCAGGCCGTCGTGCTGATCATCGCCATGTTCTATATCGCGCTGACCTTTCTCGCCGACGTCGCCAATGCGGCGCTCGACCCTCGCATCCGCACTCGCTAGGAACGGCTCATGGCATCGCATTCCCCCACCTTGCCCGCGCTGCGCGTCGACACCGCGCCGGTGCCGCCGTGGCGCCGCGCGCTGCGCCGTGTGCTCGGCCAGCACGGTCTGACGATCGGCGCGACGCTCCTCGCGATCATCGTCATGGCCGCGCTGTTCGCACCGCTGATCGCGCCGCACGATCCCTACGGCCAGGATTTGTCGCGCCGTCTGCTGCCGCCGGTGTGGCACGCCAAGGGCAGTTGGCTGCATGCGCTCGGCACCGACAAACTCGGCCGCGATTATCTGAGCCGGCTGCTGTACGGCGCGCGCGTCTCGCTGATGATCGGCGCGGCCGCGGCAGCCATCTCCGGGCTAATCGGCACGACGCTCGGCGTGCTCGCCGGCTATTTCGGCGGCCGCGTCGACGGCCTGATCAGCTACGTCATCACGACGCGGCTCGCGATGCCGGTCGTGCTGGTCGCGCTCGCCATGTCGTCGCTGATCGGCGGTTCGCTCAAGACCGTGATCCTGCTGCTCGGCCTGCTGCTATGGGACCGCTTCGCGGTCGTATCGCGCTCCGTCACGCAGCAGTTGCGCGACGCCGAATTCATCGCCGCGGCCAAGGCCGTGGGCGCATCCACGTTCTACATCCTGTTGCGCGAACTGCTGCCGAACATCATGAGCGCGCTGATCGTCGTGGCGACGCTCGAAATGGCGCACGCGATCCTGCTCGAAGCCACGCTGTCGTTTCTCGGTCTCGGCGTGCCGCCGCCGATGCCGTCATGGGGGCTGATGATTTCCGAAGGCAAGGCGTACATGTTCTTCCAGCCGTGGGTGATCCTGATTCCGGGCAGCGCGCTCGCGGTGCTGGTCCTCGCCATCAATCTGGTGGGCGACGGCATGCGCGATCTGACGACCCCCGACGGCCGCTAACGAGGAGACAGACGATGGACGTATTGCTCGATGTCAACAACCTGCAAGTCGATCTGCCCACGCCAAACGGCATGCTGCACGCGGTGCGCGGCATCGACTTCCAGATCGAGCGCGGCGAGATGCTGTGTCTCGTCGGCGAATCCGGCTGCGGCAAATCGATGACCTCGCTCGCGCTGATGGGCTTGCTGCCGCGTCGCGCGACGCGGCGCGCGAACCGGCTCGCGTTCGACGGCATCGACTTGCAGACGCTCGACAACCGCGCGATGAGCAAGCTGCGCGGCAACCGCATCGCGATGATCTTCCAGGAGCCGATGACGTCGCTGAATCCGTCGTACACGCTCGGCAACCAGCTTTGCGAAGGACTGCGGCAACACCGCAACGTATCGAGCCGCGAGGCGCGCGACCGCGCTGTCTATCTGCTCGAACGCACGGGCATCGCCAACGCCGCCGAGCGGCTCGGCCAGTATCCGCATCAGCTCTCGGGCGGCCTGCGCCAACGGGTCATGATCGCGATGGCGCTCATGTGCGAACCCGATCTGATCGTCGCCGACGAGCCGACCACCGCGCTCGACGTGACCATCCAGGCGCAAATCCTGCGCATGCTGCGCGATTTGCAGCGTGAATTCGGCACCGCCGTGCTGTTCATCACACACGACCTGGGCGTGGTCGCGCGAATCGCCGATCGCGTCGCCGTGATGTACGCGGGACAGGTGGTGGAAACCGCGCCCGTCGCGCAACTTTTCGCGCGGCCGGACCATCCGTACACGCGCGGCCTGCTCAACAGCATTCCCGTGCGCGGCAAGACGGCGCCGGGGAGTCATCTCGATGCGATTCCCGGCGTCGTGCCCTCGCTCGTCGGCGAGATCGACGGCTGCGCGTTTCGCAACCGCTGTTCGCTCGCTCGCGAGGCTTGCGTGCAAACGCAGCCGTTCGTCGAAACAGAGGCCGGTCATCACGCCCGCTGCATGTTGGCCGAAGCGTGCGCCGAGGAGGTGTTGCGATGAATGCCGTCATGCCCTCTCCCGCTGCATCAGCGGGAAACGCTGCGCGAAACGACATCGCGCTCGACTTGTGCGCGCTCGGCCGCACCTTTGAACTGGGCCGCGGACTGTTTCGCGCGCCGCGCCTGTTCAAGGCCGTGGACGATGTGTCGCTGCGGCTCTATCGCGGCGAGACGCTCGGTCTGGTCGGCGAATCGGGATGCGGCAAGAGCACGCTCGCGAAGATGCTGCTCGGCCTGCTCGCGCCCACCACCGGCAGCGTGCTGATCGACGGCCAGCAGATCGACCCGCGCGCGTCGCTGCAAATGGCGCAAAAGATCCAGCCGATCTTTCAGGACCCGTATTCGTCGCTCAATCCGCGCAAGACCGTCGCGCAGATCGTCGGCCTGCCCTTGCTGCTGCACCGTCGCGGCACACGCGCGAGCCAGGCCGCCGAAGTAAAACGGATGCTCGACCTGGTGGGCATGCCGGAACGCACGCACCGGCAGTATCCGAATCAATTGTCCGGCGGACAGCGGCAGCGCGTCGCCATTGCCCGCGCGTTGATTTTGCGGCCCGGCATTCTGATTTGCGACGAACCGACTTCCGCGCTCGACGTCTCCGTGCAGGCGCAAATTCTCAACCTGCTGCTCGACCTGAAGGCCGAGTTCGGCTTGAGCTATTTGTTCATCAGCCACGACCTGGGCGTGGTCGAACATCTCGCGGACCGCGTCGCCGTGATGTATCGCGGCAGCATCGTGGAACAGGCGAGCCGCGAAGAAATTTTCGCCAATCCACGCAATCCGTACACGCGGACCCTGCTGTCCTCCGTGCTGACGCCGGAGCCGGGCCTCGGCCTGCCCGAACTGAACCGCGACGCGGCCTGAACACCTAATTTTTCCTGGAGATCGACACGATGAACCGCAGCCACGCCATCGACATGGCTACCTCCTATTTCGACGACGGCCGCTTCATGCACGTACTGGCCGAACGCGTCGCGCTGCATACGGAAAGCCAACTGGCGTCGAGCCGGCCTGCACTCTACGCGTACCTGCATGAGCAGATGGTCCCGGAACTCGAGGCGCTCGGTTTCACCTGGCAGATCGTCGACAACCCGATTCCCGACAAGAGCCCGTTTCTGATCGCCGAAAGAATCGAGGACCCGTCGGCGCTGACCGTGCTGACTTATGGACACGGCGACGTGGTCCCCGGTTACGACGCGCAGTGGCGCGCGGGGCTCGACCCGTGGCGTATCGTCGTGGACGGCGACCGCTGGTATGGACGCGGCACGGCCGACAACAAGGGGCAGCACACGATCAACCTCGCCGCGCTCGCGCAGGTGATCGACGCGCGCGGCGGCCGGCTCGGCTACAACGTCAAGGCGATCATCGAAATGGGCGAGGAAACCGGCTCGCCCGGCCTCGCGAGTGTGTGCGCCGACCATCGCGAGGCGCTCGCGGCGGACCTGTTCATCGCGTCGGATGGTCCGCGCGTGGCGGCGTCGCGGCCGACGATCTTTCTCGGCTCGCGCGGCAATTTCAACTTCACGATGCGGCTGGAATTGCGCGAGGGCGCGCATCATTCGGGCAATTGGGGCGGCCTCCTGCGCAGCCCCGGCATCCGCCTCGCCAACGCGCTCGCCACGATGGTCGACGCGCACGGGCGGATTCTCGTCAAGACGCTGCTGCCGGAATCGCTGCCGCAAAGCGTGCGTGACGCGCTGCGCTCGATCGAGGTCGGCGGCGGTCCAAACGATCCCGAGATCGATCCGAACTGGGGCGAGCCGGGACTCTCGCCCGTCGAGCGGCTGATCGGTTGGAACGCGCTCGAAGTGCTGGCGTTCAAGACCGGCAATCCCGAGTCGCCGGTCAATGCGATTCCGGGCTATGCGTTCGCGCACTGTCAATTGCGCTACGTGGTCGGCAGCGATAGCGAGAACCTGCTGCGGCACATTCGCGAGCACCTGGACATGCACGGCTTCACCGATATCGAGGTCACGACGAGCGGCACGCCGATGCAGGCGACGCGGCTCGATCCCGACGATCCGTGGGTGCGCTGGGGACTCGCTTCGATTCAGGCGACCACAGGGGAGGAGCCGGCGCTTTTGCCTAACCTGGGCGGGTCGCTGCCGAACGACGTGTTCGCGGAGATTCTCGGTTTGCCGACGCTGTGGGTGCCGCATTCGTATGCCGCGTGCTCGCAGCATGCGCCGAATGAGCATTTGCTGGGTAGCGTTGCGCGGCAGGCGTTGCAGATCATGGCGGGGTTGTTTTGGGATCTGGGGGAACAGGGGGCGGGGGTTCGCGAGGGAGTGCGGGTGGCGGGGGCGGCGGTGGGTTAGGCGGGGAAGCGGCTGCGATTCATCCAGGGAGTAAGGGATGGGCAGGACGGAGAACCCTGGCGCAGACGACGCCGCCAGGGCGCAGGAGATTGGGCAGATCCCATTCCCTTCATCATGCTCCCGGCTGGTCGCGTAGCACCCCGTTTTGCCAGGAGCGTGTCCTCGTATGGATTCGGATTTACATCCCTGTTTTGAACGACGCAGAACAATTCAATTAATGAATGCCATTGCTCTGGTATAGACCCAATCCTGACCAAAGATTCGGTTGAAGTTCGGCGGTCCCCTACGTCTGAATTTTGTGTTGCGTTATGTTGAATTGCATTAAGCGCAACTGATTCTCTTCGCGCTTATAAATGCCCTGCTGGTTGTTCCGGTCGGAACGACTTCGAGGTTATTTGTCGTATCGGTAAGCAGGACATCGGTGTAGCTTACGCACGCCAGCACCAACTCTGTCCGGATGGGCAAGAAAAGCTTCCCGGCCCCGGCGGCTCTACTGTGATGCTGGGGTATTCGCGTCGAGCCCGAGATGCACCTTGCGCCCCGTGCGGCGCTTCGAGTAACCGTGCTGGCGCACCTTCCATTCGCCTTCGCCCGATTTATGCGACAACGCCATCCTGTCGTGTAATCGCATGTAATTGATTCAGCGATGTGACGGACGTAATGTTTATTCCAGGCAGAAGCCCATCCTCAAACCTTGCCAATAAAGCGACGACGATTTTTCGTCGATTATATGCAGATACATCGAGGATCTTGTGGCAAGGATGATTTCCGTGTGAGGCTCCTGTCGGGAAAGAAGCATTCATTTATCGACTCATCCAATTACCCCTCAGAGGAAAAAATGGCAAAACTTTATTACACGGCCGATACCAACTGGCTCATCGGCGTCACCGATCGCGTCAAAGGCAACAGGGTGGTGCTCGTTCCCGCCAGTACGGAGCACCTGTATACCGAGTGGGACTTCCAATCGGATGGCGGAATCACGCTGCACAGCGACCCCACGCTCGCCATCGACTGCGGAACGGTATCCGACGAGCAATACCTTGCCCTGAACACCTACGTGAAAAACCACGCGTCGGCCTCTCAGCAATGGCAATTCGACCCGCAAGCGGACGACACGCAATCGGGCTACATCGAAAACGTGACCAATTCGCAACTTGTCTTCGACCTCAAATGGAGAACGGTCGCGAAGGGCACGCCCATCTGGACATTCGCGGCAAACGCATCGGATGCGGAGATCTGGAGCCCGGTTCCGGTCCCCCAGGATTCTTTCAAGAAGTGACCTGACCCATGCTTCGATGGTGCGCCGATTTACTTATTCGGCGCACCATCGTAACTGCCTGTGGGCACGACGCACCGAATCGCAGGCAGCCGAGGTTGCCGTCCGCGTGAGCGTGCTGAACCGCATGGCGGACCTCGCACGTCCGCAATCCGTTCGCATTGCCTGAAATCATGACCATAGGCCCTTACCTCGTCACTACGCCCGATTAATGCAACAACGCCGCGCTCCGTTGCAACCGACACTCGCGTCCGCACTGAAGAAAAACGCTCGATCGAGTACTTTGCTGGGACTACTCCGGGCACAAGAACATTACAGTGCCGCGCTCGCAGGTTGGCATGGCGTGCGCGCTTTACGTGCGTGACGCTACCGATTGCTTTTCGGACCCATTCGCCGTTTCATTCTCTTCTGACGATCCTTGGGAGAAGCGCATGGAACATCCACTTCCCGACGCGCCACAGCGCTTTGTTATCAGCCATGACGCCGAGGCCGACTTCAAGACCGGCGGCCTGCGCGACTATTCCGCTTATCGAGACCTCGGCGTCGCGGCGGCAACGAATGGGCTCGTCAAAGCGCATGTGATCCGCATGATCGCTCCGTTCCGTCCGGAACTCAGCGTGCGGCATCATCACAACGTGCAATTCCAGTGGGTCTACTGTCTGAAGGGTTGGTTTGAAACCGACTTCGAAGGCATTGGGCCGCAACGGCTCGTGGCCGGATCATGCTGGGTTCAGCCACCGGGCATCCGCCATACCGTTGTCGGCTGGTCAGATGATTGCGAATTGCTCGAGATTTTGATGCCGGCGGAGCACGAAACGATCAACGATCGCTGAGCGGCAGGCCGCGTCGTTCGAGATCGACGCTGGACATTCAGGGCGAGCCGATGCGCAATCCGCGATGGCGGGAATGGCCGTTGTACGTTGGTTGTCTTCTATCCCTTCAGCACGAGCGACGCTTCCGGGAATTGATCGCACATGAACTCGACAAAAGCGCGAACCTTCGGCGACGAAAGACGCCGCGAAGTGTGCAAGACCCATAACGCGGCTTCCACCCCCGAGACCGTGCCCCACTGGATCAACTCCCCCCGACTAAGCTGGCTCCATGCAATCGACTGTGGCAGCAGGGCAGCGCCTCCGCCCGCGACAGCCGCGTCGCGGATCATGAGGAACGAGGAAAGTCTGAGCCTTGGGACGGGTTGCAAAACCAGGCACCCGTCGTCGAGGATCCAGTTGGTGGGTTCGAAGTTCGAAAACACGATGCCGGGAACCGCGCTGACCGCGCCCGGGTCGGGCATGGGTACCGAGGGCGCGGCCACCACGACGAGCCGGTCCTTGGCGAAGCACCGGCCCACCAGACTGCTATCCGGGCTCGGATTGATCCGGATAGCGACATCGAACTGCTCCTCGACGAGGTCGACGACGCGATCCTCAGCCACCAGTTCGATCGTGATCTCCGGGTAGGCCGCACAGAACCCGGCGCAAATCCGCCCCATCGCGAGCTGCGAGAACAGCATCGGCGCTGCGACACGCAAGCGTCCGCGCGGCGTCGACAGTCCCTCCCTGGCCGCGGTCATGGCTTCGGCCACCTCGTACATCGGCCCTTCGGTTCGAGCCATCAGCATCTCGCCGGCTTCCGTGAGTTTCAGCCCGCGGACGCCGCGCTCGATGAGCCGCACGCCGAGTTGCTCTTCCAGGTCGGCAATCCGCCGGGACAGCGTCGCCTTCGACTTGCCACTTGCACGGCTTGCCTTTCCGAGTCCTCCATGTATTGCGACAAGCGCGAAGTCGGCCAGAGCGTTCAGATCCATGGTGTTTCACTTTTGAAACAAGGTGTCTACATTTTCACGTCTTCGTTTTAAGAGTGCAACAGCTTATCTTCTCGTTACCGCAACTCGATGGACATCGCAAACGACTCCCGCAGCGGCGAGGTCGTGGCGGACTTCTCGCGCTAAGCCATCCTTTCTGGAGATTCACATGAGCATTCTGGTTACCGGTGCGAATGGCACCATTGGTTCTCTCATCGTTCAACGCCTGGCCGACGCTGGCGCCGAGGTTAAGGCGCTCGTTCGCCAGCAGGGCAAGCGGAGCTTCCCCGCGGGCGTCACCGAAGTGGCCGGCGACCTGACGGACGTACCATCGATGCGCGCAGCGCTGTCGTCGGTGCGAACGCTATTCCTGCTGAACGCCGTCACGCCCGACGAATTGACACAAGGCCTTATAGCGCTGAACCTGGCTCGCGAGGCCGGCATCGAGCGCATCGTGTACCTGTCGGTGATCCATGCGGACAAGTACACGAACGTGCCGCACTTCACGAGCAAGCACACGGTCGAGCGCATGATCGAGAGCCTCGATATTCCGGCGACCATCCTGCGTCCGGCCTATTTCATGCAGAACGAGCAGATGGTCCAGCAGGTGATCCAAAACCATGGCGTCTATCCGATGCCGATCGGCTCGGCCGGCGTCGCGATGGTCGATACGCGAGACATCGCGGACGTCGCCGTCGCGGAACTCCTGCGCCGTGACCGGGCTTCGGCTCCGCTTGCGCGAACCACGTTGGAACTGGTCGGCCCGGATGCATTGACGGGCGCGTCAGCGGCGCGGATCTGGAGTTCCGCGCTGGGACGCGAGGTGACTTATGGGGGCGATGACGTGGCGGCGTTCGAGGCGCAGATGGCCTCGTGGGGTCCCGCCTGGCTGGCGTACGACATGCGCCTGATGATGGGCGGCATCCAGAAGTTCGGGATGCATGGCGCGCAGGACGCGGTGGATCGCCTGCAGGCGATTCTGGGGCGGCCCTTGCGCACGTACGCCGAGTTTGTGGCGGAGGCCACTAGCGCGGCGTGAGATGCATCCGCCGGCGTGTCCTGCGCGTTCCTGCACTAGAATGGATAACTCCTGGCTGCGGGCCGCGCCGGCAATACCTGGCCGGCACGACGCGCGGGATTCTCGTTGGAGGAATGCCATGCCGACTTACCAGTACAGGTGCGAGAAGTGCGGTGAAATGTTCGAACATGCCGAGCATCTTGCTGAACATGAAACCGCTCATCCGGCTTGCCCGAAGTGCGGCAGCCAGCAGGTTCAGCACACACCCACGCCATTTGTCGCGAAGACATCCAGAAAGAGCTGAAATCCGGCTGGCCGGCCAGAACCGGCCGTTCGAGATCATTGCCTGGATCGTTATCAATTAGCTAATCCGTTAACGCACGGGGGCTTGCGATGGGCGAACCCAATCTTTCGGAAGTCTATCGGGGCTATATTGCCTGCGTTAACGCGCAGGACTGGTCGAAGCTGGGACGCTTTGTTGGCGACAACGTGAAATACAACGGCCAACGGATCGGCTTATCAGGCTATCGCGAGATGCTTGAAAGAGATTTCCGCGAAATTCCGGATTTACGCTTCGAGATTCAGCTCCTCGTTTGCGAGCCGCCGCACATTGCAAGCCGATTGCATTTTGACTGTACGCCGGTCGGTACGTTTCTCGGGCTTCCCGTGCAAGGGAAACGGGTGGCGTTCGCAGAAAACGTCTTCTATCAGTTTCGCGGAGACAAAATTCAGGAAGTCTGGTCGGTTATCGATAAGGCTGCGATTGAGAGGCAGTTGTAGCGGCGCATGGGCGTCGGCGCCGGGTTGGCTGACTTCGGTCAGGCGAGATTCTCGTGCAACCATACGATCCACCAACGCCACATCGGTACCTGATGATAAAGCTGAGTGGTTGTAATAGACATACAGGTCGTGATCTCAGCGTATTTTCCAGCCACCATTCCGAACCGCGAGTCTGGAACTTCGTCCTCTGACCATTGACACCACCAGTTCTTCGTATCGCCAACAAGACAGTATGGGAAGCGCTGGGGTCGGCTCATATCATTCATCCTCCGAGCCGACACGAAATTCTGATCAATCAGAACCTTGTAAGTCATCGGGATGTCGGTCTTTTCGTTGCCGCGGCAAATGCCGTTTACCTGTTCTCCATCACAAGACAACATGTAAACAGTAACTTCATTTTCGAAGGGCATCCAGGTGGCTATCTGGTCGGGTAAAAACCAGAAGCTTGCGGCGACTACGAGATGACCAATAAGTCGATTCATTCTGCAGACACCTCCGTCAGGTGGCCACGACAGCAGCGAAAAGGGCGACCCAGGTCTCGCGGCCCTTGTTGAGGGGCAACCCTGTCATGAGCGAGAACAGCAAAATCGCATGGATTGACCACACGTTCGACCCGTGGGAGGGTTGTCAGGAGGTCGGCCCCGGCTGCGACCACCGCTACGCTCAAACGCACAACGCGCGCTTCTCTGACGGCACGGCCGCGGGCGTACTTGCGGCGCCGCACGTCGGCAGCGAACCGGCGCAAACCGCTGCAGTGGTCCAGACTGGCTTCTGCTCACGAAGCGGATCGGAAATGCAGCGGCAATGATCGAGAAGAGCCTTCGCCTCGTCGGGCGGGACGTCAACGCACCGTGGCCATTGTCGAACGTCTGGCTCCGCGCGACAGTGGTAAACCAAACAGAAGCGGATCTGTGACATCCCCAGTCACTCGCGATGCCGGCGAGCGCGATCCTTTGCGCGGAACTACTGGTCGGTCCGGTCGATGTCGAACGGCCAATGCCCGGGCCGGACCTCGATCGGTGCGGCCGATTGCTTTCCCAGATGCGAGAAAATCAGACGAGGTAGCCGGCAGGCGATATCGGTGAGCATTGCGTGGCAACGCTGACGTACGTCTCGACGGCATGTCGCCAGGATATTGATCTCGCGGAATCGTCCCATCAACAAATGTGATGTACCCCATACGCGCCTTATACGCTGGGTGCCATAATCGCGCACCATGACGACAGCGTCGCCCCAACCGGCCAGACCCATGCTCGCGCGTTTCCACCTGAAGATTGGCAGCCTTCTGGGATTGCTGGCGATCCTGATGGCGACATTCGCGCCGACCGTGTCCCAGACGCTCGCCGCGAGCCGCGATGGGACGGCTCTTTTTTCCGCCACGCTTTGCTCCGCGCAATCGTCGCCAGACGACGCGCCGGATAGCCATGGTGCTTCCCACTCGCTGGCGTCCCACTTGCAGGCCTGCGGATACTGCAACCTGCTTGCGCACATGCCAGCGTTGCCAGGCGTTCAAGTCGCGTTTGCCGTTGTGGTCTGGGCAATCCAGCATCGCATTGCAACCCGGTTCGATAGCATCCGGCGCGTCCTGCCATTCGTCGCTGCCCAGCCCCGCGCCCCGCCAGCGTCATTCTGAATCAAGTCTTAGCGACGCGATGCATTAGCCGCATCGCAGTGTGTCGCGCGCCTGTCACCAGACAGGCGGCGGCCTGACGACGACTTCAAACAGGAATGAATCATGCACACCATTTCAAGGCGCGGCGGTAAACCGCTGTTCGCGGCAGCCATCCTTTCGGCTGCCATCAGTTCACTTCTGCTATTCCCCTCGCTCGCATCTGCTCATGCGATTGCGGGCGACCGCGTCTTTCCGGCCACCATGGCCGTGGATGATCCCGGCGTAGGCGACGAAGCCAACCTTGTATACGGCCACCAGCGCGTGCCCGGTGACGATGGCGATCAGAGTATCAATACCTTTGATTTCGAGTACGACAAGCTGATCACACCAAGGCTGGCCCTCTCGGTCACCGGCTCCTATGAGATGCAAAACAACCCGACCGCCCGTGGTTTCAACAACTTCGGTCTCGGCCTGAAGTACCTGTTGTACGTCAACGAGGCGCACGAGTTCATGACGTCTGTCGGCGTCAATGCCGAATTTGGCGGCACGGGAAGCCGCGCGATTGCCGACAACTTCTCGACCATTTCGCCGACCGTTTATGTCGGCAAGGGCATGGGAGACCTGCCTGATTCGCTGGCCTACCTGCGTCCTATCGCGCTTACCGCCGAAGCCGCACCCGCCCTCACCACGGGCGCGGGACAGCCTAACGCCTTCAACTACGGCTTCACGTTCCAGTACAGCCTGCCGTACCTGCAGCAGCATGTACGTGACCTGGGTTTGCCGCAACCGCTTGCGAATATCATTCCGATAGTCGAGGTTCCGTTGTCGAGAAGCCAGGGGCAGACAACTGGCACGGTCAACCCTGGTTTCATCTGGGTCAACCGCTACGGTCAATTCGGCGTCGAAGCGCAGATCCCAGTGAACCGCGCGAGCGGCTCGCACGTGGGCATTCTCGTACAGGCCCACATCTTCCTCGATGATGTCGCGCCGAGAACACTCGGCAAACCGCTGTTCCAGTGATGAAGGAGTCCACGATGAACCGGAATCGAAGCACCCGGAGACAGGCCATCGTGGGCATGGCCGGCTTCTTCGCCGGCCTTGTTTTCGCCGACACCGCGTTTGCACACGTATTTCCGCAGAAACAGGAACCGGGAGCCGGCGCGAGCGTTGCTGCACCGTCGGGGGTGAAAATCATCTTCGACGGGCCGCTGGAGCCGGCATTTTCATCGCTCACGATCACCAATGCCGCAGGAAAGCAGGTCAACGCCGATAAGTCCCTGGTCGACCCGCATCAGCCAGAAGCGATCACCGTTGCACTGCCTCCTCTGCAGACCGGGCGCTATATCGTGCACTGGGTGGCAGTCGCTTCGGACGGGCATCGCAGCCACGGCGATTACACGTTCGAAGTCAAGTAGGCGTCGGCGGCATCGCAGCATGTCGAATTCTTTCTCGTACAGTTTGCGGTGCCGTCCGGCCTTTAAGGCGTTGAAGACGTGTTCGACTATCGTCTCGTCGAATTTCGTATCGGGGTCGAGGGTCTGCAAAGATCGCGACTTGCGGTTTGTGTGTGACCGTGAGAATTGAGCAGGACATTACTTTATCGCTGACCGATTCATTCGAGCCGGCAAGCGGACGCCCGCCACTTTTAATTGAGAGGCAGCAACGGGTCGGTCGCGTGCCGCGAATCGGCGACAGAGCGGTGACCGCCCAATCTCACCGATTCCACACGCCTGCGCGGATCGCTGACAACCAAAGTCGCTCCATCGCTGTTTGCGTGTTTACGCTGGTCGTCGGCGAAACCGACCTTTCATTCGCAGACCATCGCGCATGTTCAAGCCGAGCAATGCGATATTTGCAGCTCCCGCAAAAAGCTCGAGAGCCTGAACGCTATAGAAGACAGCATCGAACTCGCCCCCCTTCGCCTTGGCCGCGAGGAAAAAGGCCGCGGGCATGAGCACCAGAATGCCGTTGGCGGCGATCAGCTGTGTGCGCCTGATCTTCGCGTCGACCAGCATCGGTCGCCGTCCCCTGGCGGAAGCGAACCCTGAGCCTCCCGTTGCTGCGAGCGCCGGAACAAGTAGCGTGAAGCCCCAGCATATGGCCGCCTTGACTACAGCAACGGTCGCGTGAAACGCGAACAGTTCCGCAAGAACCGTTGACATCCAGAACGCCGCAATCGTGAGAATCGCGAGCATGCCGGCAACTGGATGAATCATTTTGAGCATGGTGTCCTTCCTTTTCCGCAAACCTGTTTTCGCTATGCGACGCAGATGCCCGACACTGCAACTTTCTGGAACAGATGCGGACTGGCAACGGTCGAGGACGGATACGTCGAGAGCTTTGCCCGAAACTCCGGATGTGTAAACGCTGCCCGGAAATGGGAGGTCGTCTCCCAGACGGCATAGTTGAGATAGGCCGGGCTATCGCCGATCGCCCGGTGAAGCTGGGTCGAAATGAAACCCGGTTGCTGCTTCATGAACCCCGCGTCGTCTCGCCAAGCCTGGAGGAATACCTGCTCGTCGCTTCTGTCCAACGTGAACACATTCACCAGGATGACGGGGGAGACGTCGAGGGCGATCTGACGCTCAAGCGGAAAGGCAGCATCCAGAGGGCGGATGGATGGCATGATTGGACTCCGGAAGATGAGTGGATAACGATACGAAGCTTCCTATGTTGACACCATGTTGTCAATTGGTAAACTTTGATTCATATTGGATTTCTGGTAACCAAATGAAAAAAACCAAGCGAACCCGGGCGGGAACGGCTCTGACTGACCTCATCCTCGGCATGTTTCGGGCCAATAATCTTACATTGGCGTGGGGCGACCGCCTTGTCGCTCCTCTTGGACTAACAAGCGCCCGCTGGCAGATTCTCGGCGCCATTGTGGCGGCGGATCGCCCCCAGCCGGTGGCTTGGCTCGCACGCGATCTCGGCGCCAATCGCCAGAACGTGCAGCGCATCGTCAACGATCTGGGTAAGGAAGGGCTTATCAGCTTCGAGCCCAATCCGCATCACCGCCGCGCGCAACTCGTCGTGCTAACCGACAAGGGACAGCGGACATACGACGCCGCCATCAGCCTGTACGACCCTCAGGTGAACGCACTCGCGGACGAATTCACCTTCGAAGACATCGAAATCGCCGGCCGTGTCATGACGGCCTTGCGGAAGAGACTCGAAGGAGATGAAGGTGCGGGAGGAGAAAGCTGAGCCCAGCGGCGCGTACGGCCGCGAAGCGGATGTAGGCAGGCGCTAGACCGGCGCGACTGGCCAGTTCGCTGCCTTGACGACAACGCTGGCGCGCGCGGTGGTGACCGCCATCGCGTCCCGAAGAATCGGGCGCGGTTGGCGGTTTCAGGCACGCAGTACGAGCCGGTAATCGTCCGCGCCGTCTTCCCACGCTTCAGCGACAGCCGAAAGCGGCAACGTTCTAACCGGCGTGTCAAAACCAGCCTCCGGTATCGCGGCAAGCAACTCGCCAGCGCCTGCAACCAGCTCGTTCATCGAGAGGCTTCCGATGCCACATCCGAGAATCTCCAGTCCTGAACTACGCAGGCTGTGAGCGCTGATCGCAATCGACTCTCCCGCGATCGAACCAATCTGGACGTAGCGAAGCCGTGGCTCTCCGGCACTTGAGCCGCGATTGGCCGTCGCAGCAGCGATTATGCGAGTGGCCGGTTCACCCCAAAGGTAGTCCAGCACCACATCGACCCCCTCCAAAAAGGCGCGACGCAGCGCCTCATCCGCATTCTGGTCCAGAGGGATCTTATCGACTGCCTCGGGCAGTGAGGCCAGCTTGGTCTCGTTGCGACCAGTGGCAATAATCCGGCTCGCCCCGAGATTTGTCGCGATCTGGACGGCGAGTGCGCCGGCGGAACCCGTTGCCCCATTGATCAGCACAGTTTCGCCTGCTTGAAATTCGGCGCGGCTTCTGAGCGCAACCCAGGAGGAGAGCCCTGCGGTCACGACGGCCGCCGCGCGCTCGTCGGCGACGCCCTCTGGCACGGGAACGACGGAACTCGTCGCAACGAGCGTTTTCTCCGCCATGGATCCGAACGGCGGCTTTGGAAACAGGAAGTACACCCGCCGACCGGCAGCGTCGGTCCCGACGCCATCGATCCCCGGCACAAAACCGGCCGCGGCACCACTGGCGTAGTGCTTGCCGGCGGCGAGACTTTTCACGATCGGGCTAAGCGGTGCGACACTCACATTGACGACCGTCTCACCCTCACCCGCCTCTGGTTCGTCGTAATGGCCGAAGACGGGTGGCGATCCAAATGCATGAACGACTGCAGCCCGCATTTGCCTATCCTTTTACGAAAAGCATCTCAATTTCATAAAAACCGCCTTCAGCCTTTCAGGGCTTGAGCTACGGCATCGTATAGCGATGTGGTGGAGCGGCCGATCAGACGGCTCAAGCTGTGGCTGTCATCATGCAGGGCGCCTTTTGAGGCGGCGACATCGTATTCCACGAGCTTATTGGCTACCGGTTCGGCCAGACCGGCCCTGATCAGGGCCGTGCGAAACTCCCCTTCGGGCAAATTCGTATAGCCGATGGATCCGCCGGTCTGGCGCGCCACTTCGGCAGCAAGCTCAGCTAGCGTGTAGGGCTCGTCCCCCGCCAGTTCGTAGACCTTTCCAGCCTGTCCCGCCGATGTGAGAACCGCGGCCGCGGCCTCGGCATAATCGCGACGGGTCGCCGAGGCGATCCGGCCGTTGCCGGCGCAGCCGATGAAGGCATTGCGCTGAAGGGCCGACGAGAGCGACGCCAGGTAGTTTTCCGTGTACCAGCCGTTGCGGAGCAGCACATATGGCAAACCGCTTGCCTTGAGCATCGCCTCTGTTTCCCTGTGCGCAGCGGCAAGGCCGAGCGGCGAACTGTCGGCATGCAGCAAGCTTGTATAGGCGATCAGGCCGACCTTGTCCTTATTTGTGGCATCAATCACGTTGCGGTGCTGATGCACACGCTCGCCGGTGTCGGCGGATGAGATCAGAAGCAGCTTGTCCACGCCGGCAAAGGCCCGCTCGAGGCACTGCGCGTTGTCATAGTCTCCCTGACGGACCGTTACACCGTTGGCTTTCAAGACATCGGCCCTGGCGGGACTGCGAACGACGGCAACGATTTCCGCTGCGGGAACGGTCTTCAGAAGAGCGTCGATAACGAGTTTGCCCAGTTGGCCAGTAGCGCCGGTAACTGCGATCAAAGGGCCTCCGAGGTAAATGCCATTCTGAGCAATGTACCCTTGTTGACATCATGATGTCAACAAGGGTACATTGTATCAAATAAGAAAATACCGCACATTCGGGCTGCTATCGCTGATACCGACACGCCAAGGATGGAAGAAGCCTCATATCGCGATTGAGACATTGTTGGTGAAGAGGGGAACGTCCGCTTCCCTCTGCCTCGACCGTTCCTTGTGGATCGTTTCCCCCAACCGCCCTATTCGCCACGATCAACAGACAATCGGACTCGCTTCAGCCCTGGTCCGGCCAACCCCGATCGTTCGCCCACCGTCTTTAGATGCTTGCCCCGCGAGCCCCACATTCCTGAGCGCGAGCCGCCGCCGCGCCCTACGAAACTCGCCCGCTAACCCCCCCTCGCCGGCACCACATCAAACCCACACATCATTCATCACCGTCCGATCGCTCGCCGTATCCCCAGTATTGACAACACCCCGCGGCTCGATAAGCAAAAGCTTGACCTCCGACTCCGCATACGGCTTATGTTCGACGCCCTTCGGCACCACCGCCAGTTCGCCCGCGCGCAGCAGGATGGAACCGTCGCGAAAGTCGATCCGCAATTCGCCCGCGAGCACGATAAAAGTTTCATCGGTTTCAGCGTGCCGATGCCAGAGGAAATCGCCTTCGATCTTCACCACCTTGAACTGATAGTCGTTCATTTCGGCAACCACGCGTGGCTGCCAATGACCGTCGATCAGGCCGATCTTCCCGATCAGATTGATTGCCTCGCCCTGACCACGCGACGCGGGCGCGGGTCCGATTATCTGCGTCATGATCTGCTCCGTCTGCTGTTGAACATGAAGCAGAGAATACGACTCGCAGCGAACCCCGTCTTGAACGATCGTGCGTACCGGCTCGGCGCTAACGCACGCCTTTCGCGATTTGCAGCCAGCGAGCCGGAGGCATGCCGTATGTCTTCGTGAAGTGCCGCGTCATGTGGCTCTGGTCGGCGAAGCCGACGGCTGCGGCCACGTCGGTTAGCGTGACGCCACGCAGCATCATCGCTCGCGCGGCATCGAGCCGGCGCATGGTCAGGTAGCGGTAAGGGCTCGTGCCATAGAACGTCCGAAAATCGCGCGACAGGCTCCAGCGGTCCCGTCCGGTTGCTGTTTCGATTTCCTCCAGCGTGACGACCCGTTGCGAGTGCGCATGCAGATAGTCGCGCGCGAGTCGGGCGCTGGCGAAATCTCCGCCGGCGCGCGGCGACGGCGCGCGGGACACCGCCGCGAGCGCAAGCGCCAGTTCAGCGAGCGCGTCGTGTCGTTCGAGCGGCTCGATGCGATGGGACGGTTGCTGCAGCAGGGTCTCGGTCGCCATCGACAAACGGACGTCCGTCGTCACGCCGCCCTCGATGAACGGCAGCGCCCGGCCGCCGAGGACGTCCTGAAACAGCGCCGGCTCGATATAAACCATCCGGTAATGAAAGCCTTCACCCGTGCCGGCCTGACCGTCGTGCGGTTCGTCGGGATGAAGCACCATCGTATGGCCGGGCAAGCTGTGGCGCATGCCGCGCCGGTAGTTGAACGTTTGCACGCCGGCCAGCGTGCGGCCGATCGCGTAGGTATCGTGCCGATGCAGCGCATAAGCCTTGCCTTCGAAGAAGGCTTCGATGCGTTCGATCCCTTCCATCGGTTCAGCCCGATGCACCCAATCAGCGCGTTTCAGAACATTGTCTCGTTGCTTCATCGCGGTTATCGCACGCCGGCGATCGAAAGTTGAGCCTGTCTCCTAAGGCATTCGATAATAACGCAGCCGCGATTTGCCGCTCTACGCAGCGGCATCGTCCCTGATCGGTTGCCGAGCCATAAACCAGTAGAACAGCGCCGCACACCCCGCGATAGCGCCGCCTGAAATAAACGCGAGCGCATACGATCCCGTCCGGTCGACAATAAAACCCGCGACAACAGGCGAGAAGGCCCCGCCGAAATAACCGCCGAAGTTCTGAATCGCGCTCACCGACGCAATCATCGACGAAGGCGCAATATCCGCCGCGAGCGCCCAGGCCGAACCAATCACCGCGGCAATGAAAGCAAGGCCGATGGTAAACAACACGAGCGTCACACTCAGCGCATGCGTAAACGGTATGGCAATCGCGCAAACGGCGGCGCCCGCCGCGCAGCACGCGATCAACAGCCGCTTCGCGCCGATGGGCGACGCGAGTTCCCGATCGACGATCTTCTTCGCCAGATAGCCCACCGCGATTTCACCCAACGCGCCGCCGACCCAAGGAATACCCGCATACATGCCGAGTTGCGCGAACGAGATATGAAAGCGGTCGAGCAAATACAACGGTAAAAATACGAGGAAAATATTCCACAGCCAGATCGTGCAGAAGTAGCCGAGAATCATCCCCCACACGCTACGGCGAGTGAACAGCGAGCGCCACTTGAGCGACGACGTCGCGAGCGATCGTTCACGGCCGCCGCCGCCCGCCTCGATATAGTCGAGTTCTTCCTTCGACAAGCGTTGGCTGTCGACCGGGTTGCGATAAAGCAGCAGAAACAGCAGCGCGAAGCCGATGCCAAACGCACCCGTCACATGAAACAGCGAGCGCCAGCCGAACGCGATCATCAATGCGACAAGCATGGCCGGCGCGAGCGCCGGTCCCCATTTCGACGACGAGTCCCACACGCCGGTCGCGAAGCCGCGCTCCTTGGCCGGGAACCATGCAGCGGTGATTTTCGCCGAGGTCGGCCAGCACGGCGCCTCGCCCACCGCGAGCAACGCACGCATCACCACTAACCCCGAGATCGACCCGACCACGCCCGTCAACCAGGTCGCCACGCTCCACCAGATCATGCCGAGCGCGTACGCACGCTTCGCGCCGAAGCGGTCGATCACCCATCCGGCCGGCAACTGCATCACCGCGTAAGTCCATGCGAACACGCTGCCGAGCAAGCCGATCTGCGTGCGCGTGAGCCCGAGTTCCTGAATCATTCCGGGCGCGGCGATCGACAGGCTCGCGCGGTCCAGATAGTTGATGATCCCGCCGAGCAGCAGCCAGATCAGCACATGCCAGCGGTAATTGAGGCGCGCGGGCCGCGTTGCGGCGGCCGATGCGGTGATGATGTCCTTGTCCAAATCGCGTCTCCGTTCAGATGGCCTCGCGCGGCCATTTTTGGTCGTGGGTGACTGAACGGAAAGTGTACGAATGGAAACGCTCCGGCTTCAATGTCGAAACCGGATGGGCCGATAGCGTTTGCGTTATCGAATGGCGGCTTTCATCGAGCATTCACAAGCCGGCTCGCCGCCGCTCAACTCCAGTCATCCATATCGTGTTTGATGCTGTGGCGATTGGCGATCAGCGTCTCGACGCTCGGCTCGTTGTTCATCGCGCGCTGGATCGCGAGCTTCGTCGCCTCGTAGTTGGTGCGGTACATGTCCTTCTTGTCGAGGTTGGGGTCGCTCACGCAACGCGGGTCGATCCATACGAGGCTGATGATGCACAGGTCGTTGGCCTGGTCCTTGGGCAGAATGCCCTCGATCAAACAATCGACCACCGCGTCGGCAGTGGCGGACTGCACGACTCCGCCGAACAGATCGATGGTCGCCATGTCCTTCAGCGTGACCTTCGGGACGATGATGGTCGCGGGCCGCACCATCTGATTGCACGCGCGAATCGCGAACATCGCCGTGTGCCCCTTGCTTTGCGCCATCATGCCGGCGAACGCGTGACCGACCGGGCCGTCGACGCGGCCGATCAGGATCTCCGGCATGGCGTCGGTCGCCTGGCCGTCGGCGGCGAACACGGTAGCTTCGCCCGCGCGGAATGTCAGATCGGTACTCATGGGTAAGCTCCTTGGCTGGTTGCAGGGATAAATCGCTGGTCGAAAAGACGGCTGAACGCAAGGACAATGCCCAGGGCGCGCGATCGAGTGCGCGACCGGCGCACATGCCGCTATATCGGCGCGAAGTCGTAGCGCTACGGCGTTTTTTGTTTCTGACGGCACCGCGCACGGATACGCATGACGGGCGGCCGTGGAAGGTGACAGTGAGCAAAGTGTCAGCCTTTCGTTACAGCAAGCCACGGGAAGTCGCTAGGTTATTCGCGGAAGCCCGCGCTATGATTTCGCCGAGCCTCACTTCTTTATCAACTTACGGTGAAGACCGCAGTGCATCCCATCTCCGGTTCCTTATGGTCGCGGAAATAAACGGCTTGATCCGCGCGCTCATCGCAGCGCTATGCGTCGCGTTGCTGTGCGCCGCAGCAACGCCGTCTGCGGATGCGGCGGCATCCACGGCCAAGGCCGCCTCGCAACCGGCCGTATTGAGCGTCACACAACTGGCGCCGGGACTCTACGCCCACCGCGGCCACGACGATGTTGCGACGCGTCAGAACGGCGGCGACATCGCCAACGTCGGCTTCGTGATCGGCACACGCTGCGTCGCGGTGATCGATACCGGCGGCACCGCCGCCGAGGGCCGCGCGCTGCGCGCCGCGATTCGCGCCGTCACGCCGCTGCCGGTGTGTTATGTGATCAATACCCACATGCATCCCGACCACATTCTCGGCAACGCCGCGTTCGTCGACGATCATCCGCAATTCGTCGGCAGCGACAAACTGGCGGAAGCGGAGATGTCGCACGCGGCAAACTATCTGCGCGTGCTGACGCGCGAACTGGGCGACGTCGCCGCCGGCAGCCGCGTGATTCCGCCCACGCTGCCGGTTCACGACACGCTCGATCTCGACCTCGGCTCGCGCGTCCTGACGTTGCGCACGTGGAAAACTGCCCATACGAACAACGATCTGACCGTCTACGATAAAAGAACAGGCACGCTGTGGCTCGCCGATCTGCTGTTTGCGGGCTGTCTGCCGGTGATCGACGGCAGCGTGCTCGGCTGGCTCGACGACCTCGCGACAATCCGCGCGCTGCCGGGCGTGCGGCGCGTGGTGCCGGGGCACGGTCCCCTGCGCGTTCAATGGCCCCAGGCGCTGGATGCCGAACGCGACTATCTGGCTCGCCTCGCGCGCGACGTGCGCGCGGCAATCCGTGCCGGCCAGACCATGCAGCAGGCGGTCGACACGATCGGCGTCGATCAGCGCGGCCGGTGGCGGCTGGTCGATGTCTATCACCGCCGCAATGTGACGGCGGCGTATGCCGAACTCGAGTGGGAGCAGTAGCAGGACCCATGAGCGCCGCGCGCATGCCGTGCCCGCGCCGCGAATGAAGGAGACGACAGATGCAAGCCATGAAACCTCACGCGGTGACATGGGCCGCAGGATTCGCGCTCGTCAGCGTGCTGACGATGGGCCACGTGACCCAGGCGGCGCAGTCCTCGCCCGACGACGACCCCAACAAGGTGGCCAGTTGGCTGGATTTCCGCGCGGGCACCTTCCAGGACCGGCCGATCGACGCCCACGGCGATGCGGTCATCAAGCTCGACGCGCCGAAGCGCGCCGCCGACGCCGCGATCGTGCCGATCTCGATCACCGCGCAATTCCCGCAAACGCCCACGCGCTACATCCGCAAGATTTATCTGTTCATTGACCAGAACCCGGAACCCTACGCGGGATGGTTCGAGTTCACGCCCGAGTCGGGACGCGCCAGCATCGAAACGCGTGTACGTGTGGAGGATTACACGTTCATGCGCGCCATTGCGGAGACCAACGACGGCCGCCTGTATAGCACGGTGCGTTTCGTCAAGGCGTCGGGCGGCTGTTCGGCGCCGGCCGGCAAGGACGATGAAGCGGCCGCGGCGAATGTCGGCAAGATGCGTCTGCGCACCGAGGGCGCCGCGCCCGCCGGCCAACCGCAACTCGCGCAGCTGATGATCAGCCATCCCAATCGCACCGGCATGGCGATGAACCAGATCACCCGCATGTATGCGTCCGCCTATTACGTTCGCAAGATCGACGTGACCTACGCGGGCAAGCCGGTGATCACCGCGAACGTGAATTTCTCGATCAGCGAGAATCCGAACTTCCGCTTTTATTTCATGCCGCGCGGCAGCGGCGAACTGAAGGCGGCCGTACAGGACACGCAAAAGCACGTATTCGAAAGCGCGATCAGCGTGCCGGCGCAGGGCGTCGCGGCCCAGCCCGCGCCGGCGCACATGTGACGAAGAAGCGGATGAGCGAGGCACGTCACGCGCGCGCCGCTTCGACCCAGCGCATCTCGCGGTGCATGGCGGCAGCGCTCGCCGGTACATGGCTCGCGTTGCTGATGCTCGTCCTGCCGTTGCGCACCGCGCACGCGCAGCCGGCCGAGGCCGACGCAGCGTCCACTCAAGCGTCGCCCGCGATGGCGGCATCGGGTAGCGCTGTCCTGCCCGCGGTCGCGACGGGGCGTGACATTCCGAAGCCGGTCGAACTCGCGCCGGGCGTCTACGCGATGCTCGGCAACGGCGACGCGGTCGCGCCGCGCAATCATGGCATCGTCGCGAATAACGGCTTTCTGGTGGGCCCGAGCGGCGTGGTGGTGATCGACACCGGCTCGTCGTACCGCTATGGCCGCGCGATGATCGAAGCGATTCATCGCGTCACGCCCTTGCCGATCGATCTGGTGATTCTCACCCATCAAGCGCCCGAATTCGTGTTCGG
>Ga0207713_1000764_pt1 | contig 29777 bp, 34 predicted proteins | sample KBSS64metaG_FD_184404 | JGI IMG/M metagenome (GOLD analysis project Ga0207713, IMG submission 184404) | Switchgrass rhizosphere microbial communities from Kellogg Biological Station, Michigan, USA - KBS S6-4 metaG (SPAdes) (version 2) | ecosystem: Host-associated > Plants > Roots > Rhizosphere >... | reverse complement strand
TTTCGTGCTTTCTTCGTAGGGTATTACTGGCTCGCCTGGATAGACTTCCGTTAAAAGCCTAACGGAGGGAAGACGACATGAACTGGCAGCCTTTTCGCGGCGATGCACCGGAAAATATGACGATTTTCAGCGCGTCATTTCCCGACGTCAGCGACCAGTGGCCGATGAAAGACGACGCTGCCCGTGAGATCGCCTCCCTTGACCGCGCCCTGAAAGCCGAGCCAGCGCTCCGGCCTCCGAGGGTGGAATACGACGAAGGGGGGCAGGCCGTGCTTATCCCGCAGAACCGTTATTCCGAACAGGCCTTCCGCAACCGCCCGGCGCTCACCGCGTGGCGCACCCGGCTGGTGCCCTCCGCGCTGGCGCTGTTTGTGGTGCAAAACCCGCTGGAAGACCGCCTGCCCGACGGCACGAAAATGGACAGCGACAGCCGCCAGTGGTTTATCCACGCTAACGATGCGGTTGGCGTGCGCTCCCGCGCCCGGGTGCTGGCCGCGCTGGTGGATAAGTATATTCACAACGAAAGTGAAAATAACTGGGTTAGCCTCGCAAGCGGTGCCGCCATTCCGGTGCTGGAGGCGCTGCGCGAAGCAAAGCTCGACGGCCAGCGTGTATATCTCACGCTGGTGGACAAAGACCCGGTGGCGCTCAGCTGGGCCGAAACCATGGCGGCGCAGGAAGGGATTGTGGTGGGCGAACAGCTAACGCTGCTCAGGCGCAACCTGCTCCATACGCTGGTGCGTAACGAGGACCTGCTGCTGGAGCTGGGCGAGCATCAGGCCGAACTGGTCGACGCGCTGGGGATTTTCGAATACTTCAACGATACCGATGCGGTGATTTTTCTCCAGCGCGCGCTGCGGCTGGTCAAGCCCGGCGGGGCGGTGATTGTGTCGAACATGCTGACCAGCAGCCCGCAAATTGACTTTGTGCTGCGGGGTATCGGCTGGGAGGATATTCACCCGAGGTCGTTACAGCAGCTGCAGGATATCCACCTCGCGGCGGGCGTGCCGGTGGAAAACGTCACCGTGGTGGTGCCGAAGGACGGGGTGTATGCGGTGATGGAGATTAAGGTTTAGTGCGAACGGTACATACGCTGTGTTGGCCAGAAACCGCACGGACAGTCCCCTCTCCCTGAGGGAGAGGGTTAGGGTGAGGGGGAACAGACCGCAAAGCGTGGCTTGAAATAGTTGGGTTTTCCAATCATGATCCTCCCCATGAAAATTGAAGCCGCACTCCCCACACACTTCGAACGTCTGGTCGCGATCTGGGAATCCTCCGTCCGCGCCACCCATCACTTTTTACAGGAAAGCGATATTGCGGCGCTGCGCCCGTTATTGCTCAACACCTATCTGCCAAACCTCAAGGTCGTGATCGCTCGCGATGACGCAGGCGTTATTCACGGCTTTTTAGGCGTGGATGAAAATCGCATTGAAATGCTGTTTGTTGACGACGCGAGCCGCGGGAAGGGCGTCGGGAAATTGCTGCTCCAGCACGCCATCGAAGAGTTTGGCGCGAACGAAGTGGACGTGAATGAGCAGAACCCGCAGGGCGTGGGATTTTATCGCCATATGGGGTTTGAGCAGGTCGGACGCTCGGAACTGGACGGGCAGGGGAATCCGTTTCCGCTGTTGCATATGCGGTTGAGCGGGCAGGTTTAACGCCCTCTCCCTCTGGAGAGGGAGTCTGCAAGCTAGTTACTGGTAATTTGCCCAATGATTACGCCACGCACTTTTTCGACATCGAAGTAATAAGAGACCGTATTACTCTGGATGAATCCATTCTGTACTGGCGTCTCCTGATAAAAAAGCATCGCTTTCTTTTTGGCGCTCTCTTTCTTGCCGAACAATTCGACTAAATTCCCATGCGTCGCATTTAATAATGGAACATTAGCGACTGAGACTCTGATAGGTTCCGTTGTTTTAGCACACTCGTTATGGATGCCATCTTTGGCTATAACTAGCGCAGTTAACAATCCTGCACCCATTTCGTTATCCGAGATGAACCAGTAATTCGTGCCATCGTCGTCATGAAGGCAGACCCAACGAGCGGAACTGTATGTGTTGACTGGTGAGCTGGTGATATCTGACAGGTGAGTAACCTCCATTTGTACGGCTTGCTTGCCTATAGCGATGGTTGGGGAAAGGGGCACTGTTGTAGAAATTTCCGTCAGCGAGCCGTCTTCATCGTAATATCGGGTCGCGAAGCCGGTCATTTCCGTTGCTGAGACGTGCGAACTGACTGCAACGAGTAATGGCAATAAACAAAATAAATGCTTCATTTGACATTCAATACCGTATCGTTGCTTTTCCAGATACTCCTTCTGGCACTCAGAGGAGCAATGATGCAGTCCTCTGAAGAGTCGTCGGGGTGCAAACTGCTTTTACCATGTATTTTAAATGAGTCCCTACCACACATATCATTTGTCGAATAGGGCGTGAGGCTGAGAGTATATTTCCCTATGTGGGCTGAATTATGAGGGGACCCAATAGTGTAGGTACCTCGTGGCAGCGGTCCGCTGTTTTTTACACATTCTTGTGACGGATCGTTTTTGTAACCACTAGCACCTGCGTAATCTGCATCAAATTGGTAGACACCATCCAGATAAAATTTATGCTCTTTTACATCATATTCCCAGGACATACTTTCTCCTTAAGTGCGTTCTTTCCAGGTATCAGAGTGAATAATGTTTCCATCAATGTAGTTCCATGTAATTTTTTCATATGTCAGATCTACATATTCATGGTGCGTATAGTGTTCGTTTTGCCGATGTTTAATGTCAAACATGATAGGTTCAATTTGAACAACTCTTGCGTTTTCTAACGTTGTTTTAAAGTAAGCCTCTTCAAGTCCGTTACAGTTGATCCTGTAAAATATAAATTCTGCTTTTTTTAGTGTTTGTCCAGTGCACAAGGCTTTGTATAGATAAGAGGATGATGAATCAATCTCTTTCATGAATGCATAGGTACTACAAATGCGTTTTGCTGTGATTTTTCCGGAGGATTTATCTATAGGTTGTTCTATTGAATGCATAAATTCAATCACTTCTATTGAGCCTTCGCGATCTTTTATATCGACAGATCCATTAATCCTCCGGCCTGAATCATCCTCAAGCCATAAGTAAACAGGTATAGCCATCTCAATCTCCTTTTATAGACTGAGGGAAACTACTCTTCATTATGGATTTAAATTGTGACTTTCATTTCAAAATAGAAAATAAAATATGGAAGTGGGACTTAAAATTGCTCTTTGCGACGTATAAGTTTCTCAGATGGGTTTTTAAAGATTATAACGTTGAATTATGATTTCGTTGCCATTGTAAGATAAATGCTAAGTTAAAATAGCATCAGGTATTGAAATGATGAATGTCATCAAATATTGGACTTGTAAGGTAGCATTACATATTGGGTTCGATTGCTTTTTGGATGTTATGGAAGAAATCTGGCATTCCATATTGTTTTTTATGTTGGCTGCATGCCCAGCAGCCAACTTGATAACAGCGGGAACGGTTATGATAATTGCAGGCTCGCCAGCGTATTCTCGATCTGGCATAACTTTGCTTTAGCGCGTTTGTAATCGTCCAGAATCCTTTGCTCCTGCTCGTTATACGCCACTAGAACGATGCACCCTTTCATGACCTTTACCGTGACCTGCTGTCCGGTATCAAAGCCCGCCGCACGCAGCCATTTGCCGGAAAGGATAATTTTCGGCGTGGATTTGTCGAAAACATTCGGGCGGTATCCCACAATTAACGAACGCTCGGTTCCGGATTGGTCGGTGTCTGGGGTAAAATGCGAATCAGCCATAATCAACTCCTTGATAGTTGGTGAGGTTAGACGCCCTTTAGTGCTCCAACACTGCTGGGCGTTGTCAAAATTCCGAATCCATGTGGTAGGTACCACGTGTAGATAAATTAACTGAAGTGGTACCTACCATGCAAGAGAAAAAGAAACCAAATTTTGACCGTACCAAAAGCACTATGAAGAACATCCGGTTCGAGGATGAGCTTTTGGAACAGATTGAGAAGGCGGCAGGGAAAGGGAATTTTAGTAAGTGGGTGAAGGAGGCTTGTAAATTAAGGCTCAACAAGCAATAGAGCATACATCTATAACTGGTATGAATAAGTCTTTCAGTGAAGTGCTGTTTATATAAACAGCATTGTTACTCATCTCTAATCGTTGTAGATTAATCAATTAAAAATTAATTCTTTGTTTCAGATTTATATTTATTTTCAGTTAAGCAGATTATTCAATCTTCCTTAGAATAAGGGCTGAGTTATATGAATAATAAAAACATTGTTAGAACACGGGATGATGTTGATTGGGGATGTTTCCATGATGAATTAAATAGCGCTGAAGTAATGGTGAAAATATGTGTAATAAGAATAAAAACTATAAATAAAATTGCAGAAGAATTAACGAAGATAGTTTTGGACAAATCATGGATGATGGATTTAGATAATCGTACGCAAAGATGTTATAGATATACTGTAGAGGAAACTTCGAAATTATTAGTTGATATATTTAACCAAATAAAAGCTCAATCTTCATCTGAAAAGGATATAGGTGTTGAATTTGGTGAGATAATGGTTTCAATGGGGGCTTCGAGGGCATTAAATAAGCTTTTTGATCATGTTTCTCTTCCAATTGCAGAGCTTTGGAAACCACAAAAGAAACAGAATGAAGGATTTGATTTTCATACGGTATGCCCTGAAAAAATGGTCAATTTTGGTGAGGCAAAATATTCAGGTGTTTCCAATCCTCATGGTGATGCATTAACACAAATTATTGATTTTCTAAATGTTGAAAAGCATCTAAGAGATGCAGTTCATTTGACAAATTTGGCTGGGGAAGAAGCTTGTGACAACCTTGACAACGAGTCTTTCGGTGTAGTTGCTGCATTTTCTATAAACTCTGAGAACTATGAACTTATTATTAAAAATGCTTTAGAAAGTGTTAAGCAAAAAAATCTCTTGAATAAGTGTAGTATAGTTTATCTTGTGGGGGTGATTTGTAAATGAAAGCAGCAATTCTGAAGATAAAAGAAGATGTAAATCCCAGCGAGAGTATTGAATCTTTGCTTATGCAGCTACATACAAAAGGTCCAGTAGACAACAAATTATTAGAAAAGTTGACCTATTATAAATTATTTCATCACAAAGACTTTTCTTTTTATGAAGATAGGATAGTTTTGGAGTTAGGCTTATTTTATAAAAACACTAAGCCAGATGATTTATTTTCATTTATTTTGTCAGGGATTGGAAGAACAAATCATAGACTTTTTAAGGAATACTTAACGCCTGTCCAGGCTAGTATAAGGTTAGCAATTCAAGAAGAAAAATATGTTTCTATTTCCGCGCCAACAAGCGCAGGAAAATCATTCTCTATAAAAGACTACATTGAAAAATTAAAAGGGGATGTCGTTATAATTGTTCCTTCGAGGGCTTTGATTGCTGAATATATAAATAATCTCCGTGATAAATTTGGAAAATCAAAGAATATAATGATATCCTCTTTCGCTGACATTATATTCAACAGCAGAGAAGGCCTGCGTCATATTTTTATTTTAACCCCTGAAAGAGCCAGGGATTTATTCCCAATTCGAAATAAGTTGAAAATAGATCTATTTTTCTTTGATGAAGCACAAGTGTGTGAAGAAAAGGAAAGAGGAGTTACATTTGATGCTCTGGTAAGAAGAATAAAGTTAAATTTTGAAAACGCGAAATTGGTTTTTGCCCATCCATTTGTTGAAAATCCTAATGCACAAATGCAAAAACATGGATTGGGTCTAAGTAAGTCTTATTCACACGCTTATCCGCATAATACTGTTGGGAAAGTTTTTGTTTTTAAACATTCTAATAAAAAAGACTTTTACTTCTCGCCATATATAAAAAAAGGACATTTACTTAATAAAGTTGTTCCTTTCGATGGTTCATTTGAGGACTTTGCTTTTGATGGTTCAAAATCTGTACTCGTATATGTTTCAAAAGCTTCATTATACAATGGTCATTTCAAAAAAGATTTTGAAAAATTTATAAATCGCTTTAATGCTATATCTAATAAAACAGCTTTACGTATTATATCTAAAGTTGAAGAGTTATTGGGCGCTAATAACCACGGTCATAAATCAACCTTAGTAGATTTGCTTAAGATTGGTGTCGTGATTCATCATGGTTCAGTTCCATTGGAAGTACGGTTTCTTATTGAAGATTTTATCAGGAGCGGATATGCAAAAATCTGCTTTGCTACAAGCACATTAGCTCAGGGCATAAATATGCCGTTTGATATTATTTGGCTAGTGAACATGCGAATCCAGGCTGATAATGATAAAGAGCGAGGGTTAGCATTTAAAAATCTAATAGGAAGAAGCGGGAGATTAACAAAAGAAAATGTCTTTGATTATGGTTATGTTTATACAAAAAACCCAGAATTGCTTGCTCAGAGAATAAATTCAACATTTAAAATGAGTGAGAATTCAATTTTGGAAAATGTTTTAGATGATCCCAGTCATGACATGAATGAGTTTGTTTCTTCAATTTTTGATGGTTCATTTGATGAGAATTATAATCTTCCAGTTTCTAGAATAAATAGAATATCTGGAATGAAGGTTATTGTTTGCATTAAAGATGCATTAGATATCATATTTGAAAATGCCGATGGTGGTTCTCTCAAAGGTGAACGTAATAAAATAAAAAGGGATATAGTTCGTTCAAATCTAAAATTTGTTTTTGAGTCTTATATCGGCAGGGATTTATTGAAAGGAGAAAGTAACGTCTTTGATAATGCAATAACGATACTTTTTTACCTTATCCAAGGTAAATCTTTTAAGGAAATAGTTGGGATGAGATATAGCTACGCTTCTAATCGTGATGAAAATAGAAATGGTTATGCTCCATTTATACAGCCAGCGAGTAAAATACCCGATATTACTTTAGAAAATGCATTTTCAATGTTCAACAATATCAAAGCTAACAATGTAAGTTATGATCGAATTGTGTTCGACACGTATGACTATTTAGATACTGTAATCTCTTTTTCACTGACGGATGCGTTTATGGGAGCTTTCCGCGTTTATTATGAAAAGACTAAAGATAATAATGCCATGAAAATGATGGGATTGCTTAAATATGGAACATTAAATCCTATTCACACCTTATTGCTTAGATATGGGTTTTCTCCTGAAGATATTGATTTGGTTGAAGAACATATTAAATATATTAGTGAGGATGATATTGTTTTTAATAAATTAGAAACTATACCTATTGACATACAAGATATGATTTCGTGGTATCTACCTGAATAACAGGGCGAAGTTTATGATATAAAGTTTATGGATAAAGGATAAAATTATCTGAGTAGAAATTTTTGGCGGAGATCACAGGAGTCGCATTTGGTGGCTAATCATGTTGAATTTATTGATTATTTTCCTATGCGCTTTACTGATGTGCCCCCGATTATGCCCCCACATGTTTTTCCTTAAGGATCAGTTGGCTGATTTATGGGCGTTTCAAGCCAAGGTTGGACTGTGCCAGATGAACATCCAAAGATGTTATCCAGGGTTCTTGATCCTGCCAGGAGAAACTCTTCTGGTCAATGCGCACAAGCTCGAATCGTTCCACAAGGAAATTAACAGCATCAGTAAGATTCACTCCCGCCTCTATATGTTCCTGAATCGTCGTATCGTTACTGAACGGTGTGTCGTTGATCGTGAGGCCGTAATGATGCTCTAAAATATACGTTAATAGTTTTTGCCAAACTTGGACAGGAGACAGGCGTGACGAAACCGTCACTGTTTTCGGTACAGTCGAAATATGCATGAGTTGATTCCCTGATAAAAGTAGAGGAAGGTGTTAACTGGTTATAGCTGATGGGGATAAATGGCGATATAAACGTAGCCATAAGAGCCGAGAGTGTCAGCTTCACAAGTAAGTCCATTGTGATGCAGTGTGACGCAGTGCTGGTTGTGAGGATCAAGCTCGCCAGTTGTCAGCATCCGCTCAAGCTGTTTCACCATTAGTGGAAACGCTTGGTCCAGACTCAATGCTTCTGCGTCACTGAATGAGCCATTAAATCCTGCCCGGTCAGCCAAAAAGTATAGGCGCTTGCCTTCCTGTACCAGACGAGCGCCGAAGCACGGCGTGATATTACGTTTTAATCCCCACTGAAGGCAGGATGTGTTCTTCGCCGATGTGCCGGATATGGTGGTCGACTGCATTAATATACTCCTTAATGATTGAGTGGGATGATTAGTTCACCGTCACGCAGCGAAGAATAGCGTACGGACCTGCCCGGTCCTGACGACGTTCAACAAAAACAGCGAGTACGCCGCTGATATGCTGAACTTCATATCCATAGTAATGGCATACACTGCCATGCCACTGGTAGTGACCTGTACAGAAGGCAGATAGCCTGGATTCGGGATGCTGACGATAAATATGCATCGCCTGGCGCTTACTGATGATTTTCATTCTGCACCTCATAACAAGCCACATTCAGCAAAAGACACCACTTCGTTCCCGACCACAAGATGATCCAGCACACGCACTTCCACCAGAGCCAAGGCTTTAGCAATTCGCTGAGTGACATGTTTATCCTGCTGGCTGATTTCTGTCGTGCCGGACGGGTGGTTATGCGCCAAAATGACCGCAGCAGCGTTATGTTTCAGGGCTGATTTAACCACTTCGCGGGGATGCACTTCGGTATGGCTGAGCGTGCCGGTAAACAGTGTTTCCCGCTCTAGCAGGCAATGCTGATTGTCGAGATACATTACAATGAAGACTTCCCGCTCCAGGTGAGCCATCTGCAGTTGCAGCCAGGTTTTTGTAAGGCTGGCAGAGGTAAATGACTCACTCGGTTGACGCTGGTATTTCTCCAGCAGACGTAATGCTCGCTGGATGACTCGCTGCTCGTTTGCAGGAAATACCGGGGATAAATTGATCGTAGACATGGTTGCTCCTTAGAAAGAAAAGCCCTTCCGAATCTTCGGAAAGGCGTTAAGGGAAAATAGTGGAAGAGATCATGAAGCAAGCTGCAGCATATTCTCAGCCATCACCCAGAGGGCCCGGTTGAGCTTCACATCACCGTCAATACCTTTCACTGCTCGGGTATGGGCGCGCTTTCCTTTGGTTGTTCTCCCCGATAGCCCGCCTTTAATCAGGTTTTCCTGAATGCGCTGATAAGTGGTCCACAGGTCGTTACTCTCATCCTGCCAGCGGCGTGGGGAAAGTATCTGCGTCTCTGTCACCGGTTGGTGCTCCTCACCGAAGCGATATGTCAGCGCCGCTTTCGCCATAGCCTGCTGAGCGGGCGGCGGCAACAAAAGCGACTGCATGGAATCGCGTTTCTCTTCTACGCGGTCAAATATTCCCAGTACTTCGTAGGCCTCTTCGATGACTTTCTCTACTACGTTGCCTTTATGCGGCACGCGTACTTCGCCAAAACTCTCACCGCAAATCAGCCCATTTTGGCAAACTGCTCTGAATAACCCCGGTAGCATCTGATATGAGCTGGAGCCGTCGTGGCTGTTCAGCAGAATAATTTCGGGAACCTGTTTGCCAGTAATCTGGCCTTCACGACGCAGGCGCAGCATGTGCTTCGTATGCTCTCGTTTGCTCTGGTCGCGGACTCTGGTTTGACACGCGAAGAATGGCTGGAAGCCTTCGCGTTGCAAGTTATCGAGAAGGGTAATTGTCGGGATGTAGGTATAGCGATCACTACGGGATTCATGCTTTTCTTCGCTGAAGACACTGGGCACATAATGGGCCAGTTCGTCGCGAGTTAACGGGCGGTCACGACGAACAAGGTTGACTGCACCAAAGCGGCTGGCTAAACGGGTCATAGTTGATTCCTTTTAAAACGGGCATAAAAGCCACTCCAGTAGAGTGGCATTGGATGGAAGATAAAATGTTCAGGGAGAGGCTGGTGGCTGGCTCTGCTGTGGCGAGAGTTCTCTGTCAGGTAATGCCGGTGGTATTAGCTTTTCGGCCTGGTGATGTTGTAATCGCTGCAGAATAAAGGGTTTACTGTACTGGAAGTATCGAAGACACCACTCGTATTTAACGACTCGCCTTATGTTCAGAGGTAAGCGTTCATACGCTTTGCTGCACACCGATAAAACAAAGGCATCATCATTGATTCTGTCCTCTGCTATTGCAGCCAGCCCTTTGATAAAGGAACGCTTCAGCTTTTGTCGAGAGTTAGCTTCCAGGCGAGCTTCGGAAGGTGATAGTACGTCTGGTACAGGTGTTAGAACACAAACCGTGTTGCCTGATTGGGACTTTTCAGGCAAGCGTGGCGAGTTTTTTTATGAGTCTTATCAGGCTATAGGTCATCAGGCTGGCTCCCATTGTCTGGCATACGACCGACTTACTTCTCAGCAGAGTGAGGCCTGCGACGCTGAAAACAACGGGCCAGGTCAACCCAAATGATTCTGCATCTGGCGTTGTATCGTCCGGGGATTTTTTAGTTTTCATAGGTTGATCCAAAAGGCGTCCGGTATCGCAGGAAGCTTATACCGGACTAGAAGAGTAATTAGGGGAGATCGACTGAGGCTATTTCCTCAGAAGCGTTTGTGGGGCCACTGTAAACGCCGACGTATTCATTTTGAGGGAAGATAATTACTGCATTTTTCTTCGGGTCAAAAGAGCAACCATTTAATCCTGCAATTTCGGCGGTTTTCCCGGAGCTTGTGTTTTTAACAACCAGTTTGTTGTCAGCACAACTGCTACCTTTTACATAATTCACCACATAACCGTCCTGCTCTGCGACCATTTCTCCAGCTGCTGGTTTTGGCTGAGAGTTACTTTCTTTATTCCTACTTACGCGTTTGCTGTTGTAAGGAATATATTGCGCAGCATCATTCCGCATGGTCGGTGGATCATTGTTCAGACCAAGATATACAGGACAACTGGGGACACCCACCTCGCAACTCTTTTCGACGATAGCACGTGACGGCCAGCCTTTTGTGCCGATGTAAGCAGCACCGGTTTCATCAAGGCAGTAGGTTTCCTCCCAAGTGTAATTTTTATTCTGACCCGGCATAGTGCGGGTCGTTACGAGACAAGTCAGAGCCTTAACCGGTTTACTGTCGTAGCGGATAAAGTTCTGTGCAAGGGGGGATGCTGCGTACAGCAAAGGAGATATGTTCGCAGCAGCAGCCTTGCTCTGTGCCTCAGCGCTAAAACCAACTTTGTTGTTGAGTTTTACGTTGACTGCCGCATCGTTCATTTCGCGAAGCATTTCACCGCCTCTATCTGTTAGAAAGAACGTGTATCGCTCTGGGTGAATATTACCGGGAATTGTGATGGCAAAACTTAGGGCCGGAAATGAAAGCACTGAGATAACAAATAAGCGTGAAATAAACTCTGTCATGATGACACCCTGAGGACGTTTGTCGTTGGCTCTGCTGGACGTATCTGAACTCCAGCAACGAGTGGTTAAAACAGCAAACTGTGCTGTTTTGAGAAATAGGCGAAGAAGGTGCTTAACGGCTGATGCAGTCCTGCCAAGTTACCTCTTTCAGCGCTTCCTGAAGACCTACAGTTTTGAACGGTTTGGACAATGGTTTTTTGGCTTCAGTGACTTCCAGCACTCCTTCATCACTGGTGTTTTTGAGCGCCATAAATGCAGCTTCGCCTAATTGATAGTGGGTTGAGTTGATGATCAACCCTGGCTTTTTCAGACCTGCCCCAGAAGAAATGGAATAGTTCTTTGCTGGGACGCTGTAGGTGATACCCAGGTGGCCTCCGATGCAAGTGAAGGTAATGCGCTCACCAACATCATTGTCGGCATTAATACCAAATTCCATTCCGCTGGTATTACCAAACCAGTTACCCCACTGCTGTTCCTGAATGGTCGCGTGCGCAGCGGTGGTGAACAAAGTTGCACTGAGAAAGAGTGCAGAAGTGACCTTGAACATAGAGATTCCTTACTGTGGTTTTACAAACGAAAAATGGCTCTTTGCTGTACAAAAGGCCACCTGATCCTATGCATTTGAGAGAGAATGGGATAATCGTTACTACAGATCAGTTTCCAGGAATCGATCGTTATATTCTATTGATAAAACGATCGATTCATCGCTATTAATAGCCAGAAACTATCACTGCTTGAGTATCGATCGGTGCAATAGATCAATGTGAAGAAGCCGCGCCAGTAATACATACTGGCACGGCTTCATGTGGGTAATATAGATGTGAAATGATCTGGAATACTTTTAAGGCACTTTTATGGGGTAATTTATACTAAGTTATAAGCTCACCAGTTGCCCACAGACTAATTCAGCTCCTGTAATTTATTTCTGATTATTTTTATTTTTTTTCTTTTACGGGTAAGGTATGTATCCCTGGCACGCTTAAACTGGTTATAAAGTTCTGGTTCCAAGAAGGTTCCTCCAACATAGAAAATCCAGACTGCATGGATAGCTAAATATGTTTCTCTTGGTGTCGATGGCTGAATGATCTCAAATGCATCATGCCAGCCAATTCTATTAATACTGGATAGAGAACTGCCATTTTCCGGAAAAAGGTCTATGGTTTTATAACTCACCTTTTTTATGCCACTTTCATGCTTTGAACTCTTGTCATTATCGGCGTCATTGTTAGGTGATTTATTGTAATCCTCCTGTGCCGTACTTTCTGACATATTCTTATTGCAGATGCCATATTTGTCGTCAGCAGAACATATTGAGAGTGAATAATCTTCAACAGATAATTTAATTCCCCCCTCTGGCGCTTCTGTGCCTTGACTGTAAACGCGCTTCCTCATGGATGGTTTATTTTTCATATAGTCCCAGGCCCACTGGCATAGACCTGTATTTTCCACGGGGATATTTAACTTACGTTTTGCTTTAAACTTAACATCCCATTGAGACCTTATGTTTTTTATAAATGATAATTTATCAATGAAGTATGATGGAACTAGATCCATGAAATACAGGATAGAGTTATAACGTTCTTTGTGGGATGCGGGATGTACATGCAGCGAGTTTATTTCTGAAAGAAAAGGTTCCGATGCAATTGCATACTGATTCTTTTGGCTAAAATTATCAAGACCTGACAGGTCAACCAGAGAATGCACATTGCTAAATTTTTGTGGCGCAACCTCCTGTTGAATATTGAGCATTTCAGAAGATAGCTGAGGATAGTATTTTTTAATACTTAACCAAACAAAATAACAAGCATGCTCATTTTTCCTGAACCATTCAAACTCTGATTCTGGAAGAAGTGAGTCAAGAAAAATTTCTATTTTTCTTTCATGGTGAAGTATAGCATCAAGGACACCTGAATAATAGTCGCTGATAATTTCAGATAATAGTAAAGAGGCATCCCGTATATTCATTCGGTAAATTGAATTTATTCTTTTCATGTTTTTTAGAGGTGAGGAACGGTAGCGATCGACCATAGGTTTATTTTCCATTACAAACCAATAAAAAACGGATAGTTCTCTTTTTGTTTTTATTTTTAGCCTGTAATCCTCATTCTTTCCTTTGCTTAAACTCATCTTTTACCTCTTTGAATGCCGGACTCAATTTACAGCATATCCATTATTTTTATACTGATAATAGTTGTAGTGTATTGCATAGTCAATAAGTAGATTTTTCGTAGTTTTTTTGTAGTGTTTTTTTTGATGAAACGTCCAGCACTAGTGACAAATTACATAGAAAGTAGCTTTTTTTAGACAGGGATGTAAGGAGAGTTTCCTTATCGCCATAGTGAAAGGCCATAACCTGTCCCTGTATGCTTTCAGCAATGACTCTTCAACCACTATGGAGACTCTCCATAGAAATGTAAAACCATACATACCTGACCTATCCATTTGAAAGGATGCCGCCCGGCGTCCTCATGTTAAATTCTTTTGGAGAAGTCATGAAAGAGATTGATATTTATAAAGACCGGTTCGTTGATATGGTTTTCATTACCGAGCTGACCAGTCTGTCTGATAAGTGGTTTTATAAAATGGCACAGCAAGGGAAATTTCCAAAACCTGTAAAGTTTGGCCGCAGTTCCCGCTGGATTGAACGTGAAGTAAAAGAATGGTTAGAAGCCCGCATTAATGACTCGAGAGCATAAAGACAATTAAAGATAGTGATAAAAAGGTCACTAACTTTACACCATGCTTTTATACTTGCGTGCCTTGTTGCTCATGGGTTTTATGTGATTTATAAAGACGGTTTATTTATTATTGTATTTAATGCATTATCAATCGGTCATTAATGCACTCAATCATCAAACAATATCACCCCATATAAGCACTTTATATCCATCTCATTGAGGTGTTATACACTTATACTTTGTTATCACACAGACACTACCTCTGATATAACTATTCATACTGAATATTAGACAAAGACACTCATCTAATAACCACACTAATACATTGCCGGTCAGCAATGGCTGACCGGTCTCAGAGAAATACATTATGGCCTTACCAGAATCATTCCTGTTATCTCATGCTGAATATCACATTGAGAATAATACTCCCTATGTCACCATATCCGATGACAATGAATTCAGACTCAGATTAGAACAACTGGATAGTTGTCTTAAAACTATCAGCAGAGGACGTAAGTTACCTTTCGCTATTCTGTATAACCGTTCAGGATACAAAGAGAGCGCTGAGTCAGTCACCATTCTTGATGCCATCCGTTATCTTAATATGTTGCCACAAGATGCAATGAAAGTACGAATAGCTAATCCACGTATAGCTACCTTCCAGCGTCTATTTACTGGCGCCAATTTATATTCGCGTGTCCATAACGGGAAAATAGCAGGGGCAGACACTGTTACCACAGCAGAAATGCTGAATAAGCTGATACAGGATTACCGGTTTACTGTGAGCCAGGCAGGATTTAAAAAAGCATGCAGAAAGTACCAGAGGGTTTCGGTTAAAAATCTTAAGGGAGTGATGAATTACATCAGACATCTGCAGGAGCGTCATTCCCGGCTGCTGGTCTTGCGGGTTGATTTATCATGGGCAAATGAACACAAAGCTGATATCACTGCTGATGATGCCCGTAAGCACCGTCAGCAGCTGTTTCGCAATATGCAAAAGAATCCAATGTTTCGCCATGTCCTCGGGACGGTATGGAAACTAGAATATGGCCCACAACGTAAATTTCATTACCACATGCTATTTATCTTAAATGGTAATAAGGCACAACAGGATGGCGTGATTGCTCATGCTTTCGGGAGATACTGGAATGAAACTATTACTAAAGGTAAAGGCATGTTCTACAACTGCAACGCTTACAAAGAGCGTTATGAGGACTGCTGCCTCGGCAAACTGAAACGCGGTGACAGTAGTAAGGACAAGGGGTTACTTAAGGCGCTAAGTTACATCACCAAAATCGATGCCTGTGCACGTCTGGTTCTTCCGGGTAATGCCAGAACCTTTGGTCGCGGAGAAGTACGTTCATTGAAAAAAAGGAAGAGAGCATAAATAGGCCGGTAAACCTAACCTGTTGTAACAGTCGGTAATGCTTCCTTCCCCCCTTCTATCTACAAAGCCAGCTAACCATGCTGGCTTTTTTCATTTGTTACGGAGTTCATGATGAATTACTTCGTCTTAGCCACTCACGCCGTCACCGTAGATGGTGAATGGGTTACACCAGAATCTGTTCAACAGGTTGATTTTGATTCATTGCTTTGTATTTACTGCAAACTGCAGATCGGTCTTCAGTTTGATCCTCTGACATCTACAAAAACGTTTGTGCACATACCGAGGCATATCAACAATGTTGCTCGGCTTAAAACATGTCGATTTAACAAGCCCCAAACAGTACCAGAACAAACCTCGCCAAAAACTATCCCGCCTCCAGAAATGCGCCTTCGACCTACTAACACGACGATACGGCAATGGCGATGCTGCTGGTGCGATACTCACTGGCATGGGGACAAGGTTTGTCCGAAATGTCGCGACTTGATTTATGTGTTAGACGTTTAAGAGACAGTTTCGGTCGTTAGAGTTCGTAGGTTAAATCTGAGCGTGCCGACATCTACCATTGCCCCTCTTTTACCAGGAAATGAAATTAGGTATATTTCCACAATTCCGGAAATATAGAAACGAGAAGCAAATGGAGCTTTCAAAAGCAGCAGACACCCTGAAAGAGCTGGGACATCCTACACGACTGAGCGTGTACAGAGAGCTGGTTAAAGCCGGGCATGAAGGTTTACCGGTTGGCGAACTGCAGAAGCGGCTCGACATCCCTGCCTCTACGCTGAGCCATCATCTCTCATCGCTGATATCAGTTTCTCTGGTACGCCAGGAACGTCAGGGCAGAACGCTCTTTTGCCATGCTCGATATGAAAATCTTGAGGCTCTGATTGCCTTCCTGGCAGAAGAATGCTGCTCAGGAACTGACGACTGCCTCACCATGCCCCAGAAGACGGAGAAGTAAAATGACAGGTGATCTTAAGAATGTTGATTCGGGTTTGTTCGACACCTCAATCACAGAGGCAAGATTCGGCGTTCCTGCCGTTCCCCATCCTCCACGTATCCTCATGTTGTACGGCTCTGTACGCGAACGTTCCTACAGCCGACTGGCAACGGAAGAAGCTGCAAGGCTGCTGACTGCCATGGGCGCAGAGGTGCGGATCTTCAATCCTTCTGGCTTGCCTCTTCCTGATGATGCGCCTGATTCTCATCCTAAAGTCATGGAGCTGCGTGATCTGGTTCGTTGGTCCGAAGGCATGGTGTGGTGCTCACCTGAACGCCATGGTGCGATGACCGGCATCATGAAGGCCCAGATTGACTGGATACCACTTTCGGAAGGCGCTGTTCGCCCTTCTCAGGGTAAGACGCTGGCCGTCATGCAGGTGTGCGGTGGCTCTCAGTCTTTCAATGCCGTAAACCAGATGCGCATTCTTGGCCGCTGGATGCGGATGATCACCATCCCGAATCAGTCCTCTGTGGCAAAAGCCTGGCAGGAGTTTGATGAAGATGGACGAATGAAGCCGTCGTCTTATTACGACCGGATCGTGGATGTGATGGAAGAACTGGTGAAATTTACTCTGCTAACCCGAGGTAACTCAGCCTATCTCGTTGATCGCTACAGCGAACGAAAAGAGTCTGCAGAAGAACTTTCCCGGCGGGTTAATCAGAGCAAAATTTGAGGGCTGGTATGAGTGATGTAACGGCATTCAACAACTGCATGAGCGTGTTCTGGCGGCAACATGAAGCCGAACTATCTCGCTTCCTGACATCGAAGACAGGTGATAGCGAAAAAGCAGCAGACCTGCTGCAGGAGCTATTCCTGCGTGCCCGCGCTCATTCAGACAGTTTCTGCAAGATGGAGAATCCGCGAGCCTGGCTATATCGGGCGGCGAGGAATCTACTGATTGATGAGTACCGCACCACCAGGGAGTTTGTTGAGCTGGAAGAAGATGCCCCATTAACAGACGCATCCCCTGATGCAATCTCAACGCTGGATATTTGCCTGCCTGAAACATTACAGGCTTTACCCGAAGATGAGCGGTGGTTGATTGAAGAGTCCGACCTTAACCGGCGTCCCCAGCAGTCTCTGGCCGATGAACTGGGAATCACGCTTACGGCGTTTAAATCCCGTCTTCTTCGGGCCAGAAAGCACCTGAAAGAAACGATGACAGAACTTTGTCAGATTGAGGCGGATGACACGTCTCCCGTCTGCTGCCACAAAAAAATGAATTAATCGCGCATCTTTTTCCCACCACCTTCGTTTACCTCAGTGTAAAGCCAAATGACTAAACACTGAGGTAAACACTCCATGTCAAAAATTGAGATCTTTGAAGCTGCAGGCTGCTGCGCAACCAGTAGCGTTGTGGTCAGTGACGAAGCTGTCAAATGGAACGCCAGCGCCGAATGGGCAAAAAAAAATGGCGTTGATATACAGCGCTACAGCCTTGCGAAGAACCCGCAGCAGTTCCTGAATTCGCCGGTCATTAAAGAGTTTCTGAACACATCAGGGATGGAGTCTCTCCCTGTCACCTTGCTCGATGGCAAACTCGTGATGGCAGGCAAACTCCCGACTCGTGAAGATATCACCCGTTGGGCAGGTATTCCGCTTAGTCAGGACTGGAGTGAAGACAGCACGCAACCACGCTGCTGCAGCATTCCACGTATGCCTTAATTCCAGAGGAGCAATCACTGATGAATATGCCATTTTTGAAAGACATTCCCCCGTTCATCTTCTTCACTGGCAAAGGTGGCGTGGGTAAAACATCTCTGGCCTGTGCTACTGCGGTATGGCTGGCCGATCAGGGTAAGAAAACGCTTCTGGTGAGTACCGATCCGGCTTCCAATGTCGGCCAGGTATTTAGCCAGACTATCGGCCACCGAATCACAGATATCAGTGCTGTAGAAAATCTTGCCGCGATGGAGGTTGATCCGATGGCTGCAGCGCAAGCCTATCGTGACCGTGTGCTCGACCCGGTCCGCGAGCTGATGCCAGCCGATGTGGTCAGCAGCATTGAAGAACAGCTCTCCGGCTCATGCACCACGGAAATCGCTGCGTTCGATGAGTTTACCGGTCTGCTGACCAATCATGAGCTACGGGAAAAATATGACCATATTGTATTTGATACCGCGCCAACCGGTCACACCATCCGCATGCTTGAATTGCCGGGAGCCTGGAGCGGTTATCTCGAAGCGAACCCAGATGCCGCTGCAAACCTCGGGCCTCTGGTAGGGCTGGAAAAACAGCAGCACCAGTACTCAGATGCAGTTAAAGCGCTGTCTGATGCAGCTCTCACACGCATAGTGCTGGTTGCCCGTGCCCAGGCTTCGACACTGAAAGAGGTTTCCCATACGCATGATGAGCTGTCTGCTATCGGTTTGCGGCATCAACACCTTGCCATTAATGGTGTGTTGCCGCCATTTGTGGGTGAAAATGATCCGCTGGCGCAAAGTATTTTAGCTCGGGAGGAAAAAGCGCTACTTGCTATGCCAGAGAATCTGGCGAACCTTCCCCGCTCGCAGCTGTATCTGAAGCCATTTAATCTGGTCGGTCTCGAAGCCCTGCGTGGGTTATTTACAGAGAGCGAAGCCTCGATGTCTCTCCTAACTACGACGCTGAACACTCTGGATTTACCGAAACTTGCCTCGCTGGTGGATGAACTCAGCCTGACAGGTAAAGGTCTGGTAATGACGATGGGTAAAGGCGGTGTCGGCAAAACGGCTGTTGCAGCATCGGTAGCGGTATCTCTGGCAAAACGCGGCCATAAAGTCCATCTGACGACGTCAGATCCGGCAGCACATCTGTCTTATACGCTGGATGGCTCGATACCAAACCTTCAGGTCAGCCGTATTGACCCGAAAGTAGAGACTGAACGCTATCGTCGCTTTGTTCTGGAAAATCAGGGGAAAGGGTTAGATGCAGAAGGGCTGGCGGTGCTGGAGGAAGATCTCCGCTCACCATGTACTGAAGAGATCGCCGTCTTCCAGGCATTCTCGCGGATCATCAAAGAGGCAGACGATCATTTTGTCATTATGGACACCGCGCCAACGGGTCATACGCTTCTGCTACTGGATGCAACAGGGGCCTATCACCGGGAAATGGTGCGCCAGATGGGGCAAACACATGACCATGTGATGACACCAATGATGCAATTGCAGGACCCGGAGAAGACGAAGGTGATTATCGTGACGCTTGCCGAAACGACACCTGTACTGGAAGCAGCAAACCTGCAGCAGGATTTGCGTCGGGCTGAAATTGAACCATGGGCATGGGTAATCAATAGCAGTCTGGCTGCTGCGAAACCGTCCTCACCGTTCCTGGTAACCCGAGCCAGTCGCGAACTGCCGCTGATAAATGACGTTACAGAGCAGTTTGCAAAGCGTATTGCATTAACACCACTGCAGAACGAAGAACCAGTGGGTGCGGCTCTGCTGGCAAAAATGGCAGGCTAATAGATGGGGCTGCGGCCCCATCTTCTGTAGCCAAACTTTTGCTTATACAGATTATAAGTTTAAGTGCTTAACCTGCTGTCGCGAATTCCGGTAGTTTGTAAAACACCATTACTGGAGCAATTCGATGCACATTATCAAAGCTGAAGAACAGCACATTACCGCGATACGCAATATCTATGCTCACCATGTTCTGCATGGTACAGGTAGCTTCGAAACCGAACCTCCGGATACGCAGGAAATGCTTAACCGACTGAGGAGCATTCAGTCTCGGGGATTCCCATGGTATGTCGCCCTGCAGGGCGATACGATCATTGGCTACTGTTATATTTCCCGTTACCGCGAACGCCATGCTTATCGGTTCACGGTTGAAAATTCGATATATATTGATCCGGCTTATCAGCGCCAGGGCGTCGGAAAAGCACTGCTCGATCATGCATTAAAATGGGCCGAATCTCAGGGATATCGTCAGATGATTGCTGTTGTGGGTGACAGCGCTAACGTTGCTTCTGTTGCGCTTCATATCCGCGCAGGATTTACTGAAATAGGCACATTAAAGGACATTGGTTTCAAACATGGCCGCTGGCTTGACACGGTTTTGCTGCAAATGAAACTTGGTGAAGGGAATAGTACTCTGCCAGAAGATTCAGATCTTATGCTCTGAGGCAGGAATAAGGGGGCGTCTGCCCCCTTTATGTTTATTTCAATCGCTTACCTGTTTCATCAACGACTTTCTCGCCGTCTTCCTTAGCAAATGCGCCTTTTTGCGCATCCGGAAGAATATCCAGTACCACTTCGGAAGGGCGGCAAAGGCGCGTTCCCAACGGTGTCACCACAATCGGGCGGTTAATCAGGATCGGATGCTGAAGCATAAAATCGATTAACTGATCGTCAGTAAACTTATCTTCGGCAAGCCCCAGTTCTTCATAAGGCTCGACATTTTTACGCAGCAGCGCCCGTACTGTAATCCCCATATCTGCGATAAGTTTGACCAGCTCATCGCGTGAAGGTGGAGTCTCAAGGTAAAGAATTACGGTCGGTTCATTACCGCTGTTGCGGATCATCTCCAGCGTATTACGCGACGTGCCGCAGGCCGGGTTGTGATAGATGGTGATGTTGCTCATATCAGTATCTCATTACAAAGTGAAAGAGAGACGTAGCGCCAGCGCGGCCAGCGTTACAAACAGCACAGGCAGAGTCATGACGATCCCGGTGCGGAAATAGTATCCCCAGGTGATGGTCATATTCTTCTGTGAAAGTACATGCAGCCAGAGCAGCGTTGCCAGGCTACCAATAGGTGTAATTTTCGGGCCCAGATCGCAGCCAATCACATTGGCGTAGATCATCGCCTCTTTAATAACGCCGGTTGCGGTGCTTCCATCGATAGAAAGAGCGCCAACCAGCACGGTAGGCATGTTGTTCATGATGGAAGACAGGAAAGCCGTCAGGAAGCCAGTACCCAGCGTCGCAGCCCAGAGTCCTTTATCCGCCAGTACGTTCAGCACACCTGAAAGGTATTCGGTTAGCCCGGCGTTGCGCAGACCGTAGACCACCAGGTACATCCCCAATGAGAAGATGACGATCTGCCATGGCGCACCGCGCAGCACTTTGCCGGTGTTAATGGCATGTCCTCGTTTAGCTACTGCAAACAGGATCACAGCTCCAACAGCCGCAATCGCGCTAACGGGAATACCGAGCGGCTCAAGGACAAAGAACCCAACCAGCAGAAGAATTAAAACTATCCAGCCGGTTCTGAAGGTTGCCAGATCTTTAATCGCCTTTGCCGGTGCTTTCAGGAGAGCCAGGTCATACGTTGGCGGAATGTCTTTGCGAAAGAACAGATGCAGCATCACCAGCGTGGCGATAATAGCGGCAATATCCACCGGCACCATTACCGACGCATACTCAGTGAAGCCCAGTCCAAAGAAGTCCGCCGAGACTATATTCACCAGGTTCGACACGATAAGCGGCAGGCTGGCCGTATCGGCAATAAAACCCGCAGCCATGACGAATGCCAGCGTGGTGCCTTTGCTGAACCCTAGTGCCAGCAGCATGGCGATGACTATCGGCGTTAGAATAAGTGCCGCACCATCGTTGGCGAACAGTGCCGCCACCGCCGCACCGAGCAGAACAATATACGTAAAGAGCAAATGTCCACGACCGTTACCCCAGCGGGAAACGTGCAGCGCTGCCCATTCGAAAAAACCGGACTCATCAAGCAGCAGGCTGATAATAATTACGGCAATAAAGGTCGCCGTCGCGTTCCAGACGATATTCCACACCACCGGAATATCTCCCACATTCACAACGCCAGATATCAGAGCCAGTCCCGCGCCCAGCATTGCACTCCAGCCGATCCCTAATCCCTTCGGTTGCCAGATAACCAAAACAATGGTCAGGACAAAAATAGCGCCTGCCAGTAACATAAAACCTCCTGACAGGGCGACTTTGTCGCCCTGTATATGCCAAAAAATTAACTCATCAACTCTCTGAGCTTTTCAATACCGGCGGGCTCTGACGCCAGCACCGGAACAAGCGCTATACGGTCAGCGTGCTGATTCTTAACAGCCTCAATCTGAGGCCGTTCCTGATGAGCACGCTGGCAAAGCAACGGAGAACGCGTATCCGCAATGGAAAGGCTGTTATTGATAATCCAGCCCCACAGATGAATCCCCGCTCTCTCGAGGTCAGCCTGCAGGTTTGCCGCTTCCAGCACCGGTGTGGTTTCAGGAAGCGTAACCAGCAGAACTTTGGTGCGTTCCGGGTCCTGAAGCTGCATCATTGGGGTAGTAAAATGACCTTTACTCCCCATTTTTTTGGCAATCTCTCGGTGGTAAGCCCCGGTCGCATCCAGCAGTAAAAGCGTGTGCCCCGTAGGGGCAGTATCCATGACAACAAACCGTTTACCCGCTTCACGAATCACCCTGGAAAAGGCCTGAAACACGGCAATTTCTTCAGTACAGGGAGAGCGTAAATCCTCTTCCAGTAGCCGTTTCCCTGCTTCGTCCAGGTCTCTTCCCTTCGTCTCAAGGACATGCTGACGATAGCGTTCGGTTTCATCGTGAGGGTTGATGCGGCTGACCTGCAGGTTTTTGAGGCTGCCGTTCAGCGTTGTACTCAGATGCGCAGCAGGATCAGAGGTCGTGAGATGCACGTCAAATCCCATGTCTGCCAGCCTGACGGCTATAGCCGCAGCCATCGTGGTTTTCCCTACGCCACCTTTGCCCATCAGCATAATCAGGCCGTGTTCACTGCGAGCGATATCCTCGACCAGGCCAGAGAGCGATAAGTTTTCAGGCATGTACAGAACGTTCGTTGCCGGGAGCGGTAACGCCTCAGAATGGATATCCAGCAGTCCCTTCAATGCGGACACACCAACCATATTGACTGGCTGTAGTAATAGGGTATCTGTCGGTAGCTCAGATAAACCGGCAGGAAGATTTGCCAGTGCCTCCTGCTCACGTTGCCATATCGCAGCGGCCAGGGCGTCATGTTCAGCTTCGGCTTTAGGCAGCACACCATTAATCACCAGGTATTGGTTTTTCAGGCCAATTGCAGCCAGTTCTTCATGGGTGCGGGCGACTTCCTGCAGCGTCGATTTTTGCAGTCGTGCAACCAGAACCAGGCGGGTACGTTCAGGATCGGATAACGCCTCTACTGCATGAGCATACTGCTCACGCTGCTTTTCCAGCCCGGCCATTGGGCCAAGACAGGAAGCACCATCTGGATTACTTTCAATGAAGCTACTCCAGGCACCGGGAAGCTGGAGAAGGCGAATCGTGTGGCCCGTCGGCGCTGTATCAAAAATGATGTGATCGAAGCGGGTCAGCAGGGTAGCGTCTGTCAATAAGCCGGTGAACTCGTCAAACGCCGCAATCTCAGTGGTACAGGCTCCTGAAAGCTGCTCGCTGATACTGTTAACAACGTCATCTGGCAGAAGACCTTTGATAGGATCAACAATTCTGGCGCGGTATTGCTGGGCGGCTTCCTGCGGGTCAATCTCCAGAGCAGAAAGCCCAGGAACTGCTGTCACAGGGCGAATGTTGTTACCGATAGCTTGGTCGAATACCTGGCCGACATTCGAGGCAGGATCGGTACTGACCAGCAAAACCTGCTTACCCTGTTCGGCAAGACGGATAGCCGTCGCGCAAGAAATGGAAGTTTTTCCTACGCCTCCCTTGCCAGTAAAAAACAGGTAAGGCGGGATATTCTGTAAGAATTTCATATGTCCTCCTGACATATTCAGCAACAGGAAGTATTACCACCACAGCAGCTGGTGGGAGCTAACCCTACCTTCTCCAGCGGAATACCGAACCAGCGAGCCAGCTCAGCACGTTTTGGGTATCGCCCTGCCATCACAGTTTCACCGTCCAACAGCAGTAGCGGAAGCCCTTCTGCTCCAGATGCTTCGAGGAATGCTTTCGCTTTCTCATTCTGAACAAAGCTCATGGGCTGCTGCGCCAGGTTGTAACGTTCAACCTGTACGCCACGTCCTTTCAGCCACTGCACATCAGCAGAAAAATCAACCAGAACCTGATCGACATCTGAGCCACATACGCCGGTACTGCAGCACATTGCCGGGTCAAACACCGTTAACGTCTTCATTCTAAATACCTCACATTCGTAAAATCATATATGTTCAGGCAAATTTTTTAGATGCAAACAGCCTTACCGCTACCAGAGCAGTTTGCCGATGCCAGCTTACGGGCGATGGCCTGTACGTCGTCCTGTTGGCTCAACCAGGCCTGCTCAATCACCTGAGCGGCCCAGGAAGGAATATGCGGGGATAAGCGGTAGTGAACCCACTTGCCCTGTTTACGGTCCAGCAATAGACCACTCTCCCGGAGCATTGCAAGATGACGGGAGATCTTGGGCTGCGACTGCTCCAACGCCGTGCAAAGATCGCACACGCACAGCTCTCCCATCTCCCTGAGCAGCAGCACGATGCCCAGGCGGGTTTCATCGGAGAGATTTTTGAAGAGTTGTAAGGATGTTAGTAGCATCTGTCCTCCGGTTAGTTTAATAACAGGATACTCTGTAGGTCTAAGATCGCAACAATATATTCGAAAAATCATATATAATTTTTGTTGTGGGATTTTTTTATCATGATATCAGTAAGTTGCTTAACTTATTGATATTCATATTTTTATAAAATTCCCTAAAGGATGTAACCCCCATTCTGATATGCAAATAAAAACTTCAGGGATTCAAGAAATGTTGATAGAACGAACTTCTTATGGCGTTACGCCGATGCTAAACTGAACTAAAGGTTTTATTTGTATGGGTATGCTCAGGGGAAAAAGATGGCTAACGGTAAGGTTCTAAGACAGCTTATAAAAGCTGGAGCGACAGGTGATGTCGCGGCCTTCCGTCGTGTTTCGGAAGTGATCATTGAAGAAGAACGACAAAAACAACATCATCTTCTTGCCAATGACCTTGAACATATTCTTTATGGTGATCATGCGATACAAACCTCTCGAGTGCCCGCTGCACCTCCAGTGCCAGTGGACAAAGAGCGAGGCTTGCCCTTGCTAGATATTAGACAGCCAAGTCGTTCTTTAGATGAAATCGTACTACCTGAATCAAGTTCAGATGCTGTCGAAGAGATACTTGAAGAAAATCGTAGGGCTGATGTGTTACGCACTTACGGAATGAAAGCTATCAGTAAAGTTATTTTTTTTGGTCCTCCTGGGTGCGGTAAAACTCTTGCTGCAGAAGTAGTGGCTTGTGAATTGGATATGCCGTTGGCCATCGTCAGGCTTGATACTCTGGTTTCTTCATATCTTGGTGAAACTGCTGCTAACCTACGCCAAATATTTGATTTTATCTCTCAATACCCAATGGTTGTACTCTTCGATGAGTTTGATGCTATAGGTAAAGAACGTGGGGATAGTGGGGATCATGGTGAGTTAAGACGAGTTGTAAATGCTGTTTTACAAATGATGGATGCATACCAAGGAAAAAGCTTAATTCTTGCAGCAACAAACCATGAACATATCCTGGATAGTGCTATTTGGAGGCGTTTTGACGATGCTATTGAGTTTCCACTACCCGATAAACATCAGTTGTCAGAATTGATGAAACTCAAACTTCGTGGTATTCGCCGCCAGTTTGAGCTTGAAGACGATGAGGTTCTCTCACTATTCATTGGAAAAAGTGGTGCTGATTTAGAACGGATTGTAAGACGTGCAATCAAGAGAATGATTTTACGTAGCCAAGAGTTTTTGACTCTCAAAGATCTTAAGAATGCACTTTTACGGGAAAATATAAACAAAACTCGTCAGGGATAATAAATGACGGAACAATATCAACATCTTAGTATTGCTAAAGAATCTCTTCAGAACCCTAGACGCACACGCCAGTTCAAAATTCCGAGAACACAGCGTGCTGACTTGCGCTTACATGGACGCATTTTGTCTGAGCAATTACGAAGTATTACACAATTAGCTAATCCACAAATTCCAGGAAAGGATAATGATGGTCGGTATATGCTGAAGTTACAGTATACCGGGATGTTAGATATTGCTCATATGGATAGGCATGGAATAGAGTTCGTCAGTCAAGAAGATAAAACAATATGTATTGCCTTTGCTGATGAACGAGGAATCGCTCTTTTTGAGGAACACCTTTCACAGCTTGGTCACGCTCATATAACCTACCAGCAAATTTTAACCGCATTGGATAGCGTTGATGTTTGGACTAATGAGGATCGCAAAAGCTGGTCAGTGAAACAGTATGGGTTTCCTGATTCAGATTCCTTCGGTCTAGATGTTGAGCTGTGGCCGGTAGAAACGACACAACATCCTTCTCGAGCTCGGATCTGCGGAGAATTTGAAAACTGGCTCGGCGAAAATATGATTCATCGCTTGGATAGAATTAATCTTGATAGTTTGCTGATGTACCGGGTAAGAGTAAATTTAGAGCAAGCTGAAAAACTGCTTGAGCACCGTGATGTTCGAATGGTGGACCGTCTTCCTGTCAGTGGAATCTCGTATGAGAAACTGAACAAAGATATCAATTTTATCCCCGAATATATCCCATCTCCATTACCTAATGCCGTAAAAGTTTGCATCCTTGATAGTGGAATTAATACCGCACATCCATTATTGCGTAGTGCAATAGCTGAGAGTGCCTGCTTCGTGGATAATGAAGATGAATCTGACCATTTTGGACATGGTACTGCTGTTGCAGGTATTGCCCTATATGGTGATGTTGAGGCTTGCGATGCTAGCAATTTCTGGCAACCGTCAATGTGGTTATATAACGGCAAAATTCTTAATGCCCAAGGGGAATTTGATACTGCTACGATTGAAACAACTTTGACCGAAGCAGTAGAATATTTCGTTGGTCTAGGATGTCGTATTTTTAACTTATCACTTGGCAATGCAAATGCGCCTTACGATGGAAAGCACATCCGAGGTATTGCTTATGTGCTTGATGTGCTGGCGAGGCGTCACAATATTCTTTTCGTAGTTTCCGCAGGTAATTTTAATGGTAGCAGTGACCCTGATGTTCCAGTAGAAAGTTGGCGGGCAGAGTATCCCAGCTATTTAATCCACGATAGCTCAGTTATTATTGATCCAGCGCCCGCACTCAATGTTCTAACGGCAGGAAGTTATGCAAGGCACAATGCAACATTTGACGCTCAACGTCGTGCTGATGAAATTAGCCATTTAAGCCCTGCAGGTGAATATCAACCTTCACCATTCACGCGGCATGGACCTTCTGTGAAAGGTGCATTTAAACCAGAAATAGTTGCGCACGGTGGAAACTTTGCGGCACCTATGCGTAATGCTGGAGGTCAATGGCGACAACATGCCAGAGGACTTGGTGTGCTAAGCTGCCACCATCAATTCCAAGGAAGTACACTTTTCTCTGAACAAAGTGGAACTAGTTTTTCTGCACCTTATATCACGCACCTCGCTGCACGTTTACTCAATGAATATCCAGATATGTCTGCCAATATGTTGCGAGCTATGCTTGTCAATCACGCTGCGCTGACATCGCAGATGGAGAATACATTCTCAGAAGAGGTTACAGAACATTATAAATCTGAACCTTCAACCCGAAATCGTAGTGTTATTCGAGATGTAGTTGGATATGGAGTTGTTGAGGAAGATGGTTTATATCGCTCGTCCGAGGAAGTAGTTGTTATGATGTGTGAAGAGCAAATCTCTGATGACACTCATCAATTCTTTGAGCTTCCATTACCTACATCTTTTTTAAGAACTCAGCGAGCAGTAAGAGAACTGCACATTACTTTAGCGTATTCACCAGCAGTCAGGACAACGCGATTAGATTATACAGCAACACAAATATCTTACAGGCTTGTTAAAGGTTCTTCGTTGCAAGATGTTCAGCAATACTTTAATCATGATATACAAGATGGTACTGATTCTAGGAATGACGATGCGGTAAGCAATCGTTCTATTACTGCACAACAACGTGATCATGGTACAGTACAATCCTCTAGTTGGACTTTTAAGCAAAGGTCTCCAGATGAAAAGTGGTTTGTAGTTGTAACTAGAAATGATCGTGAGTGGGGCACCCCACTTAATAGCCAACATGAACCTTATGCATTAGTTGTTACTGCAACGGACAGAGAAAATGCTGAAGCTAATCTTTATGCCGAAATTGAGGCACGAATTCGTGAGCAGGAGCGTTCCAGGGCTCGGGTAAGTTAAATATAAAGTATTTAGCTTTTAAGCGAGAGGGAAAAAAAAGATTCTCAATCTCTATTATAAGAATGCTAATAGGGGGTGAGAATCTTTATACTTCTGAATTTTCACACACCTCGAGAGACTAAACTTTCTACATAATCTGCATACTTCTGCATCATTTCTCTCCGCCCCTCCAAATACTGCGCATGGTTGTAAGTCCCACGTATCGCGTTCTTATCCACATGTGCTAGCTGCGTTTCTATCCACGCTGAGTTAAAACCTTCTTCATGGAGGATGGTACTCATCGTGTGGCGGAAACCATGTCCTGTCAGCCTTCCTTTATATCCCAATAACTCAATAACCTGATTAACGCTTTCCTTTGAGATCGGCTTCGTTCGATCGTTACGTCCGACGAATACCAGTGGGTATAGCCCGGTAATAGGTTTAAGTGACTCAAAGAGCTCGACAACCTGATCCGACATCGGAACGATGTGTGGTCGTTTCATCTTCATCACTTCAGCAGGGATCTCCCAAAGCCGCTTTTCAAAATTGATATCCTCCCAGCGGGCAAAACGTAATTCCTGGGTTCGTACCCCTGTAAGCATGATGATTTGAGTCGCAGTCTTGGTAATAACGCTACCGGTGTAACCGGCAAGATCCCTAAGAAAGTGAGGGAGTTCTTCGGCTGTCAGGAATGGAAAATGTGTTTTCTTTGGTGTTGCGAGGGCTGTGGCGAGATCGGGTGCTGGATTGTATTCAGCGCGTCCGGTCACAATCGCATGACGGAAAACTTCACCGCAGCGCTGTCTGACTTTGCGCATCTTTTCTAATGCACCACGCTTTTCCATACGACGAAGGGTTTCCAGCAATTCCATGGGCTTAATTTCAGCTATAGGGCGCTTACCGATGTAGGGGAAAATATCCTTTTCAAAGGTATCAATAATTTCATCGCGATAGCGTAATGACCAACGATCCGCTCTCAACTGATGCCATTCACGGGCAATAGCTTCGAAGGTATTTTCATAGTTAAGCTTTTGGGCAATTTTCTCTGCTTTCTTTACTTCACCGGGATCGCTTCCGGCAGACAGCAGCTTTTTCGCAGCATCACGCTTTTCGCGTGCTTGAGCGAGAGAAACCTCGGGATAAACGCCGAAAGCAAGGCGCTTTTCTTTACCCGCATAACGATACTTTAAACGCCAATAGCGTGAGCCGTTGGTGGTTACTTCAAGGTAGAGGCCTCCACCAT